>Ga0209567_10001091_pt1 | contig 14265 bp, 9 predicted proteins | sample COG_12_FD_184756 | JGI IMG/M metagenome (GOLD analysis project Ga0209567, IMG submission 184756) | Pelagic marine sediment microbial communities from the LTER site Helgoland, North Sea, for post-phytoplankton bloom and carbon turnover... | ecosystem: Environmental > Aquatic > Marine > Neritic...
TTTGATCAAGTCTGACTCTTCCTGATTCCGATAAATGTCGGCCCGTGTCGGAGGCAGTACATTTCCTGCAATCATGGACCGCTTTGTTGCGACAGTTTGGTAGATACGCATGGCGCCAAGATCAAAGGTGCGTGCGACCGCTGCGATATACACAAGCCACATACGATACTTCTCGTAGCCGACCTGCTCAATAGCGGCATCGTGGTTGGCCAGCAGACGTTCGTACCACAGCCGGCATGTCCTGCCGTAGTGGGGCCGCAGATTTTCCGCATCGTAGACCTCCAGGCCGCAGCCTTCCATAACCTGGATCGTGTGACCGATGTCATCGAGCTCGGAACCCGGAAAGATGTACTTGAGCAGCACGCCGCGAGAGGCGCTGACCCGCCCTGCGGTCTTGGTGTTTAGCTTGCCTCGTCGAGTGATGCCGTGGTTTAGAAAAATGCCGTGGTCATCCAGCAACGACAAGACCTTTTTGAAGTACTCGGGGTAGTTAGCGATACCGATATGCTCATACATACCGATGCTGGATATCTTGTCGTATGTTCCTTCGAGTGTGAGGTAGTCTTTCAGCGATACCTTGACGCGGTCCTGCAGGCCAAGCCGTGCGATCTTTTCGGCCGCGTAATCGTGCTGGCGTTGTGAAAGTGTGACGCCCTGGGCGGTTACGCCGTAGTGTTGCGCGGCGTGGCATAGCAGGGCACCCCAGCCACAGCCGATATCAAGGAAGCGATCACCCGGTTTCAGACGAAGCTTTCGGCAGATCAGGTCCAGCTTGTCCTGTTGAGCCTGATCGATCGAGTTTGACCAGTCGGTGAAGTAGCCACACGAATACAACATCTCCTTATCCAGGAACAGCGCGTAGAACTCATTACTCACATCGTAGTGAAACTGAATCAGTTCCTTGTTTTTCCGTCGCTGCTTCGAATAGCCGGTTTCATCGCCGCTGTAACGGTGTGATAACGTTGCTGCTGGCTCTGGAGCGGTGAGCAGGGGAAGAATGCTGGGCCACGGAAAACCCTTGCGCAGATGGCGTCGAACCTGCTGTCCACCGATTCGTTTCCTGTGCGCCTGAACCAGCTCCAGAAAGACCATAAAATCAGCGCCATGGACGTCGATGTGTCCGCTGGCATAGAGGCGATACAGAGTCTCAATCGAGGGACGACGCAGCAACGCTCCGAAGACACCCGCGTCGTCGATCGAAAAGAATTGCTCGGCGTCTGCATCCTTGCCCAGCGGCAAGGTGGTGCCGTCCCAGAGTCGCAGCGACAGGGGCAAATCAAGTGCTTTCGCGACATGCTGGATGATGCGTTCTGCTGCAGTCAGTCGTTGTTGAGCAGAAAAAATATGGGGCATTGCAAAGTTCCGTTGAACTAGCGTGGATACGTACGGGCAGAGGCGGACTTGCCAGAGCTTGAATGTACCCAAGAATGACTGAACGATCCAGTATCCGGAGTGACGGCTGCGTGACATCCTGGCATCGCCGGGTTTTTTTGTTTTATGTTTTTCTCGCGCGGCTTTCCGGATTAGTGTTGGCCTTTCGTACGGATCAGTATTAGTCGATCTGCACAAGGAATGTACAGTGGAGAGGGATAAACAGCCAGACCCAAACAAGCGCGCTTGTGGCGGCGCCCGGCTTTCGGGTAACCGGATTTGCTGATTAATGTTGAATATTCGCTAAAAGAACCATAAAATTTATGGAAGCTATCAATAAATTTCATCGGAAATATTAAGTGTCTGCGTGCCCAGTGTTTCTCCACGAATAAATATTGATAAATTACAAGGTAATCAGGGAGATAAACAAAAGGAAAAATGATGATCCAAGATCATAAAGAGTATTTTGACAAAAACGGATACGTTGCATTCAACAATTTTATTCCCGACGAAGATCTCGCCGCCATATCAGCTCTGGCGGAATCGATTTATGCGAGCAACCTAAAGAAAATCGGCCAAACAAAAGAGTCGGGAACTGGAGAGTATAATAAAAAGCACATTGATATTGAGGCCAGAAATCACCCCCAGCTATATAAATACTTCACCTCCACGGCCATGCTTAGAGTAGCAAAGCTTCTTTTGGGCGAAAATGTATTTCTATTTAATGATCAGTTCGTAATTAAAGAGCAAGATAGCGCAGCTGGTTACTTTCAGTGGCACACTGATAACTATTACGGAGCCCGATTTGGAATAATGAATTCAGCTTTGGCGGGAACTTATAAAGCCATTACTTGCGCTTGGTGCTTAGACGACCTTACTCTAGACAATGGCTGTGTTATTGTCAGCCCAACGCACAGCTCAGAGCAAGCTGATCTTGCTACTGGCAATGTCCGCCGAAACAGATCAGATCGTGAGATCCGTAACACGTCAGTCGTTTTAACAGCTTCACGAGGTGACCTTTTAGTCTGGAATGGCAATACACCACATTTCAGCTTGCCAAATCGTACCCAAAATAAACGCAGAGTATGGCTGACTGTCTACTCCAATCAACCGGTTGATTCTGCCGGGAAGTATTATAGTGAGCGCTTTGATGAAAAAACTGCATCACAATTCCATACATCACTGGGTGAATTCGATTCGAAATGCAAAGAATTTGAACCCGGAGTTCCCAGTTCAGTGCCGTTAATCCAGCATGGGTCCCGTGGGAAATTAGTCAAAGATCTCGTTCGCCAATCTAAGTTGAAGATTAAAAAGTTTATGTCCGTCAGAGGGAACGACCTGTAAAGAAATGGAATAATCAATAATTTTTACGATCACTACCCACGTGCCTCAGGGTACCTTCTTCCTGCTAAAGCTGTACTGTCACTTCTCCCTCTGACAAGGCCAGCTCTACACTGGATACCTGCCAAATAAACCACGGTTACACATCAATGCTGAGCCGGAGTATAAATACGTCCAACCTGACTCTTCTGATTTTGGTTACGTACTCGATTTTCATGGCGGGATTTTTCTTTATCCCTAACGCAGTTGACCAATACAAATTTTACATCGCAGCTGTTTTTCTTCCTGGCCTGTTTCTCCTGCCTAAAATCGGATACGTTCTCCGAGAAAACCGACTCTGGATTGCCACACTTGTTTATCTAGGCTACATGCTTTGCTCATCGTTCTGGAGCAATGAGTTTTCCATTGCCACCTTGTGGTACGACTTGAGACTTGCGCTATACATTCTCGCGTTTTTAATGATAACGGTTACGATCGACTTGGAGCACGGCGATAGAATCGATTCCATCTTGAAATTCACCTGCATCTGTTCCGGCATAGCCGCAATTATTTCAATTCCACTATGGTATAAAACCAATCCGTTCCCTGATTCGCGTCTTATCGGAATAGGCACACTGGAAAATCCGAACCCCAGCAGCTATGTTTACGGATTTTTCTCAGTATTGAGCTTCTATTATGCGTTACAGTCAAAAAACACTTTGCACAAGGCTGCGTTATTATTATGTACATCAATACTATTTATGTTTGTACTCTTTACTCAAAGTAGAGCCGGCATTCTGGCAACACTTGTTTCGCAACTACTGCTAGTCATCTTTTACTTGCGAAATAAACGGGTTATCTATGGAATATCAGCCATAGTCGGCGCCGCTGTTATATTTTACCTGCTCGCCTCGCCAGGGGTGCTGTCTCGTCTCATCGACATCAGTTTTCCGCAGCGCATACATATTTGGGAGCATGCGCTTGACCTGATCGCGGCCGCGCCGGTGTTTGGAAGCGGGTATCAGACCGAATTTCTAGCGCATATACCCAACTCAACTACCGTCTTTGCTACCGCCCACAACACATTTTTAGCTACTGCACGCGATGGCGGACTTGTCGGCCTTGGACTTCAGCTACTGGTCATAACTTTTGCATTTATAGCGGGACTAAGAGCCTTGGCCTCTAACAACAATCCCATCTATCTTGTTTTATTGATATTTGGACTGCTTTGCATGCTGACAGCCACTGACCGAATGATAACCCGACCTAGAGAGCTTTGGATTATTTTCTGGCTTCCGCTGGCGTTACTAATAGCGAGAGAAACCTGCCGGACAGCAGACAAATTAACCAAACGCCCTTCACCTCATAACCCGCCCTAGGAGCAATGGCGCTTACTTAGGCTCCAAGCCGCCCCACCCTCGATCAAACTGCGCTGAATTTAGCCACGGAATACACGGAAATCACCGAAAAAATGATAAAATTTTTCCGTGCCTTCCGCGTTTTCCGTGGCCATTTACATGCCATTAGCTTAAGTAAGTGCCATTTCGCGCTAGGAGACCATATACGGACTTACAGGCAAGTATAGTAGCCAATCACTGCCTCCCAAGGCGGTTGGGCCGGGATTTTCCCGATCAGTAGTTGCGGTAGCGATTCAGGTCATAAATACCTGACAGTACGGGCTGTTCTTCCCGAGCCCTGGCCTGGAACCAGTCGGCAGTTTGCCAGAATGTGTTGCTGGTACGGCGGATACCGTAGTTTGCGACAAATTTTTCGTAGTCTTGGCGATTTTTAATGGAGATGATCTCATCGCCGTCCTTTAGGGGTTCGGTTGCATCCAAATCGACACTATAGAAGAAGTTCGGATAAGAGCCTTCCAGCCCCTTGATGACAGTCATGGTGTCATTCTCCAGATCGCGTCGGTCCTCATCCTCGAAAATCGAGGAGACGTTTTTATAGGCCTTGTTACGTACCAGGGTGTAAGCCACTATCTTTTCCGGGTCCTGTTTGTTAACAACCTGCACGAAGGCCAGATCCGGAAAGACATCCAACGGCAGACCCTTGATGTGAGTGATGGAAGCCATCGCCTGATCGGCGAAGTATTGAAAGCTGTCGGTTCTTGCTGACGAGCAGGGTGATTTTTCACAGCGATTGATCAAGTCAGCAGGACCGGCTGCAGCGCCGAGGTGGGATTCGATGTGCTTATAGAGTTCACGCCGAGGATCGTCGCTCCGATAGCCAATCACTGACTCGACGTTCAGCCAGTCCATCGGAGCATTCAGTTCCTTCTTCATGTCACTGCGCATTCCCTGGTACCAGGAATCGCGTATCCGCTTGCGATCACTGACGGGCAGGAAAGCCAGGAAGTTGTCTTCGCCTTCCATACGCAGGAAATCCATGTACAGGCGTGTGTTCAGCTGGTGGCCGACGTTTCCGTAGACATTAAAACCGGCGACCAGCAGGTAATGGATACGTTCGAACAGGGGATAATCCAGTATCCAGGCTGTTTCAGGGAAGTCGCCGACCAGGCCATAGCGGACCGATGCGCTATCCATGTGCCTGAATACGGTCAGCGCCGCGTTAGGGTTGTTACCACCACCTTTCCATATATAACTCATTGCATCGTCCAGACCGACCGAATGAATATTCTCGAACGATGCCTGCCGTGCGAGCATGTATTTCTTCAGGCGTTTCCAGTAGGTGTCCCAGGCGCTGAACAGTTTCAGAGTATCGCCCATTTCTGTGGGCATGCTGAGGTGTTGCGAATTCTGCCTGATAAATTCCGCGTCGTTACCGGTGCCAGGTTTATCGGGATCAAAAAACACCACCCAGAACTGGTCTTCGATGACATTCAGGGCAATCTGTCCACGGCAGACCGGTCCCTTGATAAAACCTTCGATAAAGAAACGTGCATCATCCAGCAGGAATTTGTAGCGGCTGGCAACCGGAATCGCGTCATAGACCTTGAACGGGTTGCTTGCAATCTCCGTATCGTGGCCCGGAAGACTGTCTACCGCGTAATCGGGTTGCAGGAACAGCTGGTTAAAACGTTCCATCCTGTGCGGGGAAAGTTCATAGACGACGTGGTTTTTCGCCACTACGCTGGGCAGGTAGGGGATGACGCGATAATAAAATGCGCTGCTGCCGCTTGCATCGAGCGGCAGGACGCTGGCGATTTCATCGGCCGGCCGGCCCGGCGGTGTTGACGAGCGAATCAGGCGATAGAACTCCCGGTCACCGCTGTTGGCAAAATGAAGGTGCGCCTGAAACAGGTGTTCGTAAAGATAGCGGTTTACCAGTTTCTGTTTGTTGCTGGTGCCGTTGAAAAAACGTTCCCATGCCTCGATCTGTTTCGCCGCCTGTGCGGAAGGCGGATTGGGTGTTTCTGCTGGAGATCCCTGTGCGATCCATTGCACCAGGGTGCCATATTCCTTCGCGCTAAGATTCGGCATCGCATAGGGCATGCCCCAGAGCGGATGTTCGTCGGCAAATCTGTCAAACTCTTCTGGCTTGGGACAGAATTGCTCGCGGTCGAGTGCCAGATCAAAACTTTTCGGCAAGGTACCGGTTCGCGGTTGGGGATGAATCTGCTTGAGGCGCAACATCCGGTAGAGCGTGGATGCTTCAAGATTCTGTTCCGGGCCGCTGGCAGCAGTTTCGTTGAGGACGGGGTAAAACGCTTTCTCCCGCCACTCGGCGGTTGTCTTGGCATCGATATAAAGGCGGCTCGGCGGGGCAGGCAGGATCCGGGCGCCGTCATATACCCGTTCCTTGCTGGCGCCACGTTGCAGACCGGCCATTGAGGAAAGTTTCAGCTGGCAAGGGGCATCGTAACAGCCGTGACAGACGACGCAGCGGTTTTCCAGAACCGGTCTTACGCTTTCGTGGTAAGAGATAGGCTGATCCGGCAATGTCAGCAGCAGGTCGTAATCGAGTTCAGGTGCTTCTTCTTCCGGTGCCGTTTTCTGCGAACTGCATGCGGCAAGAAGCAGGAAACTCACAAAGAATAAAATCAGGGCTGACGGGTTTTCCAATCGCTGTGTATGCTCATAGGGACCAGGTAAGAGATAGCGGACCAGGAGAATCCCAGGGACCTGCCGACCCTGTCCGCGGTTGCGGTGAGGGTCGGCAGGCTTTTAACGGAGTATCGCTAATCAGAGGGGCGTGTAGCTGAACTTCTGTCCGCCGAGGCTGGCTTCGAACATCAGCCCGCCCTTGGCGACGGTGAAGGTGGCCATGCCCTTGTGGTAACTGCCAACCGTCGAGGCATCGCTCTTGCCGCCGCTGGTGCCGGCCGAGTCGCCTGTGGTGGTGGCCGCGGCCGAAGCGCCCGCGGTGATCGCCACGGCAGTCGCCTGGGCGCCAAACTCAAAATTACCGCCGGTGAATTCATCGAAGGCGCGCTGGTCCTCGAAAAAGATGATCTGGCTGAAAGCCTGTCCGCCGAGCTGTAAGCCGATCGTCACCTGTGTCATCGAAGTATTTCCGACATGGGTGCCCTGTTTGTAGACCCGGCCCTTGCCATGAGCGCCGCCGATACCAATGCCGCCTTTACCGATGGTGGGAAATACCGCAAAGCCGTAGCTGTTGTTGAAAAAACTGGCGCTTTCTCCGGCGCCTTTGAATACGCCGATCGTTTCAGTGAACTCGTCCGCCCAGGCGCTCGCGAAAGGCAGGGCCAGGAGCAGTAGTGCGAGAAAGGAATGTTTTATACGTGTCATCGGTTTTTCTCCTCGGTTTAGTTGAATTGCGTGTGGAACAAAGCGCTCCAGCTGTTGTAGATTCCTGTGCTGACCCCTTGCTTTTTTAGGTGCCGGACGTAAGTGGAGTGTAGACACAAACTGTAGTTCCGGCAAGCGTGCCCCCGACGGCCGTTTTTCGGTCAAAAAAAATATTGCACAATCAATAGCTATGACCAATTCGTAGTACCCGTTCAAGCTGCGATTGCCGGGGTAAACATTCTACCTGTGGAACTTCCTGCAGCTGTTTAATTGCCGGCGGCGAGGAACTTTTCACATCCGCCTTTTTGTTTTGTGTCGCGATTGTCACCCTGTCCCAAAACGCTATTAAACAGGTCGCCAGATACCTGCACCGGCGCCAACAGCGCTGACTCGGCTGCCGTTGTGGTAATATCCCCAACAGCACGTATGGCCTGAACCTCGATCTTTGGAGCGCTTAGTGAACCGGATACCACAATGGGTTTTTCCCTTTTCCACAGTCGGCCTTTCTGTTCGGAGTAGATAGTCGCTTGTATCGATTCCTTGCCAAGATCAACGCTACCATCAACCCGGACCTCTGCAACAGATGAGTCAAGCATAAACGTCTTGGTCTTGACCACGCCCCGCTCGGCGCGTGTGATTAACAGTCCGCAGTCTATATTGACCTTTTTCCCCTGATCGAGAATGCTGCTAAACACCGACCCAAGCACGTCCTTGGCCAGCAGTTCAACATAATGTCTCTTGATCTTGGCGTTCTCTGACATGAGATTGATGTTGCCGTTCAGGTTGGCTGCCAGGGCAGCCACGGATTGCCCTTTACTGCTGACGTCAATATCCGTTGACAGAAAGCCGCTTAATGGCACATCTTCGCTGTCCTTCTGTTTCAGCAAGGTACCTATCTTGAGATCATTGCTGTCAATCTTCAGTGACATCCTGGCTGGGCGTGTTCGTGAATCGACCGTGGCGCTTGCCACGATCTCGCCGCCATCGTATGTCAGTTTCAGTGGCTTGATCTCAAGCAGGCCGTTATCGAGTTTGATGCGTGTATCAAGATCGTTGAACAGTTTCTCAGTACCCTGGATGCGATGAATCGCAATCTTAAGATCGGCATCAGTTGTTTTCATCCCTCCAAGCTCTAAAGGTTCAGTACTGAACAATCTGGACTTCGGTCCGGATGGGCTTTGTTTAGTTTGCGTGGCTGTTTGCGTGGCTGTTTGGCTGGGTTGAACGGCCGGGTGCAGGCCAAGATCGCCAATGTGCAATACCGGTGTGCTCAGCGTGCCGGTAAGCTTTGGGCGTACAGCGCTCAACAGGGTTCGAATGTCGGTCTGTATGCTGGTACGGGCCAGATCGATTTGCCCTTTTAGATGGATATCCTTGGCATGGCCGCTAATGCTGGCGTTGAGTTTGACCGGCCCTTCGTCGGGTAGCGTTTGTGAAAATGGTTTTCCCAGTGCTGCCAGACTGGTGGCCGAGAGATCCACTTTTATGTCGATATCATCCATGGTGTCCAGCTTACCGACCCCACCCATGGCGTGCAGCGATATGTCCTTGCCCTTGCTCAGGCGCAGATCCAGGTCTTTCAGCCGCGGATGCCCATCGGCATGACTCAGTATGGTATTCACTTTAAGGCCGCCCAGATCAGGGATCTTGGTACCAGCGATATCGGACAGCGCTGCCGTCGATTTCGCGCTCAGGGTGGTCTTTATTTCAAGAGTGCCAAGTGCCGGCGCGCCCAGCAGGTCGTCAAGGGCAAGGTTGCCTTTAGCGTCGAGGAATACGGATTTTTCATCACCGGCACGCAGGTGCATTTTCTTGATGGACAACTGTTTGCCGGAGCCGCTGATCAGAGCGGTCAGACTGACAGGACCGGCAAGCGGTACAGCGTCTGAGAAGTGGCGGATGGCAGAAGTATCCAGGGCCTTGAACTTCACCTCCGCCTCGATATTCTGCAAAGGTTCATCAGAAAGGCTGATGCGGGCACCGCCGTCCAGGTTAACGGCAAGTCCTTTTCGGCCGGTGACCGTTGCAGACAGGTCGCTGACAATATAATCAGCATCCTCGCTACGCACTAATGCGGAAAGTTTTGCTGAATCAAGCGGTGGAATCTCCTTCGGTAGCAACCACTTTAAGATGGCAGGATCGGTGACATTCAGGGAACCCTGCAGATCCAGGCCTCGCAGGTCTACAGCATCTTTAATGTTCCCGCTAGCGGCGAGTGACAGCTTTTCACCCGATAGCGTCAGGTCAAGATCAGAAACAGATGGTGCATTGACATCACCCTCCAGCCTGGCCGTAACCGATAACGCACCCAGTGGCGGCGGCTCCAGTTGGAAAAGGGCGAGTATTTTCTCCACAGCTGGCGCCTTGCCCTCAATCGTCAGGTCAAGGCCGGAACCTTCATGAGGGTTACCGACAACGCCGTCGACCGACAGGGATGACCTCGGTAACGTCAGATCGACGCTCAGCGGGTAGGGGCTATCGCTATCCAGAAGGCGCTGTAAATCGCCGAACGTGCCTGCCAGTGTAAACTCTGTGTCGCTGATCTGGCCGGCGGCTTCCAGTTCAAGCGGTTTGCCATCGCTGATTGCCTTGATGCCAAGTTTGTTGAGTTTGAACTCAACCGGTTCGGGCTCGTTATGTCTTTTATAGCGGACCCGAATATTGTCAAGGGCTATGCCGTGGATTATCGGAGTGATGAATAAATCAGAAGGTTCGGATTCGCTTGTCGTTGGTTCGTCCCCGGTGTCGGTGGATTCCTCAAGATAAACATCGGCACTGCTTAAACGGAAGTATCGTACAACCAGAATCTGGGACAGCAGCGGGCGCAGTTCGATGCTGGTCTGTAACTCACCAATAGCCAGATCGGAGTCGCCGCTGGCGGATACCAGGCGTAGTTCACTGACCGAGATGGCTGGTTCAGATGAAAGCTCCAGGTGAAATGGACCGCCGATGGTGAGTGTATGATCGCTAAACCGCTCAATTGTCGTGATCAACAGTGCACGGTAATCTTCATCATCATAAGTCAGCAGAACGTAGCCAAGCGACACTGCCGCAAGCACAATCACCCCGGCGACCCCGGCAAACAGCACCAGAGTAGATCGCCAAAGCCAGTGACCTGTGGCTTTACTCTGTGTCAATTCGGGCCTGCCAGGGGTCAAAGTGAGTCATAAAGCGCGCCTATCGTTATGCCATATCCGCTGGTCAATCCGTACCACTTCGAATCTCATTTCAGCTCACGGGACAAGGCAATATCAATCGCCTGTCCTGGCCTTTATGGAAAAGGCAAGCCGTAAAATTTAATTCGCCGTTTATACCGGCACAGAAAAGTAAAATTATCGTTGTAATATTATAGACGACTCACTGTTGTCCCGTTAACCCCCTCTCCCTCCGGGAGAGGGTTGGGGAGAGGGGATTAAAGAGGATAACTGCTTGAAACGAGTCATGGATCCGATGCGATGCCTGTCAGAATGACACCTGGTTACAAGATTCAGGGAGGGGTTGCATCCTTCGGCCAGCGGCGCTTGGAGCAGAGCCATTCCTGGGGGGCTGGGTAATCCAGGCCTCCATTAAGCTGTTGATTTCCAAGGTCATGGCCAGCGCTTTCCGGTGCTCGTCAGTGCCCCCCTCGGGCGGTATGACCGGGGTATGAACGGTTACGCGGAAACGGGCCTCGTCTGATACCGACCGAACGGTGAAGCTCTGGGATTCCGCTAATGGTGCATTGTTGTGGGAAAGCCGTATCCCTACCGACTCTCGTGACCTGGTGTTTTCCGCTGACGGTCAATGGCTGTATGGCGGTGGTTGGTTTGATCTTTTCAGATGGAATGTGGCGACCGGTGAACTGCGGGTCATTGACACCGACCACCACGGAATTATCAACAACCTGGCGTTTATAGGCAGTACCGGGGCGCTGGCATCTGTCAGCAGACAAACAGACAGTGCGGTGTTGATCATCGATCCGAAAAGCGGGCGTACCCTGAAGAACTTCGGTTCCCACGGCTTGTGCGGGCAGCGTATTACGGTTTCTCCTGACGAGAAATACCTGATCAGCAATAGTGACGACTACAGCATTTCCGTGTGGGAACTCGGGCAGTAAGGGCGGTTCACGTCGCGGGAGACTTGGTATTAGACCAAAGTCCAATAGGCAATGCCCAATCAGTCGGCTATGCTGCTCTGACGTGCGGCGTTTTCCTGGTCATGCCATCTGACCAATTCCACGTCGGGTGCCAACCGTCCAGGTGTTCGGGCCGAAACAACCGGGTGCTACCCAAAAATTTCCCTTTATTAATTTGCTAGAGAACATGGCGACCTCCTTGTCTCCAATAATTATTGGCCGAATGAATTCGGCCCTACAAGCGTATTCTACCCACCCGACCAGGGGAAGAGCCCTCTGGTTTTTAGCCGTAACTCGAAGCCACCGGCTTTAACCGGTGGAGTGTTCACGAAAGGAAAGTCTTCCAGCTAAAAAGAATAGGTGACCGCCAGGAATCCCTTAACCTGGTTCTTGTCACCTTCATCATCGACCAGCGGACTGTCCTCGGCATCGTTGAGCATGCGGGTGTAACTGACGAGCCCCAGCATTCCCCAGCTCTGGTTGAACTTGTACTGTCCGAGCAGGCTCAAGCCAGCGTCCTTGATACCGCTGCTGGCCCGGTAATCAGGCAATGTGCTGGAACCCCTGTTTCTTGCATCCACGCCAAAGTAGCTTTCCATGTAGTCATCACTGGCCCAGGACGTGTGCGCGCCGATATTCATTAAAAAGCTGTCGTTGATCGGGATATCATAATCACCGTTGAAATACCAGATGCTGCCATCGTGTTCATCGGAAACATCTGCGACATACGTTGTGCCGAGTTTAAGCTTGTCCCCGCTCCAGCCCAGGAAGGCGCCCAGTTCCGTGGCCGCATCAACTTTTCTCATGTTGTCGACCTGGAAATTGTCGACACCATCGCGTTTCATTCGGTATTGCAGCACCGGACCAAGATCCCAGTTCGTTTTGTTGTCCAGCAGGTTTGCCTCGATCCGCGCCGCATGTTCCGCGTTTCCCGTGCCGCCGACGGAGATATAACGGCCGCTCTCCCATCTGTATTCACCAAACGGCGCCACTGATGTTTCATGGTCATCGGAACCTTCATAATCCGGTGAAGTACCGACCGCCAGCCCGATGAAGCCGCCGGCTTTTTTATGCACATGGTCCGGAACATCAGCCGTGAATGCCAGGGCCGTTGAAGCCGCGACGCTAGCGGTAAAAAGGGCCGCACCTTTTATAAGGGTTTTAACGTGTTTCATGTTCATCTCCGTTCTAATGGCGTTTCGAATCGGATACCGTTTCCCGGATTATCCGCCGGGCATTCTAACATGATCTGAGTGCACGTTCTTTCCGCTGCGCGCAGCGCAGCCTACAATGGTCCATTAACTAAAAAGGGGAAGAGGTATGGAAAACGATAAAGTTGATCTCAAAGCCAAATACTCGCTGCTGGGTAAGGTCGAGGGCGCCGAAAAGGCGTTCCTGAAAGGGCGCCGTAACCGGGAGGCGGATCTCGAGAGCGCGGTATCCTACTTCCTGGAATTTCTGCGGGGCTTCGAGAGCTTTGATTTCGACCAACCCTGCGTGACGGTGTTTGGCTCGGCGCGCTTTGATGAAGACCACCGTTACTACCAGCTGGCTCGTGAACTGGGCCAGGCACTCGCCGGTGCCGGTTATGCGGTCATGACGGGCGGGGGCCCCGGTATCATGGAGGCGGCCAATCGCGGTGCAAGAGAAGCGGGGGGCTTGAGCCTCGGTTGCAATATCGAACTGCCGTTCGAGCAAAAACCCAATCCCTACCTCGACAAATTTATCGAGTTCGAGCACTTTTTCATCCGTAAGGTGATGCTGGTGAAGTACTCATCGGCGTTTGTCGTCATGCCGGGCGGTTTTGGTACGCTCGACGAGGTATTTGAGGTGATCACCCTGGTGCAGACCAACAAGCTTGACCGCTTTCCTGTTGTCTCCATGGGTGGCAGGGAATTCTGGGGGCAACTCGGTGATTTTATGCGTAACACGATGCTTCCCGCGGGCGTGATCAGTCCAGAAGATGTCGAATTCATACACCCGGCGGAATCGGCCGGCGAGGCCATCGAGATTATTCAAAACAGGCGCACTGGGACGCTGTCAACGAGCGCCGATAGTTGAACCTCAGTCAACCACCAGCACAGTACCGCCGGTAAGCGCCAGCCGTTTCGCACCTGTCATAGTTGACGTGGCAGCGCGGCCTGCCAGACCGATGAGAATCAGCGTCGGCAGGCTGGGGCGCGACCTGTTTTTTTCCTTCGCGTCCATAGCGTCCTTCGCGGTTAATTCTCTTGTATACAGGCAGCTGATTCCAAGGTTTAACCGGGAGACTTGTCACCGTCATCATTACGAACGCGTACTTCGAGCGGTTGACTGGTATCCAGATGTACATCCCGTTGCGGAAAGGAGATCACGATACCGGCAGCATTGAACTTCTGATTGATCGCCTCGTGCAGCTGGGTCAGGGTTGGCATACGGTCTTCCTGTGTTGCGACGAAACAGCGCAGGGTCAGGTTAAGGCTGTTATCACCGAAGCAGTCGAAAATGACCGAGGGTGGTGGCTCGTCGAGTACTTTCTCGTGTTCCCTGGCGGCGGCGTCCAGCAGCACCATCGCCGTCTGTACGTCGCTGCCGTAGGCGACGCCAACGGCGACCTTGATACGGGTGGTCTGGTCCGACAGCGACCAGTTGAGCAGGCGACCGGTAATGAACTCCTTGTTGGGTACCAGCAGCTCCTGTCGATCCCAGTTACGGATGTTGGTTGCACGAATATTGATTCGGGTGACGGTCCCGTTGGTATCA
>Ga0209567_10001092_pt1 | contig 14262 bp, 9 predicted proteins | sample COG_12_FD_184756 | JGI IMG/M metagenome (GOLD analysis project Ga0209567, IMG submission 184756) | Pelagic marine sediment microbial communities from the LTER site Helgoland, North Sea, for post-phytoplankton bloom and carbon turnover... | ecosystem: Environmental > Aquatic > Marine > Neritic...
AGCCAGGATGCCAACATCACGCCGCCGGTGGCCCTGGAATCCTTCGCCGCCTCCGGAATTGCGGGTTCAAGCCCCATGAAAACCGCTTTTACCTCCTGGAAACTGGCCAAAGGGTTGTATATTATCCCCATCATCATGGCCTATCATCCGCTGCTGTTAAACGGGCCCACCCCTGAGGTCATCAAAACCGTTATCTTTTCCATTTTTTCGATTCTTGCCTTTGTGGTTTGCATGGAACGCTATTTTTTCACCCATCTGACCTGGCCGGAAACCATCCTGCAGGGCGCAGCTGCCCTTTTGCTCATCTGGGCCAATCCGCTTTTAAATTATATCGGTCTGGTTCTGTTCATCCTTCTGCTCATTTATCAACTGATCCGCAGGAAAAAACATCCCAACCCGTTAGCCCTTCAAAAGCCAACTAATACCGGTTGAGCCCGTTGAGCCAGTAGATGTTTTTTGACAGGATTTACAGGACTATCAGGATTCCTTTTGGCCGTTCTCCAGATGAGAACGGCCAAACCCAAATGTATCATTTTGTTCAATAAAATTGGCGCCTCGTACACAAAATCAGACGGTTTTCTGACGCTCAAACCCTGCAAGCGCCTCTCATCTAATATAACCCTTTGAATTTTATTATATTAATTTCATTAATGACAAAATGGAATACTTCTTGCTGTTTATGAGCAGTTGCCTGAAATTTATACATAAATTAAAGATCAAAATGTACCAGGAGGAAAACGGATGAAGATTAAGACAATCATAATGCTGGCCAGTGTTTTGCTTTTGTACGCAACGCATGGCCTGGCTGCAGAGCCGCTTGAAGTCATCACACCGAACCATAAAGCCAAGCTGACGCATCAGCAGGTCGATGATAACAATCTGCTGATATCGGTTAAAGATGCCAACAACAATCCCATTAAGGGGCTCAAGCCCGAGGATTTTGTGATCAAAAGCGGTAAACGCGAAGCCCAGATCCAGTCCATCGAATCGTTGGAGACCAGCGAATCGGTGCCGCTGAACATTGTCCTGGTGGTGGACAATTCTTATTCCATGAAAGAGCGCAGGGCCATCAAACCCCTGCTGGCAGCATTGGACGAGTTTCTTGACAATCTGCGCCCGATCGACAATGTCTCCATCGTGACGTTCAGCAAAAGAAGCGGTATGGATGTCAAGGCCTACTGGCTCCGTACGCAGGCCGCCAGCTCCAAGTCCATTCCGGAGCTCAAGCAGTTTCTAATCGAGGCCTTTGACGAGGGACTGACCGGCACGACCTATCTGTATGAAGCCATGGTAGCCGGACTCAGCCTGATCCGCAAAATGCCCCCGGAAGAAAATAAATTTCTGGTGGTTTTTTCAGACGGCGAGGACCTCAACAGTGATTTTAAAAGCTATGTGGTTAATTCCGAAGCTCACGGGATCCGCAATTTAGAAGTTTTTGCAGTTGATTATATGCCCGGCCGTAAAATGGATAAGTTTCTGCAAGCCTTTGTTGAGAAACACAACGGGCAAATCTGGAAGGCCCATTCCGCATCGGAGCTGGCGCCGATTTTTCAATCCTTCTCGACCACCCTGCTGCATCGCTATGTGGTCAATTACAAATTTTTCCAGCCGCCCAGCGGCACTTTGAGTTTGCAACCGGTCCGCTTGAATTTTGACATGCTGACCCTGTTGGATGGTTCACCGGTGCTCAATCAGGTTTTCTTTCAAACCGGCAAAAGCGACATATCCGACAACTATGTGCTGCTAAAGGACCGCGCCCACACAGCGGCCTTTAATGAAAACATACTGACCAACTCTACCGACCGTTACAAAAACGTGCTCAACATAGTCGGTCGCAAAATGACCGAAGTGCCCGAAGTGCAGATTCGTATCGTCGGCTGTAATTCGGATTCCGGTGTTGAAAAGGACAACCTGGAACTTTCAAAAGCCCGGGCGGAATCGGTCAAAAACTATCTATCATCTGTCTGGGGCATCGACAACTCCCGCATGGCGGCCGAAGCCCGTAATTTACCCATGCAACCGGCACCGGCCAATATGCTCGGCAGCCGGGCCGAAAACCAGCGAGTTGATATCATATATGACTCCGGCGACATGCAGGCCATGGCCGCCAACCAATTTATTGCCGAAAGCTCCAATTTAAGCGAGATAAAAATCGTGTCCCAGATTGAGGCCGAATACGGAATGGCGGATTGGGAATTGAATATTCAAGGAGATCAGCAAACCATCAAGACCATAAAGGGCGCACAAATGCTCGAGCCGGAGCTGGCCCTTTCGCTGGATGATATCGGCCGGGACAAGCTGGCGGCCTGCAACAACCTGCAGGCACGCATCAAAGTGACCGACACCAATCAGGATACCTATGAAACCATGACAGCCATATGTCCGGTTACGGTGACCCGCAAAGAGCTGATCCACAAACTGATCGGGCCGCCCAAAGGAACCGTGGCCATCGAACCCGCCAAACTGACGATTGAAGAGGTGACCACCATCGACAGCTCACCGTTGCTCAATTACGTCTTTTTTGAAACCGGACAAAGCGATATACCCGCCCGCTATGCGACCTTCAGCGGTCAGGCTGAGACAGCGTCGTTTAACGAAAGCAAGTTAAAAGACACGATGGAAAAGTATACCCATACCCTTAACATTATCGGCCAGCGCTTGCGCGATATCCCCGAAGCGAACATCAAAATTGTGGGCTGCAACGCCAACCGGGATCAAGAATACAATCGCAAAGACCTGTCCCGCAGCCGGGCAGAATCCGTCAAAGCGTATTTAAAATACATCTGGGGCATCGATTCTGCCCGCATGCAGCTGGAAGTGCGTAATCGACCCGAGGTGGCCAGCGCCAGCAGTGTGGCCGAAGGCCGCGCTGAAAACCAGCGGGTGGAAATTTATTCTGAGACCCCGGCCATTTTGGACACCATAAAAAGCACCTATGTGGCCAAAATCAGCAATTCAGAACAATTGCAGATCAAACCCCAAATTGACAGTGGATACGAGCTGCAGCGCTGGAAAGTCGCGCTGGTGGGAGACGGCACGCTCATTGATTCGACTTCGGGGCAGGGCAATTTAATGCCGGCCTACCAGTTTAATCTCAAGGAGCTCGGTTTGGCTAAGATCGGCACCTATGAAAATATCGATGCTGACATTGAAGTCGAAGACCGCAAGGGCCGCATCTACAAGACCCACGCCAGCACCAGTGTGCGCTTTATCAAGCGCGAAGAGCGCGTTGCTAAAAAAGAGGGGTATAAAGTAATGGAAAAATACGCCCTGATTCTTTTCGACTTTAACCGCGCCGACATCAAAGACCGTAACCGGGCCGTGCTGGATCGGATTATTGCCCGCATCAATGCGATACCCACCGCCAAAGTCTCCATCATGGGCCACAGCGATACCATCGGTAAAGAAGCCTATAACATCGACCTGTCCAAGCGACGGGCCAAAGCGGCTTTTGAAATGATTGTTACCGGCGGCGGCATTAACAGCGGCGATATGTCCTATGACGGTGCCGGTCCCCATAACCCGCTGTTTGACAATGAGCTGCCGGAAGGCCGCGCGCTCAACCGCACGGTAACCGTAACATTGGAATACGAGCAGAGCAACTAACCCTTAACCTCCCTTGAACAAGGCGCCCGTTTTGAGCCGGCTTCGGTTTAAAACGGGCGTTTTTCTTTTTAGACACTACTGCCAAATTGGGCTCAAAATACGGCAACAGAAAGAATCGGCTTCATCAAAGCGCTGCCATTTCTACTTCAGCTTTGTTCCGCCATCCCTCAGCCCCACATTCTGTGAAAATGTCTATGGCTTTATGAAGATTTTCTTTGGCTTTTTGGGGATGGCCTTTATGCTTGTGCAATTCAGCATAAAAAGCATAATCACATCCTAAAGACCACATCGTGCCATTGCTTTTATCTGTCTCAAGCGCCTTTTGGGCCCAATTCTCAGCTTCCGTTAAATGGCGCTTATCCAGATTCAATAGGATCTCGGCAACATATCTGGCCGCCCATCCTTGAGCGATTTTAACCTTAATATTTTCATAATGTTCAAACACTGTGTTCAGGTTGATATCGCTGCCATGGCTGAGCACGTTTACCCTTGCGATGGCGATTTTCCACAAATTAATCCAAAAGGGAAATAGTTGAACGGGTTCCAGGATCGAAATTCCGCTTTGATAGGTATCCAGGGCTTTTTGATAATTTCCCATCGTCACATACGTATGGCCCAGAAAACCCGTCCCCCAGGTTTCCCAGCCTAGCAACGCTGTTTTTTTACATAAAGGCAACGCCAGCGATAGATTCTTTTCAGCATCGTCAAATAATCCCTTACAATAACAGGCCATACCGCAGCTGGAGTAGGCCATGCCTTTTAGATAGATGTCTTCACTCTCCTGTGCCAATTGCAAGGACTCTTTGCTCAATTGACAGGCCAGATCAGCCTTTCCGTAAAAAATATAGTTAAAAGTGCTCATGAGGCCCCTGGCAAAGACAATCATAATTGGATTATTGGCTTTCAGGCCTAAATCCAGCGATTTGCGAAAGTATTCAAGGCTCCTCTCAAACTCACAATTCAAAGATCGGGCAATGCCCAAAAAAAAGCTGGCAAACCATAAAGACGTATCATCATTTACCTCTTCGGAAATTTTAAGCGCCTGTTCTAGATATCGAAAGGCTTTGGGATAATCTTCCTCCACCCATTGGCTAAAGGTACCCAAAACCGTGTAAATAATCGGGAGCCGCTTTTGGTAATTCAACTCCAGCGCTAAATCAGCAATGGGCGCAACCGCCTCTTTAGCGTCAACATAGTGATCCAAGCTCAGGTAGTAGCCGGCCAGGCGCGTGCGAGCATCAATTAATTTCTTCTGGGTCTCACCGAATTGTGGTCGTTTTTCAAGACAAAAGATTGTTTTGTGGGCGTATTCAATCGCATCTTTAAATGAAGCTGCTTTCTGGGCCTTCTTACCGGCAAATTTAGAATGTTCAGCCGCTTTCTCAAAGTTTTCACTTTCAAAAAAATGCTCGGCCAAAACCTCATAGTACTCGCCAATATTATCCGTGTGCAGTTTTTCAATCGCATTTCCGATCACGTCATGTAGCTTCTTTTTGCGCTCGGTCAAGATGGATTCCCCTACCACCTCCTGTGTCAGAGCATGTTTGAAGATATAGGTGGACTGCGGATAAATGCCGCGTTCATATAACAGTTCAGCATCCTTTAAAACGGATAGATGCGTCAGCAATTCGGGTTCCGGTAAACCGGTTACCTGTTTAATAAGCGCGTAGCTAAATTCCCTTTCAATTAACGAGCCGTTCTGAAGCACTTCTTTGGCACCCACCGGAAGTGAGTCCACTCTCGCCATGATCACATCCTGGATGGTGGACGGAATGGTTACGGCCTTCAGTCCCTTGGCAAATCCATATAGGTTATCTTTTTTTTGAATGACTTTTAGGTCTTTAAGGGATTTGATAAATTCTTCTATGAAAAAAGGAACACCTTCTGTCTTTTCTAAAACTAGATCCTCAAGATCACTGTCAATGTTCGCTGCGCCCAAAAGGCAAGAAACCATCTTAAGGCTCTCAGTGTTGGAGAATCGGTTTAGATTTACCTGGCTGTGAAAGGACTTACTGCCCCAGGTGTGCACAAATTCCGGTCGGTAGGTAAATATCAATAAAATCTTTGTGCCCGGGATGCTATTTAAAACAGACTTCAAGACATCCTCTGAATTCTGATCCATCCAGTGCAAATCCTCATAGGCCAGTATCAGGGGTCGGTCTTCACAACCCTTAAGGGCAAACCGTTTCAGCGTTTCAATGATGCGATCCTTTTTCGACTCCAGGCTCATTTGTATATGGTCGACGCCGCTTTCGCTTACGCCCAACAGCTCTGATAGATAAGGCAAATTAGAAGCTTCATCCAATCCCAATAATTTCAACCCACTTTGCACTTTTTGTTTGATTTCCAAATCTCGGTCTGTTTCCTGGATATCAAAGTTGGCTTTTAGGATGTCGGCATGCAAATGATAAGCAACACCTTTGCTGTACGAAAGACATCTACCTCCCAGGAAAGTCGCGTCTTCGCTACTGACAGTCTTTCTAAACTCATACAGCAGCCTTGATTTGCCAACACCGGCTTCCGCAACAATGGATACGGCTTGGCCCCGACCCATCTTTGCGCGTGTAAAGCTGTCGATTAAAATTTCCAATTCGCGCACGCGCCCCACAAAGGGTGTCAGTCCCACGGCCGCGCTGACGTCAAAAAGGGTTCTGCGCGTGCTGGAGGCGATGACCTGATAGACTTTTACCGATTCCTGTCTACCTTTGATTTTTGATTGCCCTAATGACTCAAACCGAAAGAAGCCTTCCGTTCGTTTGAATGTCTCATCTGATACCCAGGTCGTTCCAGCCTGCGCCAACCCCTCGATCCTGGAAGCCAAATTGACGGTATCCCCTACGGCTTTAAACTCTACGCGTAAATCATTCCCCAAGGTGCCGACAACCACAAGACCGGTATGAATGCCGATTCGCATTTTGAGAAAAGGAATATCTTTTCTATCTTGTTTTAAGCGGTTACTAAATCTGAGCATTTCCCTGTGAATCGCCAGGCTTGATCTGATCGCACGCTGGGGCGCATCTTCTATCGCAATTGGAGCGCCAAAAAGCGCAAGAATGCCATCTCCGGTCATTTCGTTGACAGTGCCCTCAAAGTCGTGGACTTTGTGAATAAGGATTTCATAAACTTTGTCCATAATGGAATAGGCTTCTTCAGGTCCAAGTTGTTCGGACAATGGCGTAAAACCCGCCATGTCGCAAAACATCACCGTTACCTGTTTGCGCTCTCCTTCAATGCGATCTTTTTGGGAGAGAATCTTTTCAGTCAGACCCTTGGGTAAGTACTTTTGAATTTTAGTCAGCTTTTCATCAAATGAGAGTTCTTTAAGGGCGCATCTGGCAGGTGGTATCAGCTGAAAACCGCATTCGTCACAGAATCTGCTGTCCGGAGGAAGGATATTGCTGCATTGGGAACAGGCGAGGTCTAATTGGGCTCCGCATTCTTTACAAAACTTCGCCCCTACACGATTCTCAAACTGACACTGCGGGCATTTCATAGGGATGCCCTCCATTTATGGGTTATGCAGTTTGAATACGGATGAAGGAACCCGGATAATCAACCCAGAAATAGCGTAACCATATCTTCTTGTCAATCAAGGGGGTAGTTCAATTTATTTTAGCAGAGATCGTCAATATAAACGACAAAGTATTTTGTGAATAAGCGCAACTCAAATTTCAAATTGGTGGGACAAAAGATAACTTAAATAAAAGCTGTCTCAAAAATGGTAGATCAATTTATCAGGTTTACCGGTTGCCGGTTTAGCCCATTGCGCCCGTTAAGAAAGGAAGATGTCTGATTTTATTCTTTTACCGGCAAACGGGCTAACGGGTAACGGGCTCAACCTCTATCACTAGAGTTTAATCGTGTTGCAGAATGTAGTTTACCGCCTCATCCAAATCGGTTTGATCCTCCAGCGCCCGGACCACCCGTTCGGCCAGCTCACTTAAGATTCTTCTGAGGGCTGTGGCCAGTTTAAGGGCGTCTGTATCGTTGTTGACATAGGATCCTTTGCTGATCGCCTGGTCCATCAGCGCCAGAGGATTGTAGCCATTTATTAGCAGCGCCTGCGGTAAAGCGTCGCCGATCAATTCAACGGCGTCTTTAAACTTGTTTTCCATTTTGGCGGATTTGAGCTTTTCAATATGGGATTCAGATGTGCCGGTGCGGCGCACGACCCGGATGATTTCATCGATTATGCGATCTTTTTGATTTTCAATGACCTTGCGATAATACGCCAGCGCGCCGATACCCAGGCCCTGAACTTCAGACCGGCGGCCCATCAAAAACAGATCCTTATTTTCACCCAGAATCGAGATTACCCGCGCTGAAACTTTGGGGCCAAACGGTGGCCATTCGCCGACTTTGATGGCTTCACCTTCATCGATGTCCGTATTCCAGCGCGCCATAATGGCGTATATTTTAGAATGTGTCCGACAGTTGGCGCAGGAATAATGCAAAAAAATGCGAGTCCACTTTTCGCTTAAAGGGACTTTTTTCGTCTGGTAGGAATCAAAAAAGCGAACACCGCTGCAAATGCTGTTGGGGCAGTGCAATTTTAAGCGCGGTTTAATTAAGATGGGTGTCGAATTGGGACTTCTGCTGATGCCCAGGTTGGTGATGGCTTGTACTTCTCCCGGCGGGTATTTGCTCAGAAAATCTTCAAATTTGACAGCTTCAATTCGGGTAAGATTTTGTTTTGCTGCAGCTGCAGTATTCATGATAAAGCCTTTATCTAAAAGCGCCTATGGATTTTCAACATTAAACAAAAACCGGCAACGTTTGCTAGAAATTCAGGCCAATGAATATGAATACTGAAAGAAGATCAGAAAGTCAAGTATTATAAATAGTTAGGACATTTTATTCCATATAGTTTTCTACATTTCGACATATTAATTTAAATTGGAAAAACTAGGGGCGACAGCATTGCCGCCCCATTTTGAAGTTGCGTCTCTCATGTTAGACCGACAACATCTTATTTAAGGTTTTTGATCCAGGATGAGTTTTTAAACCAACGATCATTGAGCATGCTCAATTGACCGCTGCCTTCCAGCATCTTCATGTAGTTGTTCAACCAGTTGATCAGCAGGGTGTCTTCTTTGACAGCAATCCCCAGAGGTTCAAATGTCAGGCGTGATTGCCCGGCAACGAGGCCTTTTTCCTGATGCCGAAAAGCCGTAAACGCGCAGTAAGGGTAATCGGCGATGAGCACATCAACTTTATCATTGAATAATAAGCCCAGGGCTTCGTCATAAGATTTAGCGGTCATCAGCTTGGCCTGAGGAGCGGTACCCTCAACAAATGCCTGACTGGTGGACGCTTTGAGGGCGGCGATCTTGAATTTTGAATTATTTAAGCTGTCTGCAGCCTGCAGGGTCGCAATGGTCTGTGTTTTGGTCAACATTCCTTTGCCGGAAACGTAATAAGGGCCGATGAAGGCCACTTTCAGATTACGCTTCGGCGTCATGGTCATGCTGGATATTATGAGATCCACTTTATCAGCATGCAACGCCGGCAGCAGCTCGGCAAAAGGCATGGTTTTAAAACGGACTTTTACATCCATTCCGCCTGCAATTAGTCTGGCGATATCGGCATCCAGGCCGATAATTTCACCATCTTTGGTTGTGGCGTTCAGGGGCGGTTGTGAGCCGGTGGTGCCGACAACCAGCTCACCATTTTTAAGAATGCGGTTCAGGATATCGCCTGCCGGGGCACTGGCAACAAACGACAGTACCAGCAAGGATACGAGCGCTGCTATGAAGATCGACTTTCGCATTGATGTTCTCCTCTCAGTTAAGTTGTCCGGATGGGCCGGGTAACGGGTTAAGCATTTTGATACAGGTTCTAATCTATAAACATAAAACCCCCCAGGTAATCTTCAAGTCCCTGCCGGGATTTCTTTGGCAGTTCAGGGCAGTCCGCTGGAACCTGGACGCCATCTGCCAGGCGGGTGGCAAACACCAAACAGGTGGGCTGGCCACATTTGCGGCAATTGGTTTTGGGCAGCTGCCGCAGGATCTCCAGGATGCCGGGCCGCGGTAATCCCTCAAAAGTCGGCTGAATTCCGTCACGTGCCTCCCAGGTTGCATTGATCTCTTTGCGCAACCAGCGCAAAATTTTTTCGGCTTCGTCTGCATCCTTGAGCGCATTAATGGCAATCTGGCGTGAATGCAGCGTAATCAGACGTCCCCGGGATTTTAGCATTAAGGCCGGTGGATTTTTTAAGTATTCAAATCCGCCCAGATGGGTATTCAGGTACGGCAATACAGCCGAGATATCCTGCTCCAGCTCGGCAATGCAGTGCAAAGATTCAAATTCCGGATTTTGCTCCGGTCTAAAAATGACCTTTTTATAGCGCTTCAAATAAACCATCGGGCGCCTGTCCGCCTCTGGTGGATTAGATGCATTTTTGAGATGGGTTCTAACATCATCGATCACCAAATAGCAATTCGTTATTCGCTCTCAACAATCGTCAGGCATGGGAACGCTTTATGACGCCGGCGATCCAACCCGTGTTCTGCAGACCGGAAATGCGGCGGTCAAACCCCCCTGTGGTTTAAACGCCTAAAAACCTTGACCCTTACAAAGATCCCATGATATTAGGTGGTTGAGATTCGAAAAAGTACACCCCTGCTAAGGGTATGTCATGAACCAAGAGAGAACAACCCTGTTTTTCTGATAGAAAGACAGGGTTGTGTGTTCTTGCAGCCTGATTGGTGAGGGCACCTGAATATTGCATGAGAAGGCACACATGAAGCCAATGACGCTTGATATCGTGTTTAAGCTTTTGGGAACCCAGAACATACCGGGCTCCCCCAAAGAGCTTGAAATCCTGTCCACCCGAATTAGCGAACTGGTCCATTTTAATGGTGAACAGTGGATCCGTGAAAACCGGCAAAAATTGATCGATGAATGGTACTATATCGTGCGCCAGGGAATTATCCATTGAAATCATTATTTTGAAGCTTACTTTTTAAGATTGAAAACCACCGCTGGTGGATTTTTTTGGGAAGACCTGGCAACCGAGAACATCGGGCTCTCCCACAGCTTATTGAAGCCTAAAAGGAGGCTAAAATGACAACCCTGTTTGAACCCGCTGAAATAAACGGCATGAAACTGCAAAACCGATTTGTGCGCTCGGCCACCTGGGAGGGATTGGCAGCCGATGACGGGAGCTGCACGCCCCCACTCGTTGACATGATGGCAGCGTTGGCCAAGGGCGGCGTCGGATTGATCATCAGCGGCCATGCCTATGTTCAAAAGGTTGGCCAGGCCGGCACCGGTCAACTGGGCATCCATAACGACGACATGATCCCGGGGCTTAAACAGATGACGGCAGCCGTCCACAACCAGAAAGGCAAAATCGTCTGCCAGCTGGCCCACGCCGGATTTTTTGGCAATGAAAAATTGTCCGGTCGAACCCCGATCGCACCCTCGGCAGTAGACGGCATCGCCGAAGGCATGCGCAAGGAAATGACGGCCGAAGATATCCAGAAGGTGATTAAAGCCTTTGCGACGGCCGCCCGCAGGGCCAAAATCGCCAGCTTTGACGGTGTTCAGATCCATGGCGCCCACGGCTATCTGCTCAGTGAGTTTATCTCACCCATGTTCAATCAGCGCACGGATGAATACGGCGGCTCCATCGAAAACCGCGCCAGGCTGCCGCTGGCCGTACTGCAGGCCATTCGGGATGCGGTCGGTGACGATTATCCGGTTTTAATTAAACTCAATTGCAAAGAGTTTGTCGACGAGGGTCTGCAGCCGGAGGAATTCGTACAGGTGGGTAAAATGATAGCAGATGCCGACATCGATGCCATTGAAGTCAGCGGCGGCCTTCCAACCAGCCCCAAGGTTAAAGCCAGCCAGTTAGGCATCAACAAAGAAGAAAAAGAAGCCTATTTTCAGGAAGAAGCCCGAGCGCTCAGAAAAGAAACCGACGTCACCATTATACTGGTAGGCGGCAACCGCTCCTATCATGTGGCCGAAAGCATGGTTGCCGCGGGCGTGGCGGATTTTATTTCCATGAGCCGACCGCTTATCCGTGAACCCCACTTGATCAACCGCTGGAAAGCCGGCGACCTGACAAAGGCAACCTGTATATCGGATAATTTATGCTTTCAACCCGCCATCAAAGGCGACGGCATCTACTGCGTCACCGAAGAACGGGAGCAAGCCAAGCAAAAATAAGGTGTCAGGTGTCAGCTAAAAGATGGTGTCGGGTGTCAGGTGTCAGGGAACAAAAATCAGAATACAACGAAAACATTTGACCGTTATCATTACTAAATAGCAAGGGCTCGATACTGGCCACCGAAGGCCTGACAGCTGAAACCTATTTTTAATTGATAGAACCTCAGCTGGAGAAATGCCTTTTAACCCAGAGATTGCAACTAAGATGATAAATTATGAAAGTGGTGACAGCGGCGATACTGGAGAAAGACGGCAGAATCCTGATTGCCCAGCGCAAGGCCGATGATCACCAGGCCGGCAAGTGGGAATTTCCCGGCGGCACGCTTGAAGACGGCGAGACACCACAGGCATGCCTGCAGCGGGAAATGCAGGAAGAATTCGGCATCGGCATCGCGGTCAGCAGATACTTTGGTGAAAGCGTCTATGAGTACGATCACGGGGCGATCCGGCTGATGGCCTATCACGTAAGCTGGGCATCCGGCAACATCGAGTTAAATGACCATGCCGATTTCAGGTGGGTAGCCCCTGAGCAGTTATCTGAATATGATTTTGCGCCGGCAGATATTCCCTTTGTGAAGCAATTGCAGCGCAAGGAAAGATAGGACGGCTCAACGGAAAACTATAACCTATCTCAAAAATAGTAGATCACGTCCACAGGCACGGCGCAAAACCGATTCGAAATGCGTGTGTACGAGTATACACGGTAGTATTCGAGTATTTCGAATCGGCCTGCGACGAGCGTAGTCGCGTCGTTTGATGCACACTTTAGTGCTTATGAAAATAGATGGGTAATCCATTTATCCTGGATAACAAAGCCTTTGGGCGTTAGATGCATTTTTGAGATAGGTTCTAAGATTTTTTTACATCCAGCCGTTGAGCACCGCAGAAAACATATAACCCCTCGCCGTCAACCATTGTTGCCAGGGTCATGTTGAGCTGAGAGGCCAGTTCAACGGCCAGTGCGGTCGGTCGCGATAAAGCAAAAATGGCTGGAATGCGGGCTCGTGCTGCTTTTTGAACCAGCTCATAGCTGATGCGCGACGATAAAATGACCAGCGCTGCACTCTCGAGCTTCTTTTCCAACAGGGCCTTGCCAATGGCCTTGTCCAGGGCGTTATGCCGCCCGACATCTTCAGCCACCGACAGCAATTCGTATTTTGAATTATAAAGTACCGCGGCATGCGACGCTTTGGTCTGTTGGCGCAGGGTTTGCTGGTCGGTAATATTTGCAAGGCACCGACAGGCCCGCTCGACATCCAGAGGCGATTCGTTTGTGACAGGCTCAATCAACTGATAGAGCTCTTCGACCAGTTCTTTGCCGCAAATGCCACAGCTGGTCTGACTGATGTAGCCCCGCCGATCAAGTGTATCCGGTATATTTTCTCTTCTGGCAGGTGTTAAGGTCACCGCAATCACATTGGTATCTTCGCCGTCGCAAAAGGCAATCGAGGTAACGTCATCCAGTGTGTCGATGATGCCTTCACCCAGGCAAAATCCGGCCGCATGCGCTTTTTCATCTCCCGGTGTGCGCATAATCACCGAGTAGGGCTTGCCTTCCAGACGGATCGAGAGCGGCTCTTCCCCGACAAGGCTTTGCCCCGAGGTTTTATTGTCTCCCTGATCCCAGACAACGATTTTATGATCTTTAGAATCGCTCATCGTATTTTCCGAATGACAACCAAAAATGAAGCATCAATGGTTTTGGCTCTAAGTTAAGATAACGGTCACAAACTGAATTTTCAAGAGCTGCAACCGATTTCAATCACAGCAATTGAATGTCGTCTCTGGCCAACAGGCGGTGCATCTTGCCGGCAAATTGTTTCTTGAAAAAGGATTCTAATTCACGGCTGATGGCGGCGATCTTGCCGGCATCGATACCGGTCTCAACCCCCATCTGTGAGAGCATCCACACCAGGTCTTCGGTGGCGATGTTGCCGGAGGCACCTTTGATAAAAGGGCAGCCGCCTATGCCGCCGAAGGTCGTATCGAAATGATCCACCCCCAGCAAGAGAGCGGCCAGCACATTGGCAAGACCTTTGCCCTCAGTATCATGCAGATGCAAAATCACGGGCGTGCCGCCGGCCAGCTCAATGACCCGGGCGCAGATTTGTTGAATGGAATGCGGGTTGGCCATGCCGGTGGTGTCTGCCAGCACGATTTCATCAATACCCTGGTCGAGTTGTTCTTTGACAATATCAAAAACAGCTTCAGGATCGATGGCTCCCTCGAATCGGCAGCCAAAGACACATTGCAGACCGCCGCTGACGGTCAGTTCATGTGCTTTGCCGATTTTAATCATGTCGGCAAACTGCCGGCGGGCATCCACCAGAGAGGCATTGGCATTTTTGCGGCTGTGGGTGTCACTGGCGGAAATTGAAGCCGAAACGTGCTTTAGACCCGCCGCTGCTGCGCGCTCGATACCCCTGGTGTTGAGCACCAGGGCACTGTAAATGACGCCGGGCTGCTGTTTCAGGT
>Ga0209567_10001093_pt1 | contig 14259 bp, 12 predicted proteins | sample COG_12_FD_184756 | JGI IMG/M metagenome (GOLD analysis project Ga0209567, IMG submission 184756) | Pelagic marine sediment microbial communities from the LTER site Helgoland, North Sea, for post-phytoplankton bloom and carbon turnover... | ecosystem: Environmental > Aquatic > Marine > Neritic...
CTCGATTCATGAGATCGGCGCAGAGCTCGCTCAGGAGTGCGTTCCTATCCTCGCGCAAAGCATGCTCGGCCCTCAGCTCAACATGATCTTCAACGTGCCCAGCTACCAAGCGTGGGTGGACAGGCAGAGCCAAGCACCCGCTTACCGTTACCACCGGCATTTCCTCGAGCACCTGCAAAGCAGGCACATGAAGGACCGATGGGTGCTCAAAAGCCCGGTGCACCTGCGTTCGTTGGACGCGCTGCTCACCGAGTACCCCGACGCGCGGATCATTTTCACGCACCGTGACCCGGCGACAACCGTTCCTTCGCTTGCAAGTCTCTTCTACGTCATTCGTGGAATGGCAAGTGATTCGGTCGATCCGATCGTACTCGGGCAACAGCAGATGCACTGGTGGGCAGATTCGCTCGACCTGGCGACCGCAGTGCGCAACAAGCACAGCGACAAGTCCGAACAGTTCATGGACATCCAGTTCGAGGAGGTGGTCGCCGACCCGGTGGCCGCCCTCGGCCGCGCCTACGAGCGATTCAGCATTCCTTGGTCGAGTGCCGTCGAGCGGCGGATGCGCTCGTTTCTTGCAAACAATCCGCGTGGAAAGCACGGTTCGCACCAGTACGAAATCGAAGACTTCGGCATGACTCTCGGCCAGATTCGCGAGCGTTTCGAGGGCTACTGCAACGCCTACGACATCCCGCTCGTCGTCTAGCGAAGGGTTTGCTCGAGCGCCTGTAAGTCGCCGGGTCCGGTCGTCGAGTTGCCGCAGGGGAAGGTTGCCTTCGAGCTGCCTCACAGCGCTCGGGTGCAACGAACGGGAGATCCCTATTCCTGCTCGAAGGGATTCAGGAGCTCGTTGTCGTCGAGGCCCCAGGCCGTGGCGTCCGAAGTCTCATAAAAGGTCGTGATCTCGATCTCACCGATCGGTGGAGAGACGTGTTCCCAGGGGTCGAGGAGCGGGTCGCTCCCGAGGAGCGAGACCCAAGCCATCATCGCGAGCACTTTCACAGCGGCCTTCCTCCTATCCCTTTTAGGGTAGCGATTCGACCGCTGAACGCCTGTACGGAACCTCGCAATTCGTGCAGAAACGGCTGGCCGAAGGCTGCGGAGCGGGCGACGGGATTCGAACCCGCGACGTCGACCTTGGGAAGGTCGCACTCTACCACTGAGTTACACCCGCAAAGAGGGGGGAGAAGTAGCCCTGCTTGCTCGAGCCGTCAAGCAAGGGCTCCGAAGGGACGGAGCCCTCACGGGCCGGTGGGCTATGGGGTGTGAACGAGTGGCAGTCCGTTGGGGCCGACGGGGATGTAGACCGTGGTGTGGTTTGGCGCGCTGGCCATGCTGCGCTGGGCTTGGATCGCTTCGTGCTGCAGGTAGTTCGGAGTCAGTGTCGCGTTGATGATCTTCTGCGCTGCGGCGATGCCCTTGGCTTCTTCGACTCGGATTTCCGCGTCGCGCTGCGCGATCTCCCGCTGCGTTTGCTTTTCTTCGAGCAGCTGCTTTGCGGCGAGCTTCTTTTCGACCGCTTGTGAGACCACCGCCGGGTAGTCGATGTTGCCAACCGCGAGTCGAACTACTTCGAACGGTGCGCTCTCCAGGTATGCGCTCAGGGCGGCTTCAATCGAAGAGGCGATATCGTCACGCTCCGACTTGAGCTCGCGGCTCGAATACTCCTGGACGGATTGGCGTACGATGGTTCGAAATGGCTCTTTGACGAATCGCTCATACCACTGTGGCCCGCCAAATGCTTCCACGACCGACCGAATCTGGCCCTGTTGGACCTTCATCACCGCGTGGACATCGAACGCTACGTTGAGGTCGTCCTTGACGAGGATGCTGAACTGCTCGGTGTAGGTGGTGGGCCGCGTGTCGATGTTAATGCTTCGGTTTCGGAATGCGCTGATTCCGTAGTTTCCCGGGCCCTGCACGACGCCGCGGAAACCGCCTTCGCCGATGATGCGCGGCTCTTCGAAGACGTAGCCTTCGTGGCCTGCGGGGGCGTGCGGGTTCGTACAGGCGACGAGCCCGAGCGTGGCGGCCGTCAGGACGGTGAGGCCGAACGTGAGAGTGATGATGATGCGGCGCATGACTGGCTCCTTGCTTGCTCTGTTCTTGGATAATTATATCTTAGAGCATAACTATATATATCAAAGCATAATATTGTGTTTTCGTATATTTTGGTGTACAAGGCTACAAATCCGGAGGGACCCATGACCGACGAGTTTCGACGCATCAGCTTGATGATCCGGGAGGATCAGCACGTTCGGCTTCTGGAGCTCGGGGTGAACATGAGTGGGCTCGTTCGCAGCCTGATCGACGATCACCTGAGCGAATCCAAGATCACTCTCGCCGTATCCGAAGAGACTTCACAGCTGTACCAGCAGATCGTCTCACATTCGGGCAGTACGGACGCCGACATCGAGCCCTACCTGCGCGCGGCGCTCAAACGAATGCTCAAAGATCGGATCGCCCAAATGGAAAAGCTCCACCGATCAATCAAGTAGAGACGCTCTATGAGATTCTGGCTTTGCTTCATTTTGGGATTCGCTGCGTTTGCGGCGGTGGCGCTGGCCCAAGATGTGGTGGCGCCAAAGGTGAAGTCGCTCCCTGGCATCGAGGTGCCGGCCGGCGTCGAGACGCCGGAGTCGGGTCTGGTTCGGGTCGTGGTGCGTATCGATCCGGACGGGAAGGGAATCGTGGAGAAGTGCGACGCAGGGCGCGCGCTTTGCGACCTCGCGATTGAGGCGATTGGGCAGGCGGAGTTCGAGCCCGCAACCCGCGACGAAACCCCGGTGCCATCTGAGATAAGCGTTGAGCTTCGCGTGAGGAAACCGGTCGCCGAGGAGGTTCCGGAAGGGGCTTCTACAGAAACACTGCTCGAACCCGACGAGGTTCAAGTCGAAAAGGAGCTGGCCTTTTCTGAAACCGCCGAGGTGGACGCGCGGGTGCAGATGCCGATCAGGCTCGAGCTCGATGGAATCCGAAGCATCCCGGGTACTTTCGGTGAGCCATTTCGAATTCTCGAAATGATGCCGGGCACCGTTCCGGTCGCCAACGGTCAACCCTACGTTTACGTTCGTGGCGCCCCGCCGTCGGGAACGGTCTATCTCTACGACGACATTCCGGTTCCCTTGCTTTTTCACTCCGCCCTTGGCCCCGCGACGCTGCACTCAGGCCTCATCGGCGGAATCGACCTTTACTCCGGCGCGGCGCCCGCTCGCTACGGACGGAACACCGGTGGGGTGGTGGCTGGGACGGCCCGCGGAATCCCAAACGATAGAGTCCACGGCGAAGCCGAACTCCGCACGATCGACGTTTCTGCCCTGCTCAACGTTCCGATGCCGAAAGAGGGGTCGATGACGTTTGCGGGCCGATACGGATTTCCAAACCTCTTGCTCGGTGCGATCGATGTCGATGCCGACGTGAACTACTGGGACTACCAGTACCGCACCGGCGTTGCGATGAGCTCTCAATCTCGCTTCGAGATGGTCGCATTTGGCGGCAAGGACAATTCGGTCTTCGACGCCAGCAATCCCGGAGAACGGTTCGGCTTCGACCTCCAGTTTCACCGGGCCGAAGCCCGCTTCATCGGTAAGCTCGAGAATTGGGACCTCGTCGGAACGATGCTCTACGGATACGACTTCTCCGCGGTCGAAGATGCGTCGCTCAGCGCCGTCTCCAACGCCGGAGCGAACATTCATCGGTTTGGGCCGAGGTTCTGGGCGACCTATGGTGCCCCGAAAGTGCAGTTCCGGGTCGGTGGGGACCTCGAGGGCCTCTTCGGTCCGGCTGATTGCACCGAAACCGGGCAAGTCGGCGACCTGCCCACCATTCCAAACGTATCGACGCCGTGTGACCGTGAATTTGCGCAGCAAGACCGAAGAGTCATCGCTGGCGCGTTCATCGATGCGAATCTGTCGCTCGTCCCGTGGTTGGATCTTTCGCTCGGCGTCCGTGCGGATATGTGGAGCACCGGTGGTTTCCGTAACGCTGCAGTCAACCCACGCGCTCGAGTGACCTTTCACGCGTATGAAATCGCGGACGTCTTCGTTGGATGGGGGCTTGGCGCCAGGCCCGCCACCTTTGCGATTCCACTCCCTGGGCTCGGTGACGTGCCGCTGGAGGCCGGCCTGCAGTACGCCAACCAAACCGAGGGCGGAGTTCGCTTTTACCTTCCACGCGACCTCACGTTCGAAACCCGCGGCTACCTCAACATCTATCGGGACCTTCGCTTCGTGGACATCTTCACCAATCCGCTGATCACCGCAGGCACGCCTCAAAATCCCGTCCCGGCGGGTACGATCGACGATTCCGCTGACGGAAAGAGCTACGGCCTGGAAGTCCTGTTTCAACGTCCCTTCGAGGTCGGATTTTCCACCTTGGTGAGCTACACGCTTGGCTTCAGCGACCTCACCGCCACGGGAGCATTGCTCAACGGAAGCACGCAGTCATTCGACTACACCCCATCTTACGACGTTCGCCACGTCATGAACGGTGTGCTCGCCTGGAGAGCCAAGTTTGGTCTCATGATCAGCGCGCGCGTGTTTGCGAGGTCGGGCCGAGCGGAAGGTTGGCTCTGGCTCGATCCAACGGGCACCGTACAGCAGTATGTGCAGCGCATTCCCTGGTTCGTGCGGCTCGACGCGAAGATTGCCTACGAATGGGCTAGGCCAGGCCGACGGATGCGCGTAGCGCTCGAGTGGATCAACATCACCCAGGCGCGGGACGCCCAAGAGATCGACTCGACCGACATGACGGCGCCTCCGCAGTGCCAATGGCGTGTCGGAGTTCCGGACGAGCCGTGCCCGATCCGGTTCACGACCGCTATCTGGTTTCCGAATCTCTCGTTTCGCGCCGTCTTCTGAGTGAGCTCAACGCTCTGCTGCACCGATACCGGACCAATGCCCGGTGTTGAGAGCGCCGGCGGCCGGTTTGACCTCGACCAAGAACCCGGTGAGGTTGGCCATGCCGGAGACCCGCTCTAGCTTGTCGGGGCCGTCTGCAGCGAGGAGGTTGACGTTGACGCCGGTCGTCTTGCTCGCCACGCCCATCTTGCTGTCCTGATGGCCCCAGCCGTGCGGCAACGCGACCGAACCGGGCATCAGCTCCGAGAGAAGCTTCACCGGGACGCGAACTGCGCCGGTCTCGGTAGACACGTCGGCTAGGTCGCCCTCGGCGAGCCCCGCGCGAGCCGCGTCCTCGGGGTGCATGTACAAATGATTCGTCCCGCGTTCCCTCGAAACGAACTCGTCGATGTTGTGGGTCCAGGAATTGTGCGTGGTGATGGCGCGCTTCGTGATGAGCTTGAGCTTGTCTTTGGTGTCGAGCTCGAGCTGAAAATCGGCTTCGAGCTTCCGCGCCTGCGTCACGAATATTTCGGGCGCGAGGCGTACCTTTTTATCGTCGTGAATGACACGCTTTCCGAGGAAACTACCCGGGTCGTGCTGGGGACGTAGGCGCCCGTGCTTTTCCTTCAAGAGCTTCTTGAAGCTGCCTTGTTTCGTCGCTCGGAGCAGGCCCGAGAGCAGGACCTCTTGTGGGATCGAAGGCTGCTTTCCCCTTTTGCCGAGCGAGCTCAACGCTTTGGCGGCTTCGAAGCTTCGCTGCGCGGCAGCAGAGCCCCACAAATTGACCCCACTTGCTTTCGCGATGTCCACGTAGATGCTGGCCTCGTCGCGCTGCTCCCCTTGAGGGGGAACGACGGCACGTGTCGCCTGGAGATAAGGCTTCATTTGGAGCCCGAGCATCAGGGGGAAGACGAAGGGAAGGTCCGGCCTCTGAAATGGTGAGGTGCAGGGAAGGACGTGGGTCGCGACCGACGCCGTTTCGCTCGGCTGAATGTCGAGGACGACGAGCAGCTCCAGCTCTTTGAAGGCATCGCGAAGGCGCTCGGAGTTGGCCATGGTGATCAAAGGATTGCCGCCGGTGACGAAAAGGGCTTTGATCTGCCGATCACCGGGGGTGAGGATTTCGTCGGCGAGGATTCCGCCCGGCATCGAATCGTTGACCGACTGGAACTTACCAATACGGCTCTGTTTGTCACTCAAGAGCACGCCGGTCTTCTTGCCAAAGGCGGCGAAATCGATGACTCCGGTGCTCACGAGGGTTCCACCCATGCGGTCCAGGTTGCCGGAGATTGCATTGATGCATTCCTGCAACCAGAACGCGAGCGAACCGTTGGTGCCCATGTTGACGCCCGTCGAGCAATATAGCGCTGCACCGTCGGCTTCACGGTAGGCGCGAACCAATTCGCGCAGCGTATCGGCCGGAATGCGTGTGACTTCGGCGGTGCGCTCGGGAGGCCAGGGTTCCGCGATGCGGCAGAGATCGTCGAAGCCGGTCATGTATTGGTCGATTCGCGCTCGATCGATTTCGGCGGTTGCCAGGAACTCGTTCAGAAACGACAAGTAGAAGAAGACGTCAGTATTCGGACGGATGAACACGTGCTCACCGGCGACTTTCGCCGTCTCGGTGCGGCGCGGATCGACTACGAAAATCTTGGCGCCACGGGACTCGATCTCTTTGAGACGCCGAATCGGGTTGGACACCTGCAGGAAGCTCCACTTCGAGATGGCCGGATTGGCGCCGACGATGATCAGGCAGTCGAGGTTCTCGAGGTCTGGGAATGGTTGGGTGAATGGGAATCCGTAGACTTCGCGTGCGACCGAAAACTTGTTCGCGCAATCCTGTGTGGCCGACGAAAACATGCTGGCCGAGCCCACGCCCTGCATGAAGCCCTGTGCAAAGACCGGGTGCAGCACCCCGAAGCCGGCCGCCGTGCCGACGTACATCGCAATGCTGTCACTGCCGTGATTGTCGATCAGCTCGCGCACCTTGGAGCCAATACTGCCGAGCACCTCGTCCCAGCTCACGCGTTGAAGCTCACCGTCAATTCGCTGCATCGGGTAGAGCAGACGGTCGGGCGTGTCGTACATCCGATGCTGCTTGAGCCCCTTGAGGCATCCGTATCCTCGCGTCGCGACGTGGTCGTCGTCGGGCTTGATGTCGACGACCCGGTCGCCCTCTACCGTGACTTCGAGCCCGCAAAGGGCCTCGCAAATCCGGCAAAACGTCTGAACTGTCTCCGCCATGATCAGCCGAGTCTATAGGGCTCAGTCTTGGTGGATCAACTCGTCGAAGGCCCGATTTACGTCGTCCATCGATTCTAGGAGCAAATCATCGCCGGAGCTCTCGCGTGGGCCGCCAAGGCGCTGCAAACGCTGACCGACCTCTCGGTATCGCGGCTCCCGCTGGAAAGTGTACTGGTAATGCAAACGCGCCTGATCGGTCAGGCCACTGGCTTCACAGGCCATTCCGAGCTCGTAGTGCAAGCCCACCGACTCGGCCGCCGTCATCTCCGGGCTTTCTAGACCGGATTGGAATGCTTCGATCGCGTCGCGCGGCTGACCCTCTTCCATGTAGATCAGGCCGATCATCGTCCAGCAGAGGCAGCGTCGCCGCGGATCGGACATGGCTACTTGGAATTCGCGGCGCGCGTCGGCGTGCAGGCCCATCTCTTTGTAGGCGATGCCGAGGTCGAAGTGTGTGTCGCTGTCGTCCTCGGCCACCTGTTCGGCAACGCCCGCCTTGAACTGCTCGAAGACGGTTTCCACGTCGATCATTTCGGAGCCGTCGTCGAGCGGCGCAAGCTCTGAGACTTCGGCAAGCTCTTCGGCGAGCTTCTCCGCGAAGTCGAAGCCTTCGTCGCCCGGTCCCAGCTCCTCGTACTCGAGCTCCATCTCGGGCGCGTCCGACACCGACCGTGCGGGTGCCGAAGGCTGGATGAGTGGCTGTGCGACTGCCGAGATGCCGGAAGAAGCGGCTGCGAGCGCTTCGATTTCGCGCGCCTTGTCGAGCACCAGCGGATGGTCGGGCAGGGTTAGCTGAAGCTCGCCTACAATCGCGCGTGCCTGCGTGAATAGGCCATCGACTAGATATGAATCGGCAAGCTCCAGCGTCTGCTCCATCAGGCTCGGTGCAAGTGCACCGGTGGCTGGAGCGACCTGAGTGCTCAGGAGCGGAAGTGCCAGGAACTCCGAATAGCTCATCGCGGCGGTGGTTCGCATCGGGATCACACGCGCGCCGGTTGGCGTGCGCGGGGCCGATGGTACCGACGGGTAAGACCCTCCCAAGCCGGTAGGCTCCTGGGAAAGCGCCGGCAACGAACCGGTCACCGTGCTTCCTTCTTCGATGTCCTCGTCGACATAGATGATGCCCGAGGTACCGGTCAGGCTCGAAGTATCGCTGAGGCCGGTCGCGTCGCTCACGCTCGATACGGCGTTCAGGCTAACCGACCTGCCGCTCAGCTGGGAACCGTTGCCCAGTTGTGCGGCTGAAACCGAGCTGGACGGACGTGTCGGCGGACGCTCCGCGCTCGAAGGAATGAAGTGTTGTCCCGAGGCCGAAGCTGTTTGCTGAAACGCGGCATGTGCCTCTTTGTCGTTTGGATTGAGTTGGAGGATGCGGTGCAATGCGCTCATGCGCTCCTGCGGCCGATGCGCTTCGCGGTGAATGCGTGCGATTTCTCGATAGACGCTTATGGCCTTGTCGGTCTGCGACAGCATCAAGAAGGCCTCTGCGAGCAGCGAAAGGGTCGCAACGTCACGCGGATCGGCCTTGAAGCAGATTTGAAGCTTTGCGAGTGCGCGCTTGGGATCGCGACGCTCAATGTACGTTTCGGCGAGCTCCCTCGCGACTTGGACGTCGTTGCTGCGGTGATACAGCAGCCGCTCTGCGACTTTCAGATAGTCCTCGAGTCGCCCTTGCTCTTTCAATAGCGACGCGCCTTGCTCGAACTCGTGCGCGGCGTCGTGCGTCCGCCCGGCTCTCGAAAGAGCTTCGGCGTACTTGATGCGAACGGGAATGTGCTCGGGATCGATGTCGACGATCTTCCCCAGCATCACCAGGGCTTGCTCGGTGTCCCCTGCGCGCATGAAGGCGCTCGATACGTCTTCGAAGACGCTCATGGCGTCGCTCACCAACTGGAGCTGCTCATACATCTCGCCGAGCCGCACCTGCGCGTCGAGTCTCGACGGGTCGAGTTTCAGGATTTGCTTGTAGACCGCGATGGCTTTCAGAAAGAAGCCTTGCGCAGCGTAATGGGTGGCGACGGTTTCGTAAGTCTCAATCGCCGTGCCGCGGTTGCCGGCGCGCACGTGAAGGTCGCCAATCTTCAGCAGGGAGCGAACGTCGCGCTTGTCCGCGGCCACCAGCTTCTGGTACTGCGCGATCGCCTTGTCGTATTGGCCGCGCGACTGGTACTTCCGCGCCGCGTCCAAGACCTTATTCCTGTTAATAGCCAAAGCCCCTGCTAAGCCCCCGTGCGTTCAGTACACCCACACAAGTCTACTAATGCCGCACGGGGGCGGTCAACATGCGCTAGGAATCAAGCTCATCCAGGAATTTCGTTGAGATCCGGCCTTCCTCGAAGGCGGGGTGCTCCAGAATCCTCTGATGAAGTGGAATGTTGGTCCGAATGCCTCCGATGATGGTCTCGCTGAGCGCTCGCCGCATCTTGGCGATTGCGTGCACACGTGTCGGTGCATGTACGATGAGCTTCGCGACCAAAGGGTCATAGTGCGGTGGTACGCGCCCCCCTCCATAGATGCCGCTATCGACTCGCACGCCGGTCCCGCCGGCCATGTGAAGCTCGGTGATGACGCCCGGCGACGGTGCGAAGGTGTCCGGATCTTCGGCATTGATTCGGCATTCGATCGCATGGCCGCGCGCAGTGAGCGGCTGCGCCCGGCGCTCCAAAGGCTGACCGTCGGCGATGCGAATCTGCTCGCCGATCAAGTCGATGCCCATGACGAGCTCGGTCACCGGATGCTCGACCTGGATGCGCGGATTCATTTCGAGGAACGTCAGCTCGCCGCGCTCGTCGAGCAGGAACTCGAGCGTACCGGCCGACAGGTAGCCGGCCTCACTCATCGCCCGGCGGACCGTGGCCGACATGTCCCTCCGCATCTCCTCGGTCAGCGCGACGCTCGGAGCCTCTTCTAGGATCTTCTGATGGCGCCGTTGGATCGAGCACTCGCGCTCACCCAAGACATGGATGGTTCCTTGTTTGTCCCCGAGGATTTGAAACTCGATGTGTCTCGGTCGCTCCAGGAACTTCTCCAAGTACAGTGCGTCGTTTCCAAACGCGGCCCTCGATTCGGCGCGCGCTGTTTCGAACACCGCGCGTAGCGCCTCTTTCGACTGCACTACGTGCATTCCACGGCCACCACCTCCGCCCGAGGCTTTCAACAGCACCGGGAAGCCTAGCCCCTCGGCCTTTCGAACCGCATCTTCGATGTCTTCGATCAGCTCGGTTCCATCGAGCGTCGGCAGGCCGAGCGACTTCGCCATTGCGCGAGCGCTCACTTTGTCGCCCCAGAGACGCATCTGCCCCGGAAGCGGCCCGATGAACTCGAGGCCGCACTGCGCGCAGGTTTCGGCGAATTCGGGGTTCTCCGACAGGAACCCGTAGCCCGGATGAACAGCATCGGCGCCCGTGATCTCAGCCGCTGCAATGATCGCAGGGATGTGCAGGTAGCTTCGGCTAGGGTCGGCCGGACCGATGCAGATGGCTTCGTCTGCCAGGCGAGTGTGCAATGCCTCCGCGTCGACTTCGCTGTGCACGGCGACGGTCCGAAGACCGAGCTCGCGACAGGTACGGATCACGCGAAGCGCGATCTCCCCTCGGTTTGCGATGAGGACTTTCTCAAACACGGTTCAGCCGATTTCGATTCGAAAGAGCCGGTCGCCGTATTCGACGGGCTTTCCGTTCTCGACGAGGACCTCGACGATGGTGCCCGCTGACTCGGCTTCGATTTCGTTCATGAGCTTCATGGCTTCGACGATGCAAAGCACCTGCCCCGGCACGAACGAATCACCGATGTGGACGAAGGGATCTCCGTCGGGCGAGGGCGCGCGATAGAACGTGCCCACGAAGGGCGAGGTGACATACGCGCCATCGTCATCGTCCGGAGCCGATGCAGCGCTGGCCGGCTCTGGGCCCGGCGCCTTGAGGGGCGCCACGGATTCAGCTGTTGCAGCGCCGAGCACGGTCGCGGGATCGCGGCGCACGCGAATGCGATCGTCATCGTGCTCGACTTCGATCTCCGTGAGATTTGCTTCGTCCAGAAGCCGAATGAGCTCGCGCAGTTGATCCAGGTCCAGCTTCATGGTGTTCCCCGGCGGCGGTTTGATCAGCCGGCAGCGTTCAGATAGTCGATTAGTGCGCGAAGGCCAAGCGCGTAGCTGTTCTTTCCAAGGCCAATCACAGAACCAATACAGACCGCGGCGGTGACTGACTGATGACGAAACGATTCGCGCGCCGCGGTGTTTGAAACGTGCACTTCGACCACCGGCAGGCCGGTTGCCGAGATTCCGTCACGCAAGGAGACGGAGGTGTGTGTGAGACCCCCCGGGTTGATCACGACGCCATCGAAGGAAGCGCGTGCATCGTGGAGCCAATCGATGAGCTGGCCTTCTTGATTCGACTGACGGCATTCGATCGTGGCGCCGAGGGCCTTGCCGAGCTTTTTGAGCGCCTTCTCGATGTCGTCCAGCGTCGTGGCGCCGTACACGTCGGGCTCGCGGGTCCCCAGCAAGTTCAGGTTGGGCCCGTTGAGGACCAAGACCCGTTTGACCGAAGCCGTCATGGCGTCAGAGGTTTTCGAGCAACTTGGCTGCGCTCGCGCGAAGCAAGAAGCGCGCCTTGCCGACGTTTCCGCCGGGCGCAACGGCAAGCGCAACGAAATACTCGTCCGTGAGCATGCGGACGACGGTCGTGAGCCGCTCGGTTTGTACCGAGACCTCGTTCGTACTGCCGGTGTCGAGCATTTCGCCTGCGCGCTGAACGCCCTTGAGGACGACGCTGTATTCCATGCCGACGGCTTCGATGTCGAACGGGCCGTCACCCTTGGCATATTGGTCGATCGCGATTCCGTCCGACGCCATCAGCAGCCCGGCCACTCCGCCATCGGTTCGATCGACGAGGTCTTGCAGTATCTCTTTGAACATCGGCCCTCCGCTCCGCAATTCCCGCACGGACCGCGGTTCCGGTCAAGTATCGCGTCGAGCGATCGGTGACGCGCTAGCCGGCGTGGATCAGCTCCACGGTGAGGCCGCCGCCGTCCGTGTCTCGCAGCTCGAGGCGAAGGCCATGACGTTTGGCGACATCGCTGGCGATATGAAGCCCAAGCCCCATCCCATGCGGGTGCCGGGTTCGTGCTTCACTGCCGCGGAACGAGGGTTCGACGACCCGCTCGCGATCGGCGTGAGACACACCGGGGCCGTCGTCGACCACCCGCAGTGTCCATCTCTGTGCGGACCCTTCGAGGATGACAGCCGCGTGACCGTCGGCGTGGTTGTAGCGAATCGCGTTCTGAACGATGTTGCCCAGCGCCTGCTCGAGCAGGGTGAGGTCGCCAGGGAACTCGATCGCCGTCTCGGGAACCGCGAGATCGAGGCTGATTTGCTTGCGCTTCGCGATGGGTTGGTGTCTGTCGACCACACGTTCCACGAGTCGGTTCAGGTCGATCGGGTCTCGATGGCTGAGCCCATCGTTGGCTTCGAGGCGCGCGACGGCGTTGAGATTGTGGAGAAGCGAGCCCAGGTACTGCGACTCCTCTAGGCTCGGTACGAACGCTTTGGTGTCGAGCGCGTCGCCGGCTTCGATCCTCTGCTGGAGGGATGCGAGGTGACCCTGCAGGACGCTCAGCGGAAGCATCACGTCGTGGGTCGTGTTCGCGATGTAATTGCGGAGCGCCGCTTCGCGCTCACGCAACGAAGCCAGCTGCGCCTGGATCGTCTGGCGGCTTTGCTCGAACGCCGCGCCGAGCTCAGCGATCTCGTCGCTGCCCTCGACGTGAATGGGCTCTTCGGAGTCGCTTCCGATCCTGTGGACCGAATCGGTCAGCTGGCGGACACGGCGCACGATCGGACCTGCAGCAAAGAGCGCCACGAGGATCACGACGAGTGCGACCAGAAATGCGGGCATCAGCACTGCGCCGGAGAACCAAGGAGGTGGCCCTTTGGAGCGCATGAGCAAGACCGAGCACGGGCCGTCGTTCCAGGGCATTCGAACGGCGACTACCGTACGGCGCTGATCGGGAGAGCGGTCGGTCGCAACCTCGCTCCCAGCTTTCAACTGCTTTGCGAGCTCCGACGGGAACGCGGGACTATCGGGATTGGCGCTCACGAAATTCGCGTCGTAGGCGAAGACCCGATGCCGTGGAAGTCCCTGGCGCGGAGGCCCCGGCGGCCGTCGAAGCCGCCGCGCGCCTCTGTCGCCCGGCCAACGTTCCGGGTTGGCTTCGCATCGCTCTCGGCCGCCAGATTCCATTCGATGCACCGCGGCTTCGGCTAGCGCATCCACCCGCATCTTCGACTGCCAACGCGACTGCGCCCAGCCTAGGAACACCAGCAAGGAGATCGCAGCCAAGCCTAGGGTCACGGCCAATCGCGCCCGAAGCTTCATGCGCCCCCCGAGAGGCGGTATCCGATGCCCCACACCGTTTCGAGCTGAATCGCATCCTTGCCAAGCTTGCTACGGAGTCGCGAGATGTGGACGTCGAGTGTCCTTCGGCTGCCGTCTTGCGCCGGGTCGAGCGCGGCGTCGACCAAGGCTTCCCGGGTGACCGCCGAACTTTTCCTTCGCGCGAGGAGGGCCAGGATTTCGAACTCGACGGGAGTTAGTGAAAGGGCTCCCGCCGCGTTGCTGACCTCGCGGCGCTCCAGGTCGACTTGAATGGCTCCAATGACGAGGCGTTGGGTTCCTACGAGATTCGGGCGGCGCAGACAAGCTTGGATGCGCGCGACGAGCTCTTCGGGAAAGAATGGTTTGGTCACATAGTCGTCAGCGCCGAGCTTGAGCCCGCGAATCTTGTCTGCCGTGTCGTCCCGGGCGCTCAGGATCAGGACCGGAACTTCGGACTTCACGCGGTAGCGCTTGAGCAAGTCCATCCCGTAGGTGCCGGGCAACATCAGGTCCAGGACGATGACGCGATAGTCGTCGGGATCGAGGTCTCGCGCCGCATCGCCGTCCTGGACCCAGTGCGGTTCGAACCCTGCTTGCGAAAGAGTCTGTACCACTTGTTGGCCAAGGGCGACGTCATCTTCCACGAGCAAGATTCGATTGGACACCGGGTTCTCCAGCTAGTTCCGGTCTTGAGAATTATGGCGCTCGAAGCGCTGTTCCATTCGTTCGACCTTGTGCTCTCGCTTCAGCAATCGAAGATCCTCGCGCTGCTCACAGCTGAGGTTCGCATAGATTTG
>Ga0209567_10001094_pt1 | contig 14256 bp, 11 predicted proteins | sample COG_12_FD_184756 | JGI IMG/M metagenome (GOLD analysis project Ga0209567, IMG submission 184756) | Pelagic marine sediment microbial communities from the LTER site Helgoland, North Sea, for post-phytoplankton bloom and carbon turnover... | ecosystem: Environmental > Aquatic > Marine > Neritic...
CAAGCATCGAGCAGTTTGTCGGTAATACGCCGCTGGTACAGCTGGAACGTCTGCCCGGAGAGAGCAGTAACGTTATTCTGGTCAAGCTGGAGGGCAACAATCCGGCAGGCTCTGTGAAGGATCGTCCGGCACTGAGCATGATCAGCTATGCCGAACAACGCGGAGAGATCATACCCGGAGATACCTTGATCGAGGCCACCAGTGGCAATACCGGCATCGCTCTTGCCATGGCGGCGGCCATAAAAGGTTACCGGATGATATTGATTATGCCCGACCATATGAGTGTGGAACGCCGCCAGATGATGAAGGCATTTGGGGCGGATATTATTTTTGTGAGTCGCGAACAAAGCATGGAAGGTGCACGGGATCTGGCTAAACAAATGGAAGCCGATGGCAAGGGAAAAGTACTTGATCAATTTTCCAACCCCGATAATCCGCGCGCCCATTATGAAGGTACCGGGCCGGAAATCTGGAGGGATAGCAACGGCACCATTACCCATTTTGTCAGCGCCATGGGGACAACGGGGACCATTATGGGCACGTCGCGTTACCTTAAAGAGAAAAATTCCGGCATAGAAATTGTTGGTGTGCAACCCGCGCAAGGCGCCTCCATTCCGGGCATTCGCCGCTGGCCGGAGGAATACCTGCCGTCGATCTTCGATGCCAGCCGGGTTGACCGAACGATTGACATTACCCAGGATGAAGCTGAAAAAACCACGTTGGCACTAGCTGCCAAAGAAGGCATCTTTTGCGGTATTTCTTCGGGGGGGGCAGTAGCAGCTGCACTCAGGTTGAGTGAACAGCTCGAGCATGCCGTCATTGTTGCCATCATTTGTGATCGCGGCGACCGTTATCTGTCTACCGGCGTATTCCCGGATTGATTTGCCGGTTGTCGGCAATTGCTCCTGCATCCCCTCCAAGGGGCCTGCTTTTGGTGCGCTATCTTCGCCCATCCCTGGGCTCGTCGGCAATTGCTCCTGCATTGCGCTATCTTCGCCCATCCCTGGGCTCGTCGGCAATTGCTCCTGCATTGCTCTATCTTCGCCCATCCCTGGGCTCGTGCTGCTAACGGGGCCTGGAATGTGGGTGCAAATATCAGGTGCACTTATTCTTGTCCTGCTGTCCGGTACGGCGGCAGCCATCGATCAGATTGAACTCCGCTGGCGTACAATCGAGTCTGCGGGCTGGCAGCTGAATGACGTCAATCTGATGATCGACTGGATGGATTCCGCCCCATCAGAGTTGACCATTGAGGTTGCGTTACTCCAGACGGGCGATTACCAATTCGAAAAATTGCGATTTTCCTGCACTGTTTTCGAGCTGTTGCCCGCTGAAATAAAGTGCCCGCAGGGACAGTTGAAGCTGACCAGCGATTGGTTTGTTGCCGAGGCCGTACCGGCTGCAGTCAACTACCATTTTGACTCCCGGGATTTGACGGTATCGGTTTCAGCGCTTCCGCTGGCCGGTGGTCAGGTGCATTTGACGTTTCGTCAGCAGGGCAGTAAATGGGAGCTGAACGCCGGCCTGGCTGACACCAGTTTAGCCGGCATTGCTGATCTGCTTGCCAAAGCCGGGCTGGAAATCCCGAAATTAGATTATCAGGGCAGAGTCAGCGGGAAGCTGAGTACGCATGGCGATGGTCGGGGACTGGAGAAGGTTGCCTGGAAAACGCAGACGCAGGAGTCCGGATACAGTAACGCACAGGGTACCCAGGCAGCCGAGGCGCTGGTACTGGTCAGTAGCGGTTCTGCCAGTCCGCAGGGCGGCGACTGGCGGGTGCGGACTACACTTGCTGCAAGACAAGGCATGCTCTATGCCGAGCCAGTCTATCTTGAATTTTCACAGGCACGTCCGCTGGAGCTAACGGCCGATTTGCACTGGGACGCAGGAAAGGGCGAGCTGTTATTGCGGTCGATGGCTTTCAGGCAGCCCGATGTGGTAATGGGAAGCCTGGATGCGGTGTGGGTGCCAGGTGCCGAAATTCCTTTGCGGCAGCTGGGGCTGGAGATCGAACAGGCCTGGTTACCGGGCCTGTTCGAGACCTGGCTGCAACCCTGGCTGGCCGGAACTGTGCTCGATAAGTTGGAGACTGCAGGCCGTTTGCAGGGGCGTCTGAAGCTGCGTGAAGGTCGACTGCAATCGGCGCAGATGAAACTCGACCAGGTATCCTTCAGCGAGCCTAAAGGCCAGTTCGGGGTTCGGGCACTGAACGGAGATCTGGATTGGGACGACAGTGGTGCCGCGCGTCAGTCAAGGTTGGCGTGGCGGGGTGCCAATTTTTACCAGCTGCAACTCGGCGCCGCGGAGCTTGGCGTTGAGTCAGATGAAAGCAGTGTGAAGATTCAGCAGCCGCTGGTGGTATCCCTGCTCGACGGAGAGCTGCATGTAGACGAGTTTGAACTCGGCATAGACCATGGAGAACTGCACTGGTTGCTGGATGGTATGCTGACACCGGTTTCCATGCAGGCGTTCAGTACTGCACTGGGCTGGCCCCCACTGTCCGGAAAATTGTCAGGTATGGTGCCCAAAGTCCGTTATGAAAACGGTGAACTTACACTGGGGGGCGTCTTGCTGGTGCAGGCATTCGATGGTGATATTACGCTGCGCAACCTGCGCATCCAGCAGCCGCTTGGGCTGGTACCACGGTTGTGGGCTGATGCCCGGCTTGAACACATCGATCTGGAAACACTGACCAGGACCTTCTCTTTCGGTCGTATTGAAGGACAGTTGCAGGGTCGGGTGAATGGTCTGTATATGGAAGCCTGGCAGCTGGTGGCTTTTGACGCGGCTTTTCAGACTCCGCCGGATGATCGCAGTCGCCGCCGAATCAGTCAGAAGGCTGTGGACAATATTTCCAACCTTGGTGGTGCCGGTATAGGTGGTGCAGTGTCGCGCAGTTTTCTGCGTTTCCTGGAGGATTTTCCGTATCGACGGCTGGGCATTAGGTGCCGCCTGGAAAACGGTATCTGCCATATGGATGGTGTTGCACCGGCCGAGAATGGATATTATCTGGTCCAGGGCCGCCTGTTGCCGCCCCGACTCGATGTCATCGGCTATGCCGGCGAAGTCGATTGGCTGTCACTGCTCGGGCGCTTGAAATCGATTACCGCCGGCAATGGCCCTGTTGTGCGTTAACTTTTTCCGGGTAATGGCGTTAAGGTCTATAATAGGTCGCTGCCAAGAGAGGAAACCGAAAGTGATGAAGACGATTCGTTTGAGTTCACTGCTGGGAATGCTGTTGTTCCTGGCGGCCTGTGTCACCATCAATGTTTATTTCCCCACCGCTGAGGCGGTGGAAGCTGCAGACCAGATTATCCGGGGTGTCTATGGTGGTGAGGGCCAGGAACCTGAATCGGAACCTGAGAAAAAACCTCAGCCGGAAAGCTCGCTGCAGCTGCCTGCCGGCGATACCCCGCTATTCGTCAGCTTGCTTGAATGGCTGGTACCACCCGCACAGGCGGCAGCCGATATCAATATCCAGTCACCTGCTATACGCACCATCCGTGCATCGATGGAAGCACGTTTTCCAAAGTTGAAGCCTTTTTATGATAATGGTGGTGTTGGTATGACCAACGGTGGATTGATTGAGGTGCGCGATCTCAATGCTGTTGCACTGCGTGACCGGAAGACTGCCAAGACGCTGGTTGCTGATGAGAACCGTGACCGTGTCGCCCTGTATAAGGAGATTGCCCGCGCCAACGGACAGCCGGAGTGGGAAGCGGATATCCGCAAGACTTTCGCCAGGCGCTGGATCGATAATGCGCCAGCAGGCTGGTGGTTTCAGGACGGTGCCGGGAGCTGGAAGCGGAAATAGTCGTAACCGACACACGCTGTAAATACATCCCTGTACGCTCGACGGCCGCATCCCTGCGGCCGACGGTCCCGGCAAACCCTGCGGGGTAATTTCACAGGCGGCGTAGGGGCAACCGGCCGGCTGCAATACTGCGCCGTAGGGCGGTGCTCCTCAGCCGGTATTTATCGCCGGTTTAATGATACTCCCGCCGGCTTAGCGTTCTTCGCGGTTAACAATGACAGTTATGTTATGAACAGTCGGCGCAGAAAACCAAAGCTCCCCAATTACCCTGTCAGAGTATGCATAGAAAGCCTGTCCCACGATGGCAGGGGTGTTACTCATGTTGACGGTAAAGCCGTGTTTGTCGACGGTGCATTACCGGGGGAGGATATCAGTTTTTTATACACCGGGCGTGCGCGTAAGCACGATGAAGGCAGATTGTGTGAACTGTTCAAGGCTTCTCCGGACCGTGTAGAGCCAAAATGTACGCATTTCGATATCTGTGGCGGTTGCAGTCTTCAACATCAGGAATCCGGGGCGCAGATACTGGCCAAGCAGCAGACGCTGCTTGAAAACTTGCGCCGCATCGGCAAGGTTGAGCCTGAAACCCTGCTGGATCCATTGACGGGTCCGGTATGGGGTTATCGGAACAAAGCCCGTCTGGGTGTGAAAGATGTGAGGAAGAAAGGCCGTGTGCTGGTGGGGTTCCGGGAAAAGCGCAAGTCCTACATTGCAGATATTCAGCGCTGCGAAGTATTGCATCCATCGGTTGGTGAGCGTCTCCATGAACTGGCAGACTTGATTTCCGGCATGCAGGCGCGTGCACGCATCGCCCAGATCGAGGTGGCTGTCGGCGACGACACAACGGCGCTGGTATTCCGTAACCTCGATCTTCTGTCACTCGACGACAGGCAGAAACTCATCGAATACGCACGACACACCGGCTTGCATATTTATCTGCAGCCCAAAGGGCCGGATAGTATGGAATTGCTCTGGCCGGAGGCATCTGCGCTCTGTTACCGTTTTCCCGACCAGAATATAGAAGTTCAGTTTCTGCCGACGGACTTTACCCAGGTGAATCCGGCCATCAACAAAATTATGATACAGCAGGCACTGGACCTGCTGGACCTGCAGCAAAGCGATACGGTGCTGGACCTTTTCTGTGGGTTGGGGAATTTCACCATGCCGATTGCGCGTGAGGTCACCGCTGTTGTTGGCGTAGAGGGCGAGGCCGGCCTGGTGCAAAGAGCCCGCGAAAATTCACAACGTAATGGCATCGACAATATTGAGTATCATGTTGTTGATTTGAGCGAGGAGCCCTGTAACCAGTCCTGGCTGCAGCAGAGCTACGACAAAATACTCATCGATCCCCCCAGAAACGGCGCACAGGAACTGGTGCCGAAGCTGGCTGAACTCGGTGCTGATCGTATTGTATATGTCTCCTGTCATCCGGCATCACTGGCACGGGATGCCGGCATGCTGGTCAATGATCTGGGCTACCGACTGACTGCCGCTGGCGTCATGGATATGTTTCCCCACACAGCGCATGTGGAGTCCATGGCGTTGTTTGACAGAGTCCGGGCTTGAGTGCATGTCGTCTGAAAACATATCGATGAATCCACGGGATGGCAATTACACCTGGGCCCGGATTTGGGCCATTGTGGAGGAACACCGACGGGAGCTGGCGTCTGCAAATATAATCGCCCTGTTCGCAGTACTCGCCAGTGTGCCACTTCCTTTAATGATGCCATTGCTGGTTGACGAAGTACTGCTCAATCAGCCAGGATTCCTGGTACATGCCATGGACCGTGTGTTTCCGCCTGCCTGGCATGGTGCTGTCCTGTACATCAGCGTGATTCTTCTGCTGACGGTTATCCTGCGCGTAATAACGGTGATGTTGAGCGTCTGGCAAACGCGTGAGTTTACCAAGATTTCCAAGGACGTCGTTTTCCGTATTCGCCGTGATCTGCTGCTGCGTCTACAGAGAATTTCCATGGCCGAGTATGAAGCGATAGGCAGTGGTGAGGTGACATCGCATTTCGTTACCGACCTGAATGCCGTTGATGATTTTATCGGCATGACGATTAGCAAGTTCATTATTGCCGTGCTTTCGCTGCTTGGTGCAGCCGCTGTATTGTTGTGGATGCACTGGCAGCTTGCCTTGTTGATTCTGTTTCTCAACCCGGTGGTAGTTTACTTCACCGTTGTGCTGGGCAAGAACGTCAAACACCTTAAACGCCGCGAGAACCAGGCATTCGAGATCTTTCAGGGCGCGCTGACAGAAACCCTGGATGCCATCCAGCAGATCCGGGCAGCAAATCGAGAGGGGTACTACCTCAAGCGCGTCATTGAAAAGGCGCTGAGAATCAAGCAGCACTCGGCGGCATTTTCCTGGAAGAGTGATGCCGCGGGTCGTTTGTCCTTCATGATCTTCCTGATCGGTTTTGACCTGTTCAGGGCGGTCAGCATGTTGATGGTGGTATTCTCCGATCTCACTGTCGGCCAGATGATGGCGGTGTTTGCCTATCTCTGGTTCATGATGGCGCCGGTCCAGGAAGTGCTGAATATCCAGTACTCGTTCTATGGTGCGCGTGCTGCTCTCGATCGCGTCAACCGCCTGCTGAACCTGCACGAAGAACCGCAGTATCCAGCCGTCGAGAATCCGTTTTCCGGCAAGCGCGGTGTGTCTGTCAGTGTGCAGGATATAGAGTTTGAGTACCAGCCGGATGAACCGGTGCTAAACGGTGTCGAGCTGGAGATAGCGGCTGGCGAACGGGTGGCGCTGGTAGGTGCAAGCGGTGGGGGTAAATCGACCCTGGTGCAGGTGCTGCTGGGGCTCTATCCGGCGAAATCCGGCAGGGTCTGTTTTGACGGGATTGCGCTGGAAAGGATAGGGCTGGAGGTCGTGCGCGAACATGTGGCCACGGTATTGCAGCACCCGGTGCTTTTCAATGACAGTGTGCGTAACAACCTGACACTGGGCCGGGATCATGGCGATGATGTCTTGTGGGAGGCTTTGCAGCGGGCGCAGATGAAGGATGTCATCGAGGCCATGCCCCGCGGGCTGGAATCGCAGCTGGGGCGGCATGGTGTACGATTGTCCGGCGGTCAACGCCAGCGCCTGGCGATTGCGCGATTGCTGTTGAGTGATTCGCAGGTCGTCATTTTCGATGAGGCCACTTCGGCGCTGGATACCGAAACCGAAGCGCGCCTGCACCAGGCACTGGGGGAATTCCTGCAGGGCCGTACGGTACTGATTGTTGCGCACCGGCTGAGTGCGGTAAAACAGGCCAACCGGGTCTACGTATTTGAGGATGGCCGCATTACCGAGCAGGGCACACACCATGAGTTGATGCAGGCCGATGGTCTGTACAGCCGCCTGTATGGCTGAGACTGATGCGTATGGTAGTGAGCCGGCATAAGGCTTTACGGGACCGTCGGCCGCATGGATGCGGCCGTCGAGCTTACAGGGACGTATTCACAGCGTGTCACGGAAAGGCTTATGCCGGCTCACTACCATATGGCTTAGTACATTGGTAATTACTGAAGATACCAGCGTTTGGACAAGGCGCGGTAGACGCGTTGCGGATACCAGGTTTTACCGACACTGCCGTTGTAACGCGCCAGTGCTTTGGTGCGGTCGCCTTTTTCTCTGTCCAGATAGTGGCGAAGTATGGTACAGCCCATGCGCAGGTTGGTATGAATATCGAACAGGTCGTCATCCGGACGGCCGATTTCGTCCAGCCAGAACGGCATCACCTGCATAAGACCGCGGGCGCCGGCGTGGGAAATGGCATAGTGGTCGAAATTGCTTTCGATATCGATAACGGCCAGCACCAGTTCCGGTGGCAGGTTTGCCCGGCTGGCCTCATAGTGTGCCGTTTTGAGAATCAACAGGCGTTCTTTCGGATCATCCACCTTCCTGTGCAGACGGTGTGACATGTCAGTGAGCCAGACTTCGGCGTCGAAACGATCGGTGAAGCTGTCCGAAGACTGGATGGCCTCAATGAGGATGCCGCGTAGCTTGTCATCGGGGCGTTCCTGGGTCGCGCCCGATACCGATCCGACATAAAAAGCGACAGCCAGTGCACCCGCAAAGCGGATCAGCAGGGGAGGCGTCTTGCGGCTTTTTCCCGGACTAACAGAGCTGGTTTTTGAGGAATGCCACAATCTCGCTGCGAGGGATAGTCTCGTTTTTCCCGCCACAGCGTGCCCTGTATTCCACCAATCCTTGATCGAGATTTTTCTCACCAATCACTACCCGATGTGGTATGCCGATTAATTCCATATCGGCAAACATGACCCCGGGCCTTACATCCCGGTCATCAAAAATGACTTCGAGGCCGGCATCCAGTAGTTCCCGGTACAGTTCAGCACAGGCTTCGCGCACCCGCTGGGATTTTTTCTGATTCATGCCAAGCACTGCAACGTGGAAGGGCGCCAGGCTGTTCGGCCATGTAATTCCTTGATTGTCATGATTTTGTTCAATGGCCGCAGCGACGATACGGGAGACGCCGATGCCGTAACAGCCCATGGTCACCACAGTTTCCTTACCATTTTCATCCAGCACCGTCGCCTTCATGGCCTGACTGTATTTGTCGCCGAGTTGAAAAATATGGCCAACTTCGATGCCGCGGGCGATGCGTACCCGGCCTTTGCCGTCCGGGCTCGGGTCGCCTTCGATCAGGTTACGGATATCGGCGACCAGGGGTTCGCTACAATCCCGTGCCCAGTTCATGCCGCTGAGGTGTTTGTCGTCGATATTGGCGCCACAGACGAAGTCACTCAGCTGCGCGGCGGAACGATCTGCGATGACCGGTATGCTGAGCCCTTTCGGACCCAGCGAGCCCGGGGCACAGCCGGCGACTTCCCGTACCTGCTCATCGCTGGCGAATGTCAGGGGCCGGGCGATCTGTTCGAGCTTCTCTGCCTTGATTTCATTGAGGGTATGATCGCCGCGCAGGCAAAGTGCTACAACACCACCGTCTTCACCTTGCACCAGCAAGGTTTTGATGCATTGCTCAGGCGATACCCCCAATGCCCGGGAAACATCTTCGATGCTGTGCTGACCAGGGGTGTTGACAGTTTGTTGCTGGACTGAGGGTGGCGGCCGGGAACCGTCCGGTGCCAGTGCCTCGGCCAGCTCCAGATTGGCCGCATAGTCGCTTTCTGTGGAGAACACAATCGCATCCTCGCCGGAGTCGGCGAGGACGTGAAATTCGTGTGAAAGCGCGCCACCGATAGCACCGGAGTCAGCCCTCACGGCACGAAATTCCAGGCCGAGCCGGGAAAAAATCCTGCAATAGGTGTCGTACATAACCCGGTAGGTTTCATCCAGCGATTCATGGTTCAGATGAAACGAATAGGCATCTTTCATCAGGAACTCACGGGCGCGCATAACCCCGAAGCGCGGCCGGATTTCATCGCGGAACTTGGTCTGGATCTGGTAATAATTAACCGGTAACTGCTTGTAGCTGCGTACCTCACGGCGCACCAGATCAGTGATGACTTCTTCGTGCGTGGGGCCAAAACAGAATTCACGCCGGTGGCGATCCCTGATGCGCAGCAGTTCCGGGCCATACTGTTCCCAGCGCCCCGATTCCTGCCAGAGTTCCGAAGGCTGAACAGCTGGCATCAATAGTTCGAGTCCACCGGCACGGTTCATTTCCTCGCGCACGATTGCTTCCGCTTTGCGCAAGACGCGCAAGCCGAGGGGTTGCCAGCTGTAGATGCCGGCAGCGATCTTGCGGATCATGCCGGCACGCATCATTAACTGATGGCTGACGATTTCCGCATCGGCCGGCGTTTCTTTGACGGTGGCGAGAGGAAACTGGGAAACTTTCATTGCTATGGGAGTCTGTTTGGATCAAAGTGCGGATTGTAGCGGCTGTCCTGTTACCGGTCTATGTGGGGTTACATCAAGTACTCTGATCCCTTGATGCTCTGCGAGAACATTGACCGCGAAGGACGCTAAGGGCGCGAAGGAAACAACCATTTGGTGATTTGAGCGTTTTCCTTCATAACAGCGTTTCATGAAGTTTTTACTTCGCGCCCTGAGCGTCTTTCAAGGTGAATCGCCGATAGGCGAGACAAGGTGAATTGCGCAGCGAGAGAGGGCCCCCTGGGGGAGGGTGCTCTGGGGCACGCGCTTAGGCGATAGACGGCTCAGATGCTTGACCCGACAGGCCCTAGAACGTCCCGCCGTTCCAGCCCCACATAGTGCGCGGGGCATCGGCAAATTCGATATAGATGCGATCGGCGGGCAGACCCAGTTCATCATTCAGCAGGTCCGCCAGTGCACGTGAATACTCCTCGCTTTTCGATTCAGGCAGACCGATACTTTTCAATTCAAGATAGGCCAGTGGTGCGTCGCTACCGCCGAACAGCATGGCGGGATTGTGTTCGACGCTCACCATGACATAACGTTCCGGTTTGCCGAGAATGCCGGCAACTTTTTGTGATGCCTTGCTTATCAGGGTTTTCCGTCGGTCAGCATCAATGGGCTGATTGGTCTGGATTTTCAACAGAGGCATAGCTAGTACTCCTTCAAGGTGATATCGCCGGATTCAGCAAGGCGAGAAGCGGTCAGCTGCTAGGCGCTTGCCCGCCGGGGGTAGCCATTCTACCTCAAGGGCAAGCAACACCGCAGATGGCCGCTTATCGCCTTGCCCGGAGGGAGTCACCGAGCCGCGCCATTGCCGCGTTGCAGCTCTTGACAAGGGTCCCTGCCATTGCCTGCAAGCTGCGCCTCGCCCTGGACACGGCTCGGTGGCTCTGAACCCGGCAATATCACCTTGAAGGAGTACTAGTACTCCTTACTGGCAATATTCCTTGATCTGCTTTTCGGCTTCGGCGACGCGGCTCAGCCTTTCTTCCTCGCTCAAGCGGGTGTAGCTGCCGTCAGGCAAGCGTGTCAGACGGTGTCCACCCATCTGTAATCCGGCAAGATTTTTCTTCGCGATTTCACAGTCTTGCTTTATTGTTTCCGCCTTTTGTTTTTCGGCGGCGGCCGCGGTCGCCTTTTCAGCTTGTTTTTGCTGCTGCTGTTCCAGTTCTTTCAGGCGTTGTTGCGGCGATGGCGCGGGTTGCGGTTGCGATGCCGGTTGTGAGCTAACGTGAACGCGTTCCGCCTGCACGCCAGCCGGCGGGTATTGCCCGTACTGGGTGCCGCCGTCAGCGTCGGTCCATTTATACATGGCGGCACCCGCTGCGGTGTTGGTCAATGCCAGGAAAGTTAAAACTATGGTGGCCAGGCGCATCTCGATCCTCTTTGCTGTGGTTGAATTTCAATTACTTACCATGCTCTGCGGAGCAGGACAAGTGCAAAGGTCTCAATAGCTTGTCAGGACGTCACCCGGAGCCACCCGTCATTCGGCAGCTGGTACTGGATTCTGATCTTCATCGGTGGCAATATCTGCCAGTTCTAAACCCTGCGTTTTTCGCATCTGCCCGGTATACGGGCTTTTTTTCTGGTTTTTTTGTTTTGGCGGCACCCGGGAGATAAAACAGGTGGAGCTGACTGGCGCTGACATTTTTGTACGCTGTCTTGCGGATGAGGGAGTCGAATATGTGTTCGGCTATCCCGGCGGCGCGGTATTGCACATTTACGATGCGCTGTATCAGCAGGACAAGTTCAAGCACGTGCTGGTACGTCATGAACAGGCGGCTACGCACGCGGCTGACGGCTACGCGCGCTGCACCGGCAAACCCGGCGTGGTGCTGGTGACATCCGGGCCCGGTGCGACCAATGCTGTCACCGGTATTGCCACTGCGTATATGGATTCCATCCCCCTGGTGGTCTTTACCGGCCAGGTGCCGACGCCATTGATAGGTAACGATGCCTTTCAGGAAGTCGACAGCGTGGGTATTACCCGTCCCTGTGTAAAACACAATTTCCTGGTGAAAGACGTCAACGACCTGGCCATGACCATCAAAAAGGCGTTCTATGTCGCGACTACCGGGCGGCCGGGTCCGGTGGTGGTTGATATTCCCAAGGATGTCACCGCGCAAAAGGCCAGCTACCATTATCCGAAGCGGGCCAGTATGCGCTCGTATAATCCGGTAACCAAGGGTCATCCGCGTCAGATTAAAAAGGCCATTGATCTGATGCTGGCTGCCAAGCGGCCGATGCTCTACACCGGTGGCGGGGTAATACTCTCCAAGGGCAGTCGCCAGTTGACCGACTTGACCAGATTGCTGGGCTATCCCATCACCAACACACTGATGGGTTTGGGCGCTTACCCGGCAACGGATAAACAGTGCCTGGGCATGCTCGGTATGCACGGTACTTATGAAGCCAATATGGGTATGCACAACTGTGACGTGCTGATTGCCATCGGTGCGCGTTTCGATGACCGCGTGACCGGTAACGTCGAGAAATTCTGCCCGACAGCCAAGATTATTCACATCGATATCGATCCGGCCAGTATTTCCAAGAACGTCAAAGTGGATGTTCCGATTGTCGGCCCGGTAGACCAGGTGTTGCGCGAGATGCTCAAGGTGCTCAAGGAGAGCAAACGGGAACCCGATGCTGCAGCGCTGAAAGCGTGGTGGAAGCAGATTGAGGAATGGCGCGCTATGGACTGCCTGAAGTACGATCGTGACAGCGATCTCATCAAACCGCAGTACGTTCTGGAAAGTCTGTATGAGGTGACCAGGGGCAAAGCCTATGTGACCTCTGATGTAGGTCAGCACCAGATGTGGGCAGCGCAGTTCTACAAGTTTGACAAGCCAAACCGCTGGATCAATTCCGGTGGTCTGGGCACCATGGGTTTTGGTTTCCCTGCGGCGATGGGCGTCCAGTTTGCGTACCCCAAGGCGACCGTGGCCTGTGTGACCGGTGAAGGCAGTATCCAGATGTGTATTCAGGAAATGTCCACCTGCCTGCAGTATGGTCTGCCGATCAAGATCATAAACCTGAACAACGGCTGCCTGGGCATGGTGCGCCAGTGGCAGGAGTTCTTTTACCAGGGCCGTTATGCCATGTCTTACATGGAGTCATTGCCTGACTTTGTCAAGCTGGCGGAAAGTTATGGGCACGTGGGTATGCAGATCACCAGGCCTGAAGATGTGGAGTCGGCCTTGAAAGAAGCGTTTGCGATGAAAGACAGGCTGGTATTCATGGATTTCCTGACCGACCAGGCCGAAAACGTTTACCCGATGATTCCGGCGGGCGCCGGTCAAAATGAAATGATACTGGTGTAATCATGAGGCACATCATTTCAATTCTGATGGAAAACGAGGCGGGTGCCCTGTCCAGAGTGGCCGGCCTGTTTTCCGCGCGGGGTTACAATATCGAGTCGCTGACGGTAGCCCCTACCGAGGACGAGTCGCTGTCGCGTATGACGCTGGTGACCTGGGGGACCGAAGAGGTCATCGAACAGATCACCAAGCAGCTCAATAAGTTGATCGATGTGGTCAAGCTCATGGATATGTATGAGGGTCCACACATTGAACGGGAAATGATGTTGATCAAGCTCCGCGCCGTAAACGCGGGGCGGGAAGAAATCAAACGCCTGGCGGACATATTCCGCGGCCGGGTTATCGATGTTACCGATACAATTTATACCATTGAAGTAACGGGTACCAGCGACAAGCTGGACGCTTTTGTCAAGGCGATTACACCCACCGACATTATCGAAGTGGTCCGGTCAGGTGTTACAGGGATTGCACGTGGCGAAAAGTCCTTGCGCGTGTAACACGAATTTGAATATCACTTAGGGTCAAGAGCTATGGCAATGAATATCTATTACGACAAAGATGCGGATCTTTCCATAATCAAGGGTACCAAGGTCAGTATAATTGGCTACGGCTCGCAGGGTCATGCGCACGCCAATAATCTGAAGGAATCCGGCGTTAATGTCACCGTCGGTTTGCGTAGTGGTTCCATTTCCGAAGCCAAAGCAAAAAATGCCGGCCTGACGGTTAAGTCAATTGAAGACGCCGTGAAAGATGCCGACGTGGTTATGATTCTTGCGCCCGACGAGCATCAGGCCAAGCTGTACCGTGACAAGGTCGAACCCAATATCAACAAAGGGGCGGCACTGGCATTTGCACATGGCTTTAATATCCATTACGAGCAGATCGAACCGCGCGCGGATCTGGATGTCATCATGATCGCACCCAAAGGTCCGGGGCACCTGGTTCGTTCCACTTACATTCAAGGCGCCGGTGTACCCACGCTGATTGCGGTTTTCCAGGATGCCAGTGGCAAGGCCAGGGATATCGCCCTGTCCTATGCTTCTGCCAACGGTGGCGGTCGTGCCGGCATTATCGAAACCACGTTCCGTGAGGAAACCGAAACGGATCTGTTCGGTGAACAGGCAGTTCTGTGTGGTGGCGCCACAGCACTCGTTCAGGCGGGTTTTGAAACCCTGACCGAAGCCGGTTATGCGCCGGAGATGGCTTACTTTGAATGCCTGCATGAGCTGAAGCTGATTGTTGATCTCATGTATGAAGGCGGT
>Ga0209567_10001095_pt1 | contig 14254 bp, 8 predicted proteins | sample COG_12_FD_184756 | JGI IMG/M metagenome (GOLD analysis project Ga0209567, IMG submission 184756) | Pelagic marine sediment microbial communities from the LTER site Helgoland, North Sea, for post-phytoplankton bloom and carbon turnover... | ecosystem: Environmental > Aquatic > Marine > Neritic...
TCGATCGGTTGGGGCACCGTGACTTCCTCCACCTCGACGAGCTGGCCCACCGGCACCATCCCACCCAGGCGGGAAGCCACGTGCAGGGCTTCGATGCGGTCCCTCCCCGACCGGGCCTCCTCGGGCAGGCGGACTCGCACCGGGACCGGGCGCCGGGCCTCCGGCGCCGATAATTCGGTCGCGACGGCTCCGCCCACGCCGATGGCGAGCGCGTGCACGACCTGCTCCTTCGACACACCCGACAGGGCTGCTTTTTCCTCGTCCACCAGGAAGCGGAGTTCCACCTGCGGGTCGATCAGGGACCAATCGATGTCCACCACGCCCGGTTGGTCGGCGAATCGCGCCATGACCTGTTCGGCCACGGACCTCTGGGCCTCTACGTCCGGGCCGTATATCTCCGCTACCAGGGTCGAGAGGACCGGAGGTCCGGGCGGCACTTCCACGACTTTCGCCCGCGCCCCGGTGCCCGAGACGGCGACGATCGAATCCACGATGGGACGGACGGTCTTCGCGATATCATGGCTCTTGGCGCCCCTTTCCGACTTGTCAACAAGGTTTACCTGAATATCTGCAACGTTATTTCCTCTACGTAGATAGTAGTGTCGTATCATGCCGTTGAAGTTGAAGGGCGCCGCCACGCCCGCATAGACCTGTACGTCGGCGATCTCGGGAACCGCCCCCAGTCCGCGGGCCACGTCGAGCGCGAGGGCGGTGCTCGTCTCAAGCGTCGTGCCTTCCGGCAGATCGAGGATCACCTGCATCTCGTTCTTGTCATCGAACGGCAGCATCTTGACCATGACCGTGCGGGTGAAGAACAGGCCGGTTGCCCCGAGGAGAAGCACCACCACCACCGCGAGCGCTACGATCAGCCGCGCGGGTTTCTCCAGCAGGGGCTGCATGAGCCACCGGTAGGCCCGATAGATCCTGGTCTCTTCGAGGACGTAGCTCGACGCATCACCCTCTCCGCCGTGGGCCTTTCCCAGCAGCCGAAAGGCCAGCCACGGTGTGCCGATGAGGGCCACGAGCAGGGAGAACAGCATCGCGAGGCTCGCGCCGATCGGCATCGGGCTCATGTACGGACCCATCAGCCCGGACACGAAGAGCATTGGAAGGACGGCCGCGATGACGGTGAGAGTGGCCAGGATCGTCGGATTGCCCACCTCGTCCACGGCGGCCCGCGCCGCGGCTCGCAGCGGTCGATCTTTCATGCGGAAGTGGCGCTCCATGTTCTCGGCCACGATGATCGAGTCATCGATCACGATCCCGGTGACGAAGATCAGGGCGAACAGCGTGACCCTGTTCAGCGTGTAGCCGAAGATCTGGTACACGAACAGGGTCAGGGCGAACGTGATCGGAACGGCCAGCATTACCACCACGGCGCTCCGCCAGCCCATGAAGATCGCCACCACGATGCCCACCGCGATCACGGCCAGGCCAAGGTGCTCCTTGAGGGTCGCGACCTTCTCTCGCGCCGTCTCGCCGTAGTTCCGGGTCACCACCGCGTGGACGTCCGCCGGAACGACCCTGCCCTCGAGCCGCTCGAGGGTGTGCTCCAGGCGCCGACCCACTTCCGTGGCATCCGCCCCCGGCCGCTTGGACACCGAGACGCTCACCATCGGGCGCAGGATCTCGCCCGGCCTACCGTGGAACGTGTAGCTGTCGACTTCGGCCGGTCCGTCGGTCACCTCCGCGACATCGCCCACCTGGATCAGTCGCCCGTCTCTCACGTCGAGCACCACTCCGGCCACGTCGTCGGCATCAGCGAGAAAGCCGCCTCCGACGACGCGTACGACACGGTCCATCGCGGAGAAGCGTCCGGCTTCGAAACGCACGTTCGCCGCCCTCAGGCGCTCCACCACGGTCCCCGGGTCCACTCCCAACTCGGCCATGCGCTCGGGGGACAGTTCCACGCGCACCTCGCGGGGCTGCCCGCCCGTGACCTGCACGTCCCTCACGTCGGGAACGGCCTCGAACGATGTCCCGACCTCCTCGGCGATCCTGCGGAGAGCCGCGTGGTCCTCGTCGCCGGCCAACGTCACACTGAAGAACGGTACGTCGTCGATCGCCACCGTCTTCACGAGAGGAAAGCCCAGGCCGGCCGGCATTCGGTCGGCATGCTTCATCAGGGTTGCATAGAGCCGTATGAGGCTGTCCTCGAGGTCACGCCCGACCTCGTAACGCACGGTCACCAGGCCGAAACCCGGCTGGGCGTGGCTGTACACGTACTCGACCCCGTCGATGCCCGACAGCACGTTCTCGAGCGGGATCAGGGCACGGTTCTCGATTTCCTCGGGTTCTGAGCCGGGCATCGGAAGATAGATGTCCGCCAGCGGAACGATGATCTGGGGCTCCTCCTCGCTCGGAAGGGTCGCGCTCGTATAGACACCGAGCCCGAGCGCCGCCGCCAGCAGGAGCGGCGTCAGCTTGGACGTGAGGAAGGCGTCGGCGAGACGCCCGGCGATCTGGGTCTTCATCGGTCTTCCTCCGACCTGAAGTCCCATTCCACTATGTTGGTTTCGCGCACTGTCGCGCCGTCAACCAGCCCCGGGCCGGGATCGCGAACGACTAGTGTTCCCTGCCCGAGGCCGGCGAGCACTTCGACCGCATCGGCCGTTCTTCGCCCCGTACGGATCCAGCGCAGCCGGAGGGCCTCGTCGGCTACCACGTATACCCCCATCAGCTGGCCCCGACGGACGATCGCGTCGGACGGTACCCAGGCGCTTGCCTCGCCCTGCCCGACGATCTCGAGTCGCACGTAGGATCCAGCGACCGGGAGGTCGTCGGCAGCATCGAACGCCGCTTCCACTCTGAACCGTTGGCTCGCCAGATCGATCACGGGCACGACGCGGCGCACCGTGGCCGGCCACCGCCTGCCGCTCCCCGGATCCAGGATCGTCACACGCTCACCATCGGCCAGCGCTCCCGCCATCGTCGCCGGAAGATCGGCCTCCAGCTTCACCCCCCCCGAGCCGGATATCACGAGCAGCGGCCGACCGGGCGCGGCCAGGTCACCCGGGTCCGCGTACCGGGCCGACACCGTTCCATCGAACGGTGCCCGCAGCGACACGTACTCCCGGGCCGAGTGCGCTTCCGCCGACATCGCTTCCGCGGTGCGGAGAGCGGCTTCCGCCTGGTCCAGCTCCTGCCGGGTCGCAGCGCCGTCGCGTTCCAGGTTGGACAGGCGGTCGAACGTGCGCCTCGCCACCACCGTCTGCGCCTCGGCGCGCGCGACCGCCGACTCTACTCCGGACGCCTCCAGGCGCACCAGTACCTGGCCGCGGCGCACTACGGACCCGACGTTCACCCGGACGGACTCGATCGTTCCGCTCGCCCTGGTGGCCAGGTTGGCCGTTTGCCGTGCCACGACGCGGGCCGGAACCTGTGCGCCGCCCTCGGCGAAAGCCGCGGGGCTCACGTCCACCTGGTCGATCGCGGCCACGGTCTCCACCTCGCCCGGCTCCTCGCGGCCGCAAGCGGCGACTGAGGCCATGAGCACAGGCACGAACAGCATCATGTATCGCTTCATCGGTCGTTCCCGTCCTGGTGTAGTGTGGTGACGAATCGCAGTTGCGCCTCGGCCATCAGGAAGCCGGCCTGGGCGTCGATCACGCGGCTCTCGGCCTGGGCCCGACGGGACTCCGCCTGGAGCAGATCGTTGGCCGTGGCAAGACCTTCTTCGAACCGCCGCCGCATCAACTCGGCTCCGGCATCCGCCGCCGCCTCGGCGGCCAGCGTGGCCGCCACACCCTGCCTGGCGGCGCTCACCGCGTCGCGAGCTTCCGCGAGCTCCGCATTCGCCTGCCGGAGGGCCTGCTGATAGCGGGCTTCGGCGATCGACTGTACCGCGTCGGCTCGCTGCTTGTCCTTCGAGCGGCTGAAGCCGGAGAAAAGGTTCCACTTGAGGCCGACGCCGACCGTCCAGTTGTCGCCGTCTCTCCGGAAGGCCTCGGAGGCGTGGATGCCGTAGTTCGCGAACACTCCGATCTCGGGCAGGTACCGGCGTCCCGCCTGCTTGGAACCGGCCTCCGCCGCATCCCTCACGCTGGAAAGGGCCAAGAGATCGGCCCGCGCCGCGGGATCGAACCCGGCCGCCGGATCGGGGTCGGCGTTCAATGGATGCGGGGCCTCGAGTCGGAGCGAGTCCGTGAGGATGGGCATCCCGGCGTCATCTCCACCGAGAAACACGCCGAGGCGACGGCGAGCGTCTGCGTCGATCCGCTCGGCATCCACCCGCCTGGCCACGGAAAAGGAATAGTCCGCCTCCGCCTGGAGCAGATCGGCGCGCGTGAGGATGCCTTCCTCCACCCGGCGGGCCAGCACGTTCCGGTTGGCTGCCGCGGCCTCCTCTGCCCGTCCGGCGGCTTGCAGTTGAGCCCCCGCCCTCTGGGCCTCACGGTACAGCACTTCGGTCTGGGTCAGAGTCGCCTCGCGCGTGCGAGCCGCCGACCAGCCCGCGGCCTCGGCCTCGAGCGCAGCGGCCCCACGAGAGGTCCAGTCAGCCGGGCTGAACACCTTCCACTCGAGGGAGACGCGATTCACCCAGTCGTTGATCGGATCGGGGTTGTTCAGGGCGCCGACGTCGAAGTCCGGCTCGCTGAACGTGCCCTGCCTCAACTTCGTACCGAACACGAACACAGGATCGTTGGAGCGGACGAAACCGCTCTCGAAATCGAGGCGAGGCCAGTACACCGACGAAGCCGCTCCTGCCGCGGCGCTGGCCATATCGGCTCGGGCCGTCGCGATTCGGAGACTGGCGTTGCCCGCCAGGGCCTCGTCGAGCGCCGTCTCGAGACTGAGGGGCCGTTCCTCCTGGCCGTGCTGGGCAAGGAGAAGGTGAGAGTTCGCCGGCGCCATCCCGGTCAGCGCGAGGGCCAGGAAGCCCACGACACCGCGCATCGAGCGCCGGGTGCGAGACCCGGGAGCCCCGTTGTTGCTCTTCATGTCTCGTTCCATGGGTAGATCAGCGATTCGAGACGTCGCAGGCGCGCAGACAGTCGATCACGCGTACGACCTTCTCGTCGCCGATGTCGTAGTAGACGTTCACGCCGTCTCGACGTGCCGTGAGGATCCTCTTGTCCCTCATGAGATTCAGGTGCTGCGATGCCGCCGCCTGCTCCAGCCCCGTGGCTTCCCTGATCTCGGTCACCGTTCGCTCTCCCCCGTTGTCGAGGAATTCGATGATCCGCAGCCGCACCGGGTGCCCGATGCATTTCAGGACCATGGCTGCGTCGTGGACCGTCTCCACGCTGATGGTGGCCGTTTCCTGGTCTGACATGACGATCGTTCCTTCCCCGTTCAGTCCCGCGTGGGACGAGGGTCGCCTTCCCCTGCCCTCACGCACTGATACATTCTAATATTCATATATATCTATTGTCAACATCCAAGGAACCGATCATTCCTTTTGGACATGGGGGGGGCGAGGAGCGAACACGCGAAGACCGAAACGGGCGCGTAACCACGCTTGTCATTATATTTCATTCTGGACCAACAGGAACAGTGGAATGACGGCTCCAGCGCCCGTCCCGTCACCCATCCCCCCGGGCTCCCCTGCTTGAGATTCGGGGATGCGTGTCGGCCCACGGCAGGACGAGTCGCGAGACCAGGAAGCGTGGATGAAGCGAGGCCGGGCGAGTACCAGGCGGATGGCGGCTTTCGCCGCCGCATTCGGCGCGGTTGGCGCCCTGCATGGCTGCAGCCCCGACGGCCCCGAGGACGGCCTCCCGACCCATCCGTCGGACGGTTTCTCGGTGACCCTCGAGTGGGACGCTCCGACCCGCGACGCCCTCGGTCGCCCACTGACCGACCTCGCCGCGTACCGGCTCTACTACTCCCCCACTCTTCCGCCTACCGGACCGGAGGGCGTCCGGCTCGACCTTGGCCCGGACACCAGGGCTACCGTATCGGGTCTCCCTGCCGGCCGATACTACTTCGCGGTCACCGCACTCGACCTCGTGGGTAACGAGAGCGACCTCTCTGCGCCGCTCGAGGTGGAGACCGGACCGTGAGTCATACCGGTGTCCGGTTCCCCGGACTCGCGATCGCCGCCCTGGCCCTCTCGTTGGCAAACCCGGGAATCGCTACGACGCAGGAGGTCCAGGCCGTTCCGGGACCATCCAATCTCAAGGCAGAGGCGCTAAGTCCATCCCGGATCGACCTGAGTTGGGTCAAGGTCACCACATCGCTGGTCGTCGAGTACCGACTGTACTACGCGAACGGGACTCTGATCGCCCGCCTTCCGCCGTGGCAAACCCGGTATTCGGATACGGACCTGAAACCGTGGACCGAGTACCGGTACTACATCACGGGCGTGAGCTTCGCGGGCAACGAGAGCGGGCCGAGCAACATCGCGACGGCCAGGACGTTAGACGGTACGCCTCCAACCAAGCCCGGCGGTTTCGCGGGAACCGCGACTGGACCACAGCAGATCGCGTTGACGTGGACGGCGGCCACGGATCCCGAGTCCGGTATCGCGGAGTACGTCGTGTACCGGGGTGATTCGGAGATCGGGCGTACGGCCCGGCGTACCTTTGCGGACGGATCCCTCCAGCCGGATACCCGGTACGAGTATCGAGTCGCCGCCGTGAACGGCCAGGGAACGGAGGGGCCGGACGCCGGTCCGATCGAGGTCCGGACTCCGAAGGACAGGCCGGACGCACCCCGAAACCTGACGGCGACCGCGGCCGGGCCCCGCGCCGTGGACCTGGATTGGACTCGACCCGAGGACGATGATGACGTCGACGGGTACCGGGTCTACCGGGACGGTTCTGCGGTCGCGACGACAGGCGACACAGACTACCGGGATACCGGATTGACGCCGTTTACGAGCTATGAGTATCGCGTCACCGCTCTGGATGATGATGGAGGGGAGAGCGACCCGAGCAACGCGGCGGTCGTTACGACGCGGGATGGCAGCCCCCCCACGACGCCGACGAACCTGGCGGCCGTCGCCGTCGGTTCGAACCGGATCGACCTGACCTGGTCGGCTTCCTCGGATCCAGAGTCGGGCATCAGCCGTTACCGCGTGTTCCGGGACGGTAGCCAGGTCGGCACGGCGACCGCGACATCGTACCAGGACGACGGACTCGTCGCGGGCACCGAATACGAGTACCGGGTTTCGGCCGTGAACGGAGATGACTTGGTGGGGGAGCTGAGCGACCCTGCCTCGGCCAGGACCCCGGACGATTCGGCGCCCAGCACGCCAACCGAGCTCACGGCGTTCGCCGTCTCTTTCGACCAGGTCGACCTGAACTGGTCGGCCTCGTCGGACCCGGAGTCGGGGATCGCCTACTACCGGGTGTTCAGGGACGGCTCCGAGGTCGGGACGTCGGGGGTAACCAGCTTCCAGGACCCCGGGCTCACTGCAAGCACGAGCTACGAGTACCGGGTCTCCGCGGTGAACGGCGAGGAGCTCGAGAGCGAGTTGAGCGAGCCAGCCACCGCCATTACCCTGGACGAGCCCGGGCCTCCTCCTCCCACGGATCTGGTGGCGTCGCCACTGAGCGACACCCAGATCGACCTCTCGTGGACCGCGCCCAGCGGAGACGCCACGGGCTACAACGTGTACCGCGACGGTGCTTTCATTGGCAGCGTCACGGCGACCACTTTCGTGGACACCGGCCTGGCGCCGGAGACCACCTATCGGTACGCCGTCGCCAGCCTCAAGGGCGAGATCCAGGGAGAACGAAGCTCTGAGGTCGACGCGACGACCCTTGCCGAGGAAGACCGGGTTCCCCCTGAGCCCCCGAGCGGACTGCGACTGGTCTCACCCTAGCCCCATTCCGACAAGACGGCTGGAGCACTACGGGCCAGGCGCCCAACGCCGCCGATTGGCAGGAACCTTGCTTCCTTAGGTCGCGCCCATGCCGGCTCCCCGCGACGGCGTTGTCGCCGTTTCGTGGCGTTGCCGGACTTTCAGAGGCTCCCGCCGTGTAGCGGTGGGTAAACGGACGACGGTTCTCATGTGGCACGACCGCAACAATAGGCTGAGCGGGGCCATCGTGGCCTGCGCGTTCGCACTCGCTTCCGTGTCCTCCTGCACACCGGATGGACCGGAGGGCGGTCCACCGACTCATCCGACGGATCGGTACTCCGTGACGCTCGAGTGGAACGCTCCCACGACGGACGCCGTGGGCCAGCCGCTGGAGGACCTGGCGGGATATCGCATGTACTACACGCCCGATCCCCCCACGGAACAGGACGCCGAGGTGATCGATGTGGGCGCTGCGACCCGATACACGGTGACCGGCCTGGCAGCCGGGGACTACATCTTCGCGGTGACGGCCCTCGATGAAGACGGCAACGAGAGCGAGTTCTCCGATCCGCTGGCCGTGGAGGTGGGACCGTGACCACTCGCCGGCCGCCTCGACCCCCGGTGATCGGCCGCCTTGCCAGGTTGCTCGGAGCGCTTCTGATCGTCGGTTTGTTGGGCGCCAGGCCCGCCGAGGCTCAGACTCCGCCCTCGAACCTGACGGTGACGGGCGTCACGGAGTCCACGGTCGACCTCGCCTGGACGGGAAGTGGGGTGTTCGCCACGTACAACGTCTACCGTGACGGAAGCCTGGTAGCATCCGGGTTCGGAGCCACATCCTACTCCAACCCCGGACTCAGCGCCTTCACCGAGTATGACTACCTCGTCACGGCGACCGTATTCGGAAGCGAGTCGGGCCCGAGCAACACGGTCACCGCGCGCACCCTGGACGACACCCCTCCATCGAGACCCGACGGCCTGGCGGGCTCGGGTGTGAGTACCACTCAGATCGACCTCACGTGGAACCTGTCCACCGACGACGAGACGGGTGTCGCGGAGTACGCCGTCTACCGGGACGGCTCGGAGGTGGGTCGATCGCCGACGACGAGCTTCTCGGATTCCGGGCTCAGCGCTTCAACCACCTACACGTACCGGGTGTCCGCTTTCAATGGCGAGGGACTCGAGAGCAGCCCGAGCAGCCCCCAGAACGTCAGCACCCTGGACCCCGAGCCGCCACCGCCTCCGACCAACCTGTCGGCCACGACCGTGAGCGCCTCGGAAATCGATCTCTCGTGGACCGCCTCCACGGCAGGTGACGTCACCGGGTATCGTGTGCTCCGGAACGGGAGTTCCGTCGCCGTCCTCGGCCTGACGACGACTTATCGGGACTCGGGCCTGCAGGGCTTTACGACCTACAACTACACGGTCACGGCTCTCGATAGCGAAGGCCAGGAAAGCGGACCGAGCGGGCCCGCCCAGGCGACTACACTGGACGGCACTCCGCCGACGGTTCCGGCGAACCTCTCGGCTACGGCCACCGGCACGAGCACCATCGACCTGACCTGGTCGCCGTCCGCGGACCCGGAAACGGGAGTAGTGGGATATCGGGTGTTCCGGAATGGGAGCCAGATCGGTTCGACCGACCAGACGACGTTCACCGACTCGGGACTGAACCCCGCAACGACCTACGACTACCGCGTGCGGGCCGTGAACGGAGAGGGTCTCGAGAGCGGATTGAGCAACGAGGATTCCGCCACCACGCTCGACGCCACCGGACCGACGACGCCCACGAACCTGGAGGCCTCGCCTGCGGGGACCAATCGCATCGACCTGACCTGGACGGCCTCGTCGGACCCTGAAACGGGGATTGCGGGCTACCGCATCTTCAGGGATGGGTCGCAGGTTGGCCAGACGGCCCAGACCTCGTTCACCGACACCGGCTTGAGCCCCGCGACGGAATACGAGTACCGCGTGCGGGCCGTAAACGGTGACGGGATCGCGAGCGGACTCAGCGATGCCGCCAGCGCGACCACGCTGGACGCGACGGCGCCGACCACCCCGCAGAACCTGGCCGCGACCCCCGTGGGTACGGAACGCATCGACCTGGCATGGTCGGCCTCGCAGGACCCCGAGACCGGCATCGCCGGATATCGGGTGTTCCGCGACGGGTCCGAGGTCGGGACCACGACCCAGACGGTGTTCCAGGACGACGGACTCACGCCCGCGACCGAGTACGCATACTACGTGGTGGCCGTGAACGGAGACGGGTTGGAGAGCGATCGAAGTGCGACGGCGAGCGCCCGGACCTTCGACGGGACCGGGCCCACGACGCCGACCGATCTGACGGCAACCGCGGTCGGAACAAGTCGGATCGACCTGGAATGGTCGCCCGCCGAGGATCCCGAGTCGGGCATCGCCTCGTACACCGTCTTCCGGGACGGAATGGAAGTGGCGAGCACCAGCGAGACCACCTACCAGGACAGCGGCCTCGATCCGGCCACCCTCTACGAGTACCGGGTGTCGGCCACCAACGGCGACGGATTGCAGGGTAGCCTGAGCGACCCGGCGGAAGCGACGACGCTCGATGGAAGCGGTCCCACGGCCCCCGCGGACCTGGAGGCCGAACCGGTCAGCCAGACCCAGGTCAACCTGACCTGGACGGCGTCCGTCGATCCGGAGTCGGGGGTGGACCGTTATATTGTGTATCGGGACAACACCATGATCGGCAGCGTGACGGACACGTCGTTCGCCGATTCGGGCCTGACCCAGAACACGACGTATGCCTACTCCATCTCAGCCGTGAACGGTGAGGAAATCGAGGGAGAGCGAAGCGAAACCGTGAACGTCACGACCTTCCCGTCGGAAGACACGATTCCACCGGCTGCTCCGACCGAGCTGAGGGTGGTGAGCCCGTGAGCGCCCGGATGATGGCTCCCGAAGCCGGCCGCGTCTTTGCTCTCGTAACGCGGATCGCGCTGGCCGGGACGGCAAGTCTGGTTCTCCTGGCAACCGGCCCCGGGGAACTCGGGGCGCAGGACACGGGGCTCAGCAAGAGCGAGCTGGTCCGGGTCGTCGTTTCTCCAGATGCGGTGGAACGGAAAGTCGAGATCGTGCGGACCCGGTGCCTGAGCTTCGAGCCCACCGAGGGTGATTGGCGCGACCTGAGGAACCTGGGCGCCGCGGAGGAGTTGATCGAAGCCGCGCAGCAGTGCGAGCGTGACGCGCAGGCGGTGACGGTGGCGCTCAACGCGTCCCGGGGCACGGTGCGCGCGGGTGATACCACGATGGTAACCGTAGACCTTTCGAGAAGTGGCTCCGCCCTCAGCGGCCAGTCCGTCGTTCTCTCAGGATCCGGCGGTGCGGGAGCCGGGACCAATCTGTCGCGGACCACGAACGCCAACGGCAGGGCTTTCTTCAGTATTCCCGCCGGTGAGAGGCCTGGCGTCACTCGCTACAGGGTTTCTGTCGCGGACGCGGACCTCCAGGGCCCGACCCGGATCACGGTGACCACCGTGGCCGACGTGCCGGCCCGAGCCACGATCGAACCGTCCTTCCTCGAGTTGGCGGCCGGAGAGATCGCACCGGAGATCCTGGTCACTGTCCAGGATCGGTTCGGAAACCCGGTGGACGGCGTCGAGGTGGCACTGGTCGGTGGGACGGACGAAAGCGCGCCCATCCTTGCGACGGAGGCGACCGACGCCGATGGCACGGCCGGCCTGCTGGTCGTCGGAGAGCCGCCGTCTGACGAGACGACCTGGGAGATTCGAGATGGAGGCACCGTTCTCGTTTCCCTCCCGGTGCAGATCGAGCCGCCCGGTGCTGGAGTGGCGGCGGGGGCTGCCGTGGCGGCCGGCGCGGAGGCCCTGGACGACGCTGCCGTGCGGGCTGGACTGGACAGCCTGGACGCGGGAAACGCCGCGGCCGCCGAGTTGAGTTTCCGGCAGGCCCTGGGAATCTCTCCCCGTCGGGTGGACGCCCAGAAGGGCCTGGCGGAGGCGATGCTGGCCCAGGGCAGTGCCGCCGAGGCGGTGACGTGGTTCGAGTTTGCCACCCGTCAGAGCCCCGACGACGCCGAGGCGTGGGACGGCCTCGGCCGAGCATACTCCGCGGACGGCCGACGTGATGATGCGGCAACGGCGTTCGCGCGGGCTCACGAGATCGACCCCAGTCGCGAGGAGCTCACGACCGAGATCGAGGACCTCGGCCGTCCACCGGGCTACGTGACGGGGGTCCTCTGGGGAGGCAGCACATCAGGCAACTCGGAGTCCGGAAGCATCCGGCGCGCCGCGTTCGATGTCTCGATTTCTCCGGCTGTCTCGCTATGGGGAGGCTGGGATCGGTCCCTCGCGCCCCGGAGCCCTGAGCTCGTTCGGGGGCCCGACGAGTGGGACACCTGGTACGCAGGCGGCTCTCTGTCGTACGGCTCGGGGCACCGTCTCTCGACAGCCCTCGAGCTCGGACAACGGACCCAGAAGTTCGGACCGATCGACGAATCGTCCAGCCTGGCGCAGAACGTCTACCGCCTTACGCAGATCGTGCGCTTCTCGGAAGACCGGCGGGCCACCGAGCTGAAGATCGGAGGATACCTGGGTCGCTGGTTCGACCGGGACGACTGGATCGTGTTCACGCGACTCAAGAGCCCGATCGGCCGCCAGCTCAGCCTGGTGGCGTCGGGGAGCTACGGAGAGACCGTCGGCACCAACTGGGTCGAGACCGGTCGCCATGCCGACAAGGACGGCCGGGTGTACGCCGGAATCGCGTGGGAGAACGCGAAGGGACTGCTCGTGCAGCCCGTGGTAGGAGTGGGCAGCGTGAGCAGCGAGCGGTCCGACGACTATTCGGGCACGCTTCTCGACCTTCTCCTCGAAGCGGCCGTGCCGATCTCGAGGGGCGTCGGGATTCACGGCTACGTCCGGCATCAGCGACCGCCGGGCAGCGAGGCGTACACTACCTTCGCTCTCGGCCTCGGATTCAAGCTCGGCTGGGCCGGGGGCTGAGCGCCCCGGTCCAGAACGGGCCCCTCGCGGCCCGGCTAACGGTTCCAGAACACCCGGTCCGCTAAACCCCACGTGCGGTCCGGGTGTTCTTCGTGCAGAATGCAGCCTGCGCCCCGCCTGGGCGAGGCCGTCCGCTATTTCATACCTAATCAAGCACGCGAGGCGACATGAGAAGTGCGCGCATGCCATTCGTCATCCTGTTGGCAACGATGCTGGCCGCCGGGTGCGCTTCGGCCCGTTCGCAGGAAGCGCCGGGCAACGGCAAGCCGAACGGGAAGCCCGACGGGGACGAGAAGAAGACGTACGCCGAGATCGTGACGGACGAGGCCGTGTCCGACTCGGGCCTCTTCGTGCTGCACACGGTCGAAGAGGAGCTGTACTACGAGATTCCGCTCGACATGCTCGACCGGGAGATGCTCCTGGTATCGCGGCGCGCTCAGACCGCGCAGGACCTGGGCTACGGCGGAATGAAGAACAACACCCAGACCGTGCGCTGGCAGAAGAACCAGGACAAGGTCCTGCTGCGCATCGTCTCGCACGAGAACGTGGCCGCCGATTCGCTGCCGATCTACGAGGCCGTCCGGAGCTCGAACTTCGAGCCCATCGTGGCGGCCTTCGATGTCGAGGCCTGGAACGCGGACAGCTCCGCCCTCGTGATCGAGACCACAGGACTGTTCACGGAAGACGTTCCCTTCCTGGGCCTGCCGGCGTACAGCCGGGAGAACTACAAGGTATCCAGCCTGGACAAGGACCGGTCGTACCTGGAGTGGACCAAGAGCTTCCCGGAGAATATCGAGGTCCGGCACGTCCTCACGTACAAAGCCAAGGAACCGCCCTCCAATTCCTCCACCGGTACGATATCAGTGGAGATGAACCAGTCGATGGTCCTGCTGCCCGAGGTGCCGATGCAGCCCCGCCTGTTCGACGAGCGGGTCGGGTTCTTCAGCGTCCAGCAGACCGACTATGGCCTGAGCGACCACGACGTGGTGGACCGCACGTACATCACGCGCTATCGGCTCGAACCCGCGGACTCGGCGGCCTTCCTTCGGGGCGAGTTGGTGGATCCCATCGAACCCATTGTCTACTGGATCGATCCGGCCACGCCGGAGAAGTGGAGGCCTTACCTGAAGGCGGGCGTGGAGGATTGGCAGCAAGCCTTCGAGCAGGCCGGCTTCCGCAACGCGATCATCGCCAAGGACCCGCCGACCGTGGAGGAAGACCCCGAGTTCAGCCCGGAGGATATCCGGTACTCCGTGATCCGCTGGTTCCCCTCGGACATCCAGAACGCCTTCGGGCCGCACGTTCACGACCCGCGCTCGGGGGAGATCCTCGAGAGTGACATCGGCTGGTACCACAACGTCGCCAACCTGCTTCGCAACTGGTACCTGATCCAGACAGCCGCGGCGAATCCCGAGGCCCGCGCCGTCAAGTTCTCTGACGAGGTCATGGGCAAGCTGATCCGGTTCGTGGCGGCGCACGAGGTGGGTCACACCCTGGGCCTCCCGCACAA
>Ga0209567_10001096_pt1 | contig 14246 bp, 13 predicted proteins | sample COG_12_FD_184756 | JGI IMG/M metagenome (GOLD analysis project Ga0209567, IMG submission 184756) | Pelagic marine sediment microbial communities from the LTER site Helgoland, North Sea, for post-phytoplankton bloom and carbon turnover... | ecosystem: Environmental > Aquatic > Marine > Neritic...
GGCATCAACTGCATGCCGTAACCGATGCACAAATCGGCGGGCCTTTTCTCCGGTCACCCAGCGGGAATCACCCGTGCGGGTGGCAATGCGTCCATCGAGGGTAGCAGCACATTTTAGAATCACAAACGGGCAGCCGGTGCTGACATAGGTAACAAAGGCTTCGTTGAGTCTGGCTGCCTGCTTCTCGCAAACACCTGCCAGCACATCGAGGCCGTGCTGCCGCAGCATGGCGGCGCCGCCCCCGGCTTTGGTATGCGGATCGGCCATTGCCATGATAACCTGGTGAATGCCTGCCTGCAGAATTTTCCGGGTGCAGGGCGGCGTCCGCCCGGTGTGGTTGCAGGGCTCTAAATTGACGTACAGGGAGGCCCCTCTGGCTTTGATGCCGGCATCCTCAATGGCCTCGACCTCAGCGTGGGCCCGCCCGGCTGCGCGATGATAGCCACGGCCGACCACCTCACCATTTTTAACAATCAATGCGCCGACCATCGGGTTTGGTGAAGTATAGCCCTGTCCCTTTTTGGCAAGGTTCAAGGCCATTCGCATAAAATATTCGTGATTCATTCGTCTTTTATGTCAGCAGAAAAATGCCCTCTGTTCTCTGTCTTCTGACCTCTGCTTGCCACGGCGACTTGTCGCGGCGAAGTATAAAATACGAAGCCGAAAGCTCGCTAAAGCGAGCCGAGTCCTCTGGCCTCTGTTAAAAATTACTCCTGTTTACTGAGCAGGGTTTTGAGTTCAGAGACAAAGTCATTAACGTCCTTAAATTCTCGATAGACCGATGCAAAACGAACATATGCGACGTCGTCCAGGTCATGCAGCATGGTCATGATTTTTTCCCCGAGAAAGGAGGCCGGTATTTCTTTTTCACCTGTTTCTCTGAGGTCACGCTCGAGATCATCGATGAATTCTTCGATCACATTTATGCTGATGTTTCGTTTCTGACATGCTTTTTTGAGGCCGGAGCGTACTTTATCCCGGCTAAATACCTCACGCCGGCCATCTTTCTTGATAATCATTATGGGGATTTCTTCGATGTGCTCGTAGGTGGTAAACCGTCGCGAACAGACAATGCATTCTCGGCGTCGGCGGATAACGCTTGCATCTTTGCTCAACCTGGAATCGATAACTTTATTGTCGATTTCGCCACAGTATGGACACTTCATGGTTCTTCCCCCTGCTGTTTGGTGTCTAGATGAATCAGTTCTATGTTAGCTTCCTGTATCATGTCCTGCGACAGTTCATCCGCATAACCCGAGCGGTAATAAATCTTGCGAATACCCGCATTAATGATCATCTTTGCACATATCGAACAGGGTAAATTGGTACAAAATACACTGGCGTCTTTTAACGAGACTCCGTGGTAAGCTGCCTGAATGATTGCATTTTGCTCTGCATGAATTCCACGGCACAACTCGTGCATTTTGCCGGATTCAATCCCTAATTTTTCTCGCAAACAGCCCACTTCTTCACAATGGCGAACACCGCTGGGTGCCCCATTATAGCCGGTTGAAAGGACGCGTTTATCCTTTACAATAATGGCGCCTACAGATCGTCGAAGGCAGGTCGAACGCTTGGCGACCAGCCCCGCTATATCCATAAAATAATCTTCCCAGGAAGGTCGCTGATTATCGGCTACCATAAAATTACTCCATCTCCTTATTCACAAACTGTTTTCGATGCCACGCTAAAAGACCCGGCTCAAAGATTGCGGCTACCGGGTAGACGTGTTCATAAAGTTAATGATCATTGCAACTGTGGGCTATAATGATCAACCAGGATCCGGGCACCCGACGCCGGGCCTTCTGAGAAAAGATTAGCATTTGATATTATATGCCAATCCGGTTTACCGCAAGCAAAAAAAATGGCAGGGCTCTGCACACCCTGCCATTTAGATTTAAGCTTGCCGCAGCCCTTAAGGGATTCAATTGGGCTCGTGCAATATTCAGGGATCAATCGGTGTATTTTTTCAAAAGCAGTGTGGCGTTGGTCCCACCAAAACCGAATGAATTGGTCATGGCCACATTAACTTTGGTTTTACGCGCGGTGTTGGGCACATAGTCCAGGTCACATTCATCTGCCGGGTTCTCATAATTGATGGTCGGTGGGATCACATCGCGACTCACACTCAAGGCACTGAAAACGGTTTCAATACCGCCGGCGCCGCCCAGCAGATGCCCGGTCATTGATTTGGTGGAACTGATCGCCAGCTTGTAGGCATGGTCTTTAAATACGGTTTTAACCGCCCGGCTTTCATACAGATCGTTAAGCTCGGTGGACGTTCCATGTGCATTAATGTAGTCGACCTTATCGGGCGCCAGACCGGCGTCATCTAATGCCGTCTGCATGCAGCGCACTGCCCCGTCTCCATCCGGGCAGGGTGAAGTGATGTGGTAGCCGTCTCCGGTCAGCCCAAAACCGGCAATCTCGGCCTGTATGGGTGCGCCTCTTTCGAGCGCATGATCCAAAGCCTCCAATATCAATATACCGCAGCCCTCACCGATGACAAAACCATCGCGGTCACGGTCGAAGGGCCGCGAGGCTTTTTGGGGCTCATCGTTGCGCGTCGACAAGGCTTTCATAGCGTTGAAACCGACCACAGCGGTCTTGGATACGACCGCTTCAGTCCCGCCGGTGATCATGGCATCGGCCATTCCGTGTTGAATCATTTTATAGGAATCGCCGATCGCATGGGCCCCGGCGGCACAGGCGGTGGCCAGGGACAAATTGGGGCCTTTGGCACCAAATTGAATCGAAATCATACCCGGGGCCATGTTGCCGATCATCATCGGGATAAAAAACGGGCTAACACGCCTGGGGCCTTTGGTGGCAATGTTGAGAATCGTCTCTTCCATAATGCCGAGACCACCCAGACCGCAGCCGGTGACAACCCCGATGCGATCCGCATTCGAGCTGTTTATCTCCAGACGTGCATTCTCCAGCGCCATGCGCGTTGCCGCCACCGCATAAGAAATGAACAACTCGTTGCGCCTGGCTTCCTTTTTGGGCATAAAATCTTCTGCGTTAAAATCCTTGACTTCACCGGCAATTCGAGTCAGATAGGTTGAGGCGTCAAATCGAGTGATCTCGGTGATACCCGATTTTCCGGCACAAAGCGCCGACCAACTGTCCTCGACGCCGATTCCGAGAGGGGTAACCAACCCCATTCCTGTAATGACAACCCGCCTTTGCAAGAGACCTCCTTTATGGCTTGAACCGGGCTTATGCAATCGCCCGCTTCTAATGTGAAATTTGATCTGACCGCGCTGCCGGTCATCTGCTGCCAGCAAAGACCCATCCATCCGTCGTTTTGACCCTGCCGGTGGCGATTGCATGCCTTCCGCAAACCCTTCCGGCGCAGAGGATAGGCATTTACGATGCCGAAGCGCTCAGCTACAGATCCAAGCCTGTTAAAGATATAGAATTCGAAAAATTTTGCCTACTGTTTGTTGACATAGTCAATGGCATCCTTAACAGTCGTGATTTGTTCGGCGTCCTCGTCGGAGATGTCGGTATCAAACTCTTCCTCCATTGACATGATGAGCTCCACGAGATCAAGTGAATCGGCTCCCAGATCATCCACAAATGAAGCTTCAGGGACAACCTCTTCTAAATCAACACTCAACTTTTCGGCAATGATCTTTTTGACTTGCTCTTCAACAGACATCTGATTTTCCTCCTTACCCGGTCAACCCGGTCATCAATAGTTCTTATTGAAAGCTTGCACGTTATTAAAATACTAAATTCTGTTGTGAACTGGCTTTAACCTGTTTGAATCGATCTCAAAATAGCTATGTAACTGGCTTTAATTAACATGAATCGATCTCAGAATAGCTATGTAACTGGCTTTAAAACGGCGAGGTTTTAGCCGAAGACAAGGCGCGGGGAGGAGAAAATCGTGCCGCGTACACTCGGTACGTTAGCGGTTTTCTCCTTCCCGTAACGCTGTATTCGGTTAAAAGATGGCCTTTTTAAAGCCAGTTTACATGTACATTCCGCCGGTGACATGTATCACCTGCCCGGTTATATACGCCGCGTTATCGGATGCCAAAAACGTGATGGCCTCGGCCACATCCTGGGGTGTGCCGGCTCTTTGCAAAGGGATGATACTGAGCATCGCCTCGCGGGCTTTTTCCGGTAGAACGGCTGTCATATCAGTTTCGATAAAACCCGGCGCCACGGCGTTGACCGTAATGCCCCTTGAACCAAGCTCTTTGGCAACGGTTTTGGTCAGACCGATCATGCCGGCTTTGGAGGCGACATAGTTGGCCTGGCCGGGATTGCCCATTACGCCAACGACCGAAGCCAGGTTGATGATGCGACCCGCTTTCTGCCGAACCATAACTTTGGCGATCGACTTGATACAGTTAAAGGCACTTTTCAAATTGACGCTGATCACCGCGTCCCAGTCTTCTTCTTTCATGCGCATAATCAAACCGTCGCGGGTGATACCGGCATTGTTGACCAGCACGTCAATTTGCCCGTATTGGTCTAAAACTGCTGCCACCCATTCGGACACGGATGTGCTATTGGCAACGTCTACCTGCGCGAAAGAAGCTTCAGGGCCCAGTGCCTTGGCGGCGGCTTCACCTGCTTCGGTGTTGACATCGCAAATCGCAACCCGGGCGCCTTCTCTGGCAAAGTTTTCCGCCGTCACCAGTCCGATTCCAGCCGCCCCCCCGGTTACCATGACCACCTTGTTTTCGAATCGCAAAATTGCCTCCTTTAAGCCCCGCCAAGATCCTAATTGAGCGATAAACGCTCAATTAGCGTTAATGGTTATGGGGTAATCGTTATTAGAATTCGATGGCAACCTGATCTTAGATCCCCATAACACGTTTGATATAAAATTAGAGATCATTCCATTTTAACGAATAACAGATAACACTCAACTGGGGTAACGCTTAACGGTCAAAAATAATATCCGTTGCACGGTTCATGTCGGCAATGATGTTCTGATAGCTCTGTGCCAGTTTGGCGTGCGAAATTTCTGATAAAAAGGCCCCACTCTGCTCGACATCAAAAACGCCGGAACCATACAAAATTTTCAATATATTGCTGGCGGCCACCTGCGCAATTTCGTTGGCAAAAACACGCGAAAAAACGCATGTTTTTTCGGCTTGGGGACTATTTTCAGCGGTAAAAACCACAGCCTGCCGCGCAAAGCTGGCAGCGACTTCGACATGCATCATCATATCCGCCAGTGCAAACATAACGGTTTGCTCACGCGTCAACCGATTGTCATTGACCAAAAAAATGGCTTTGTTCAGCGCCCGGGCCGCCAGGCTAATGTGGCGGCAGCCTGCCGCGTTGCACCGGGATTCGAGCTTATCCATTTCGTCGGCAATGCCACTGTAAAAGTCGCCTTTGGATTTGCGGGTTACCTTCCAGCGAAACGTGCTGATAATGTTCTGCTGAATTTCGCTGGTCCCCTCATATATACAGGTTATTTTGACATCGCGTTTGATTTTTTCGACGCCGTATTCATTGATATAGCCATATCCACCCAGAGCCTGCATGGCATCATCGGCAGCTTTGTTGGCAGATTCGGTAGCAAACAGCTTGGCGATGGAGCCTTCGACTTCAAGGCCCTGTTCCCCGGCATCCAGTCTAGTGGCCACCTCGTCAATATAAGTTGCTGCGGCCGCCAGGCGAACGGCATGCGGCACAACCAGTTTGTGGGTGTAACCCTGCTTTTCTGAGAGCGGTGTTTTAAATTGAATGCGTTCCTGGGCGTAGGGAACAACGATATCCAGAGCGGCCTCACCACCACCCAGCGCCATAGAGGCAACCATCAAACGGGTGTACCCGAACACCTTGCTGGCCTGTTTGAGCCCCTGCCCGGTATGGCCGCCGATGACATTTTCCACAGGCACGAAGACATCTGAAAACGTCAGTGGTGATGTGTTGGAAGCACGAATGCCGTGTTTTTCTTCACCTTTGCCCCGATCGTAGCCCTCGGAGTCTTTTTCAACGATAAAAAAAGTGGCACCTTCGGGGGTATTGGCCAGCAGGGTGATAAATTCCGCATAACCGCCGGTGGATATAAACTGCTTGGCACCGTTTATCTTATATCCAGTGATGTTGCCGCTTTCATCGGTTACCGGTTCGGCTTTGGTTTTGATCGAAGCCACGTTACTGCCGGCATCGGGTTCGGTGACCGCATAGGCCACCAGGGCCTCTCCGGTGGCAATTTTCCCGAGCCATTTTTGTTTTTGTTCTTTGGTTCCGCCCACGATGATCGGATCTGCACCCAGCTGAATGGCAAAAAAAGCGGTTGTAATGCCCAGGCAAATTTTAGCCATTTCTCTGGTAATGGCGCAGCTGTCGCGGGCACCGCCGCCCAGACCGCCATACACTTCGGGTATCATTAACAGTTGAAGGCCGATTTCAGGGCTCAGCATTTCACGAATGGTGTCTTCGGGAAATATTTCCTCACGATCAAATTCAGCAATTTTTTCAGGTGTCAAAAGCCGTTTTTTTAACTGAGCAACCGTATCCAGTACCATTTGTCTGGATTCCAGGTCCAGTCCGTATAGATCACTGCCATTCGGTGTCTTATCTGAAGTCATTAAATGTTATCCTTTTGAAAATAAAACGTTTTGGTGGTGAAATAGAGGACTAATCCTCTTCGGTTTCAACAACCTTACGGCCCTTGTAATAGCCACAATTGGGGCAGACATGATGAGGTTGAGTGGCTTCACCACATTCCGGGCAGGTCGACACATTCGGTGCGGTAAGTTTCTGGTGGGTCCGGCGCTTGTCGCGCTTTGACTTTGATTTTTTGCGTTTGGGTACCGCCATGAGTAATCTCCTAAATTTCTGAAATTAATATTAATATTAATTTATTCGACTTGGTTTAAAAGGTGGGCATCTAGTAATTTATCTGTACCGGATTGTCAAGTGGTTTTTGTCATATTTTTGCAATTTGTTTTCTTGTACTTGCCATCCTTCTATGGTATTGAAATGCACCGCCGGAAAAAGGATTGCAGTTCAATCTTAAGATATTGTAATTATAGTATTTAAATTGAAATTGCAATCAACATCCCGGTGATACTGAAAGCCGATTCCGGCAAGTTTGACCGAAAGCAATAACAATCAAAGCATCACCTGCATTTTTTAAAGTCGCATTCGTTTACTTGTCAAATGATAACGTTAGGCAATGGGCAGCCCATCCGGCCATAATTATTAATTATATATAAAATTTAGATAGTTAAAGTTACGTTTGATTAATACTGATGGCACACTTTACTTAATTATTGACTCATCGAAACCCAAAATACCCAAAACAGAGGTGAAAGCTAAAATGCAGATGGAAACGAAAAATAACCTGGTGGTGACCCGCTTTCCTCCCAGCCCTACCGGTTTTTTACATGTCGGCAATGCGCGTACGGCAATTTTTAACTGGCTCTACGCCCGTCGCATGAAAGGAAGATTCATTTTGCGGATCGAAGACACAGACACCCAACGCTCTACCCAGCAGGCCATCGATGCCATTTTTGAGGCCCTCGAGTGGCTGGGTATCGACTGGGACGAGGGGCCCTATTATCAGACCAAACGACTCGATATGTACCACCAATATTTAGAGCGCCTGATTGATTCCGGTCATGCGTATTATTGCACCTGTTCGCCGGATGAAATTGAGACCATGAGGCAAAAGGCGATGGCCAGCGGCGGCAAACCCAAATATGACGGCACCTGCCGCAATAAAGGACTGCCGAAAACACCACAAGCTGTTATACGGCTAAAAGCACCTCCAAGCGGAACAACGGTGGTTGAAGATGTCATCAAAGGCAACATCGTCTTTCAAAACGATGAGCTCGATGATTTTATCGTCTGCCGCAGCGACGGCATCCCCACCTATAATTTTGCGGTGGTTATCGACGATATGACCATGCAGGTCAATACAGTGATCCGTGGCGATGATCACGTCATGAACACCCCCAAACAAATTCTGGTTTACAGAGCACTGGATTGCTCCTTGCCGGTTTACGGCCATGTTCCCATGGTGCTGGGAACCGATAAAAGCCGGTTCAGCAAGCGTCACGGGGCTGTATCGGTATCGGCCTACCGCGACACGGGCTATCTGCCGGATGCCATGCTCAATTATCTGGTACGCCTGGGCTGGTCGCACGGTGATCAGGAATTTTTTACGCGCCAGGAGTTGATAGACGTGTTTGACCTGGAACACATTGGACGATCCGCCGGGGTTTTCGATTCTGAAAAGCTTTTAGCGCTCAATGCCGACCATATCCGGGCCACTCCGGCGAAGGCGCTCGTGGCGCTGCTTAAGCCATTTTTAAAACGCCACGGTGCCGCCGTTGAGGACAATGAACTCCTGGTCAAAGTCATCGAGACCCTGCACGCCCGCAGCAAAACCCTGGACGAAATGGCGCAAAGCGCCTTGTTTTATTTTGCCGAAGACATTGACTATGAAGAAAAGGCTGCCAGGAAATTTTTAAAACCGGCTGTCCTTGAGGCCCTGCAATTGCTATTGGCGCAATTTGAAAGTCTGGACACTTTTTCAGAGGAAAATCTGGAAACCGTTTTTAAGACGGTCATGGATCAGACCGGACTCAAGCTGGGCAAAATCGCCCAGCCGGTGCGGGTGGCCCTGACGGGTAGAACCGCCAGCCCCGGTATATTCGAAGTAGCGGCCATCATCGGCAAGGGAAAGGTTATATCAAGGTTAAACAAAGCAATTCAGTTTATAGAGGCAAAGCCTCAATAAAGGGTTTCAGGTGTCAGTGTTCAGGTGTCAGGCCTTCGGTGGCCAGTATTGATTCTTTGTTACTCAGTAGAAATAACGTTCGCATGCTGTCGTTGTTTTCTGCCTTTAGTCTTATGTTCCCTGACACCTGACACCCGACACCTGAAACCTAATTTAATTGAGTAGCTAATTTAATTAGAAAATTTGACTTGACGGGTTGGCGGATATCTAATATTTATTTATAATAACAACACGCTGAGGGATCGTCTAGCGGCAGGACGACGGGTTCTGGCCCCGTTAACCCAGGTTCGAATCCTGGTCCCTCAGCCAATATAAAATAATAGGCTTGCGTATAATTATCGTAGGCCTATTATTTTACATTGGCCCTGAGCCCGTCGAAGGGCCTGTCTGAAGGCCTGTCAATTTTCAATCCATCTACCACTTCAACCATAGAAGGAATGCCTCTCATTTTATCGGTACAACTCTTTGTGAATGTCCAAGGTTAGATTCTCCAGCAAAATTGCTATGCATTTGTAAACGAAATGAAATCCTTTTGACGGCTCTCTGGATTATTGGTTCATAGCCGGTAACCTATCATTCAGCTATTTTTCACATTGCGTTAACAAATCTAAAAATCCGTATACTCAGCATGCATCCAATGCATCCGCTAATTTTTGAATACCATCCAGGTCAAAGTCTTCCGCCAATTGCACAATCTGTTTGCTGAGTGGCACACAGGGATCTGAATGCGTCTTAATTTCCTCTGCGATGGCATTTAACGTAGTGACATCTCCCATTTCAGCCGCAGCGCGAATGCGTTTGGCGATATGGTGCGCGAATTCAGCGGGGACAGCTGCAATCTCTTCATCGGATAGTTTACAAACATTTTCTTCAGCGGATGCACCAAGGCTCTGCACCGAATCCAAGGCTTGATTGAGGGCATTTTCAAGCTCTGAGAATTTCAACTTCAACTTCTTGGCTGGAGGGGTTTTCTTTCCAACTCCCTTGACGAGTTTCTCCAGATTCACGGAGGCCGCTTGCAGATCTATGGCAGCAAGATTACCGGCCAATCCTTTAAGGTTATGAATCAGGCTGTGGGCTTGCTCCAGATCCTTTGAATCCAACGCCTTGTGGATTTCACCGGCTACCCGCACCAAAATCAAGCAGCAGCTTGCGGTAAAGAGTTTTATTACCCATTAAGCGTTTTAAACCAGCCGCCAGATCAAATCCTGGTAGGGATTCCGGAAGCTGCTCTTCATCCGGCTTTGCCCGATCTGATTCAAGACTCTCAAGAGGAACTTCCGGTTGTTGGACTCGTTTCTTACTCGGTTTTATCCATTTCTGCAGAGTTGAAAACAGCTGGTCTGGATCAATGGGTTTCGCGACATGGCCGTTCATGCCGGTGCAGCGGCCTTCTTGGTTTGGGCAAGCATGAGGCCGGGAGAAAAAGCGATAGTTCCCCCCGCCATCGATGATAGTTTGATAAATTTTCTACGGTTCATGGTCTACTCCTTTCTTTATCCCATATATTGGGGCTGGTGGATCCTTTGCCAAACCAGCATCTGAATTGAGTCTTTCATATTCAAAGAACAGCTATTCGCCGTTCACCACTTCCACTTTCAAAATCGACAGGTGCAGCTCGTAGAGGCTGTTGAGCACCCCCCGACAGCTCGGCCTGATCCCTTAGGCGGCCGACCAGGGTTGTCACCGCGGTTTGATCTGACCTTTTGCGGCTGGTGATATGCATACCGGCCAGGCGATCGGAACATTCTTCAACCAGATGCCCCTCGACTTTAATACGGTAGGTAGCCGGTTTCCAGAGCTTGATATGTTTTTCGTTTAAATTGGCGCCCATTGTTTATCGTCCTTTTTCTGTTGCTGGTAGTTTACGGAAAAACATGTACATCACCGAAATAATGCCAATGCCTGTCAGGGTTTGTATTGATCTTATATTTTCTCAATTGCGGGGAAAACCTCCAAAAAGTAGTGAAAAGGGAGGGGTTATTCGATTTTGGATTTGGGATTGCGGCCCGCCCTGGTGCGACGGCTTCGATTAATAGGCACCAAAGTGGAGTGCCTGACTAGTTACAGCAAATTTAGTAAATCTTAACAACATAGGTCTGGGCCAGGGATTTTGGATTGAAGAAATGAAAGACGGGGAGACCGGGTGAATCGGAGAGTAGAGAGCATCGGGTAATTGGGGATTTGATGACGGGGAGATGGAAAAATGAACATCGAACCCGCCAGAGGAGGACAGGCATCGAACGTCCAACGTCGATTGAGAAAAAAAAGATCGACAAACAGCAGATGGCTTAACAAAAAGGAGATGGGCGATAAGAAGCCCTTTTCCTTCTACGGTTAATAATATGGGCCTAAATCAATCTTTTTCCTTTACTTTTCTTGTAAATTTGAATATAAACTTCAAATATGCAAGGATTAATCGGCAGGCATCTCGCTGGTACGGTCAAGCGGCGGCTACAAAATAATCCGGCTGTCGCAATTCTGGGGCCGCGGCAATGCGGCAAGACAACATTGGCCGGTCAAATAGTTAAAAAAATCAACCAATCGGTTTATCTGGATCTTGAGAATCCCGCTGATCTGGCAAAACTCTCTGATCCCCTTGCCTTTTTCAGTTTACACAATGAGGAGCTGGTGTGTCTTGACGAAATCCAACGGGCCCCAGAACTTTTTACCATTCTTCGAAGTGTCATTGATGAACGCGCAAGAAATGGTCAGTTTTTAATTCTGGGCTCGGCAGGGCGCGATTTAATACGTCAAAGCTCGGAATCTCTCGCAGGACGAATTGCCTATCTTGATCTCACTCCGTTTCTTCTCTCAGAACTTGAGGCCGCACAGAAGGACGATATCAGGCTGCTCTGGCTTAGAGGCGGGTTTCCCAGGAGTTATCTCGCGCAAGACCATGATATCAGTTTAGAGTGGCGGCAGGACTTCATCCGAACTTTTCTTGAGCGGGATATTGGGATGCTCGGATTCCGCATGCCGCCGGCCCGACTTGGCCGCTTCTGGAAAATGTGTGCCCACATTCACGGTTCTCTGCTAAACGCTTCAAAGCTGGCGGATTCCCTGGGGGTAAGCTCTCATACGGTGCGTTCCTACATTGATCTTCTAGCGCATACATTTATGTTACGGGTACTCTTACCCGACGCCCCGAATATGAAAAAGCGCCTGGTTAAATCACCCAAGATCTATATCCGAGATAGTGGAATTCTCCACGCGCTGCTTGATATTCGCACTCATGACGATCTGCTTTCCCATCCAATCCTGGGGGCATCTTTTGAGGGATTTGCCATGGAGAACATTCTCGCATTTGCAAAGAATTATGAACCATCCTTTTACCGGACAAGCGCAGGTGCAGAGATTGATTTGATCTTAAGAAGAGGACGGCGCACCTTGGCCTTTGAGTTGAAATCATCCTCAGTGCCCAGAGTTTCCAAAGGCTTCTGGAACGCGCTGGAGGATATTGCACCGGATCAGGCTTACGTGGTGGCTCCCGTAAAAGAATCCTACCCGATGAAAGGTGACGTGATGGTGAGCCCGCTTCAAGAAATCATCGCTAAGCTTCAGGAAGAATATCGTTGAAGGCAGGCCGATGAAGAAACAGGTGCAACGCCGGGAGACAGTCCCCCCGGCGTTGCACCTTTCTGTCGATACGAAGCGTTAGTCAGTGCTGTTGCACTCTTCCACGCCTTCGGTGTTATTGAGGCGCGCATCGAGGAAATCGGCAAGAAGGGGTCCCGTCGCGAAATCAGCACTATATGCATGGGTTTCGGTGGATGGAGCAGGAGTTGGTTGATCAGATCGAGCACAGATTTATCCTCAATGAGGTGAAAATCATCCAGCGCTATGATAAACGGTGTTTCAATCCGGTCGATTTCGTTGATGAGCGTCCCGGTCAATACCGACATCGGTGGTAGCTCCAGTGCATTCAATATGGCCAGCGTTTTTCTAAAGGCATCGGAGAATCCCGTTCCAATGCTAGATTGAATAGCGGTCAGAAAGTAGCTCAGGAACACGCGCAAATCGTTGTCGCCTTTATCCAAGGATACCCAGGCTCTGGGGTAACTGCTCGCTTCCAGCCAGGCGCTCACCAGCACGGACTTGCCGTAACCGGCCGGTGCCGTAGCCAAGGTTAACGGAAGCTGGAGGCGCTGATCAAGTTTTGCAATTAGATGCGGCCGGTCTACATAGTTTTCAACCGCCGCAGGCCGGTTCAGTTTCGTTTGTATGATAGAAATTTGAGCTATATCGTCTGCCATTGTCTATCCACTTCCAGCAAAGCAAAAAATTGTAATATTTGAATTTGGCACAGGATCAGAATCAACGGTATCACGAAGATGAGCACTCCCCGAAAGATCTCTTCCAATGGAACATGAGGCGCCACACCGCTCAGAATGTAGGGTACCAGGATGCCGCCGTTCCCGCAGCCATATTCTGTGCGCCGACCAGATCAACATTAAAAGCTGAGATAAAAATAGAAATAACCAGTATGGCAATGATAAGAGAATTTTGCAGGGAGTTCATCATACATGGCTTCTCTGAGCGGTGACGAATAACAATGACACGCAAAAAAATTACCATAAATGAATTTAAAATCAATGAGGCTGGTGATGCAGCGAACCGGAGGTAATCATCTAAAAGTTTGCTTGACAGCCAGCAAAATACCAATTATTAAATAGAACATAACCAATTAATATTAATAGAAAAATTAGCATTTGTTACGTATAGCATGCCTACATCGCTAATTCTCATTTTTTATGGATTTGTGATACACATCTTAAATATCCCATCTTGTGAACTGATTCTTTAAAGCCAATCTTTCCTTTAGAATTACCTTGTGTTTTCAGCCGCACCGATCGTTTAATGGGTCAAACCCGTTGAAATCCATCAAATCGTTTGATTTTTTTGAAAATGCATTTTAATTTAAGAGAACAAGTGAACCCCAGTAAACCTTGAGGAATCGCCCTTATGAAGTCAACAGACAAAAAAGCCGCACAATCGGCATCTGCAAAAACAAACAGCGAAATGTCAGCGCCGCCCAACTTTATCAAATACATTATAGACGCCGACATTGCGGCCGGCAAAAACGAGGGGCGGGTGCACACGCGCTTTCCGCCCGAGCCCAACGGGTACCTGCACATCGGACATGCCAAATCCATCTGCTTAAATTTCGGGCTCGCCGAAGAATACAATGGCCTGTGCAACCTGCGCTTTGATGACACCGACCCGGCCAAAGAAGAGGTTGAATATGTAGAATCCATCAAGAGTGACGTGCGCTGGCTGGGATTTGACTGGCACGAGCGCCTTTACCATGCCTCTGATTATTTTGAGCAGCTGTTTGAATATGCGGTTCAACTCATCAAAAAAGGCAAGGCCTATGTTGACAGCCTCAGCTCCGATGAGATCAGAGAATATCGCGGCACCCTGACACAAGCGGGTAAAAACAGCCCCTATCGCGAGCGCTCGATCGAAGAAAATCTGGATATGTTTGAACGCATGCGAGCCGGTGAATATGAGG
>Ga0209567_10001099_pt1 | contig 14220 bp, 9 predicted proteins | sample COG_12_FD_184756 | JGI IMG/M metagenome (GOLD analysis project Ga0209567, IMG submission 184756) | Pelagic marine sediment microbial communities from the LTER site Helgoland, North Sea, for post-phytoplankton bloom and carbon turnover... | ecosystem: Environmental > Aquatic > Marine > Neritic...
CGGTAAGACGTTGCCCGATCCGCTCCCGCCGCCCGACCACTGGATGCATCCGATGCTCTCGAGCAAGTACGCCGCGACGATGCATGAGAACAGCTTCGCGACCGACGTCAGCATCGAGCCGGGTCCGATGCCAAATGAGGCCAAGGTGGAGTACTTCCATGTTCTCGAAAAGGGCACGAAGCTCTCGGGGATGTCGCCCTTCTACACGTTCCTCGACGACGATACGGTCGTGACGATTTCGTTTGGCCGAGACTCGGCGATGCTTCTCATCGTCGACATCTCGGGCGACGCGCGGGTTCTCGACTACGTCGCGCTTCCGGGCCGGGGAAGCAAAGCGCTCGAGCTCGCGAAGAAGTCGGCGCGTATGGCGATGTTTCGGGATACGTCCGGCGGCGCGTATTCGTACCTCGATTTGAAAGGCAACGTCTACGTTCCCGGTGCGGACAACACGGTCATACGGATCCCGATCCGCGACCACAGAGTCGATCGTGAGAACATGGTCCTGCTGGACCTCAACCGGGAAATCAAAAAGGGCAGTTGGGTGCATGGTGCGATGAAGCACCCGGAGAACCACCTGACCGCCCTCATGCCAGACGCCGAGGGTCGCGTTTGGTTCACGTCGAAGTTTGGCGTCGTGGGGATCATCCATGTTGACGAAGGCTCAGGCGTTTGCCCGCCAGTTTACACGACGTCGATCGCCCATTTCGCATTCAGCGACAAGGTCCACCACTACTACGGGGATCAGATGCCCGACGGCGCCGAGGAATTCATCGAGGAGCTCAAACAATCCGAGAAGGACGGGACGCTCGTCGACGAGATCGCCCAACACCGCACGAAGGCCATGGAGATCTTCGACATCATCCATGACGAGCCGTTCGAGCAGATCCAGAACTCATTTTCGGTCGGTCCTGACGGCATCTACATCGTGACGAATGTGGGGCTCTACAAGCTCCGGTTCAACGAGCAGACGAGGCACATCGAGCTAGACCCCGCCTGGGCGCCAACCTACGCCAAGGACCAGCTCTTTTACGAGAACGACCGCAAGATCAAACCGGGTCACCTCAACAACGGAAGCGGCACGACGCCAACTTTGATCGACGACCGCTTCGTCGCAATCGTCGACAACGCGCCGGGCCACGTCAACTTGAACATCTTTCGCCAGAAGGACGGCACGCTGGTGAGCAAGCTGCCGCTATTCGAGCCGGAGGCCGGCGCAGTCGAGAACTCCGTCGTGGCCTACGGAGATCATCTGATCGTCGGAAACACCTATGGCTACGTCGACCCATTCATGGAGAACCCGACCGCTGGGGGGATCGCGCGCTTCGACTACGACGAAGCGAAGGACGAGTACGTGGTTCGCAAAGGCTGGCCCGCCGTAGGGCATTTCGATGGGAAGACCGCGACTCCGAAGCTCTCTACGGCTAACGGCCTGTTCTACGTCTACCACCGAGACATGGTCGTAGAAGAGGGAGCCCACCACGACTGGCAGCTGACTGCCCTCGATTTCCACACCGGCTGGCGCGTCTTCAGCATCAAGGGCTACTTCGAAGGAGATGACTTCGACGACAACGTGAGCGGGATCGTGAAGAAGAAGACGCTTGGCAAGAAGGACTACGGCAAGAAGGTCTTCAACAACATCTGGGGTACCTTTTCGTTTGGGCCGAGGAACAGCATCTTCATCGGCACCTACCGCGGATACGTGCGCTTCTCTTCAGCGCCTGGACTAGCGGAGGAGACGGCGACCGCGCAGGCAGAAGAGCCATCACCTTGAGCGCCATCGCCGGTTTTCTCGGGGTTCTCGGCCTGGCAATATTCGTGTCGTGGCTCGCGTTTTCGCTCGGCCGTTGGCTCGGCACGCACGAAGCGCGACGCGAGGACCGCGAGCACGATGCGCCCGTGGGCTCCATCGTGGCGGCCACGCTCGGACTGCTCGCATTCACCCTCGCCATGGCGTTCAACATGGCGCACACCAAGCACAGCGGCCGAAAGGCGCTCGTCCGCGAGGACGTCAAAGCGATTCAAATGGCATACGACCGGGCGATGCTGCTCCCACCCGAAGCGGCTAAGTCAGCGCATGGCAATCTTGCCGAGTACGCTCGAATCCGCGCGTTCGACACTTTCTCCCAACCGGACATACCCTTGGATTTGATCATCAGCCGGTCGGAAGAGATTCAGCACGAGTTGTGGCTGCAAGCCGTCGCGCATCGGGAGCACACGAACGTCCGCTTCTACATGGACGCGTTGAGCAAGTTGAAGAACGTACACGCGGAACGGGTCACGATGGGCGTGCACGACCATGTTCCGCTCTTCGTGTGGATCAGCCTCGCGTTCGTGACGGCGCTGGGCATGATCACAATGGGCTACCAGGCATCGCTCGCCGGCTCCCAGAGGACGAAGGCAATGATTCCGCTGATCGTGGCGTTCGGCATCGTGTTCTGCGTCGCGCTCGACCTCGATCGTCCCCAGCAGGGGCTCCTGCGCGTGGACCAAGGCCCTATGATGCGTCTCGCCGACGCGTTGCAGAGCCAATAGCGGTTCAGACCGCAACCTCGGAGAAGGCTGGGTCGGTTGCGAAGCGAGCGACATGATACTCCGCATCGCCGAAGAGCGCGTTGAGGGCGTACACCCGCTTGAAGTAGAGGCCGATATCGTGCTCGTCGGTCACGCCAACGCCGCCGTGGAGCTGAAGCGCCTGTTGGGCGACCCAGATCCCCCCGGTCGCCAATTGGTACTTCGCCGCAGAGATGTCTCCGCGGCGCGTAGCAGCGTCGTCTTCATCCGCGCGAACCGTCGAGGCCATCGAAATCGAACGAAGCAGCTCGGTCTCGGCGTACATGTCGACCGCACGGTGTTGTAGGGCCTGGAACGAGCCGATCTTGACGCCAAACTGCTCGCGCGTACCGAGATAGTCGACGGTCATCTGAAGCATCGTCGGAGCGATCCCCGCTGCCTCCGCGACTGCCGCGGCAGCAGCGTAGTCCATCGTGCGATCGAGCACGGCGGCTCCCGCGCCTTCCTCGCCAAGGCGGGCGTCATCGGCGACGGAAACGTTGTCGAGCTCGATGAAGGCTGCCTTCTGACCGTCGATCGTCTTGGCAATGGTGACCTGCACACCTTGCGCGCCCCGCGGCACGACGAACAATGTCACGCCCCCGGGCGCCCTGGCCGAGACGATGAGATGCTCCGCGCGGTGCCCGTTCAATACCCAGACCTTCTTGCCCGACAGCCGGTAACCACCACCATCTGGAGCCGCCGTCGTCTCGACGGCGCCGACGTCGTAGCGACTTTGTGGCTCCGAATACGCGAGGGCCAGCGTAGTCTCTCCTTCGATCATCGGGGTCAGGTAGGCCTCGTGCTGTGCAGCGTTGCCTGCTCGCGCCAGGGTCATGCCGCCGAGCACGACCGAAGCTAGATAAGGCTCCGGGACGAGCGTGGTCGCGAGGTTTTCGAGAACGATGGCGCATTCGACGAAACTTCCACCGAAGCCGCCCACCGACTCGGCGAACGGGACACCCATCCACCCGAGCTCGCCCATCTTTCGCCATACCGCAGGGTCATAGCCAATGCCGTCATCGCGAAGCTTGCGGAAGCGCCCTACGGGCGACTCGTTCTTGGCGAAGTCGGCCACCGTCTTGGCGAGCATGTGTTGATCTTGGTCGAGCTCAAAGTCCATTTTGGAATCACTCCTGAGTTGGCTTCGCCGTTCAGCTGCTCGGCAGCTGGAGGATCATCTTCGCGATGACGTTGCGCTGAATTTCGTTGGAGCCGCCGTAGATCGTGGCGGCTCGCTCGTAGCAGAAGTAGGGGCCTATCGATTCTTCGACCGGTGAGCAGACGCCGTCGTTGTACCAAGTGAGTGAGCTCTCACCCATGACTTCCATCGCAAGCTCGGTGAGCTCCTGAATGAGCTTGGTACCGACGAGCTTCAAGATCGAAGACTCGGGGCCAGGCATTTTGCCTTTCTGCTGATCGGCCAGCGCGCGGTAGCTCACCATGAGATGCGCCCGGAAGCGCATCTCGAGTCGCGCTATCTTGGCCCGCCAAACCGGGTCTTCCAACATCGGATGCCCGTTGACGGTCTTGCTGGCGGCGATACGCTTGAGCTTCTGCAGCACGTTTCGCGACGGTCCGATCATCGCGAGGATCGTCCGCTCGTGCCCGAGCAAGGCCTTGGCCATCGTCCAACCCTGGTTGATGCCGCCAATCACGTTCTCTTTCGGGACTTTGACGTTGTCGAAGAACGTGTCGCAAAAGGCCGGCGTGTGACCGAGCGTCATCATGGGCTTCACCTCGATGCCTGGGCTCTTGAGGTCGATCAACAGGAAGGTGATCCCGGCTTGCTTCTTGACCGATTGATCCGTTCGCACGAGGCAGAAGATCCAGTCGGCATACTGCGCGTACGAAGTCCATGTCTTCTGTCCATTGACGATGAAGTGGTCGCCCGCGTCCTCGGCAGTCGTCCTCAACGACGCGAGGTCGCTTCCCGAGCCCGGCTCCGAGTAGCCCTGACACCAAAACTCCTCCGCGCTGAGAATCTTTGGAAGGAATCGCTCTTTCTGCGCGTCGGTCCCGAAGCTGACGATCAGTGGACCCACCATGGACAGACCAAAGACGGACAGCGGCGGGGCGCCGGCAAGCTCCATCTCCTCGTTGAAGATGAAACGCCTCGCCGCATCCCAACCCGTACCTCCGACTTCCTTCGGCCAGTGCGGCGCGATCCAACCTTTCTCGTAGAGAATCCGGTGCCAGGTGGCCGAGTCCTCTGGGGTGAACCCTCCCGCCCCGCGTGCCCTCTCGTGCATATCCTCGGGCATTGCTTGCTGAATCCAGGCGCGAACCTCCCGCCGAAATGCCTCCTCTTCCTCGGTGAACGTCAGATCCATCAATGATGCGTGACACAATGTCCGCGGGCGCACCACTCACATCCCTGCAGGGTCGCGGTGCAGGATCCCTCTTCGGAGTACAATCACGACATGCCGGCCAACCCTGGCGATCTAGGCTCGATCACTGCCGTCCTTCTCTGTATCGGTGGCCTTGGCCTTTTTCTCCTCGGGATGGTCGTTCTCACGGACGGTTTGCAGGCCCTTGCCGGCCATGCACTGCGGCGTGTGCTCAGCCGCTTCACAAGGAGCCCGCTGAGCGGCGCGATCACCGGCGCCACGACTACGGCTGTGGTTCAATCGTCGAGCGCGACCACAGTTGCAGCGGTCGGTTTCGTGGGTGCTGGCCTGCTGAGCTTCCCGCAGGCCTTCGGTATCGTCCTCGGAGCGAACGTCGGTACGACGATGACGGGTTGGCTGGTGGCGTTGCTGGGTTTCAAGCTCCAGCTCGGTACCGCCGCATTGCCGATCGTGTTGGTCGGCGTTCTCGTGCGCCTCTTCACACAGGGACGTGCCTCTTCGGCAGGATTCGCGGTCGCAGGCTTCGGCCTGATCTTCGTGGGCATCTCGCTCTTGCAGCAAGGGATGGGTGGGCTGGTCGGCATCATCACACCGGAGAGCTTCCCCCCCGATACTTGGACCGGGCGTTTGATTCTTTTTCTCTTCGGGATCTTGTTCACGCTCGTCACGCAATCGTCGAGTGCAGGCGTCGCCATGGCCTTGACCGCTGTCAACGCGTCCGCAATGACGGTTCAGCAAGCCGCTGCAGCGGTGATTGGAATGGACGTCGGTACGACCGTCACCGCCGTCCTAGCCACCATTGGTGGGTCCGTGCATGCTCGGCGCACCGGCTACGCTCACACGATGTACAACCTGCTGGCCGGATGCGGGGCATTCCTGATCCTCGTGCCATTCATGCGTGCGTTCGAACGCTTCGCCCCACAGGTGCTCACCTCCGAACCGGAGCTGGTGCTGGTTGGCTTTCACACCTTCTTCAACGTCGTTGGCGTGACGGTCGCGCTCATCTTCGCACATCGTTTGGAAGGCTTGATGGTCCGGCTCGTGCCCATGAAGCCGGTCCCTTTTGCCCGACGGCTCGACCATTCTCTTCTGGAGTCGCCCGCCGCCGCTCTCGACGCGCTGGGGACAACGCTCGCGGATCTCGCCGCCACCACCCTCGAGATGGTCATGCGACTGCTCTCGACCACGGGCACACGGCGCATCGAGGTGCGCCTCGAACAGGTGCGCTTGGCGTTGAGCGAAACCCGTTCCTACGTAGAAGGTATCCGCACCTCGACTGATGAGGGATGGACTCACCAGCGAGATCTCTCCGCGATGCACGTGATCGACCATCTCGACCGGTTGGTCGATCGTTGCGCTGAGGCGGAGCGTTGGCCTCCTCTGAGATACGACAGAGAGCTTGCGGAGATCACCGGAGACCTCGGCCCCGCGACTGATGCATCTCGAAAGGCGCTCGTGCACGGGGAACTGTCTATCGATGAAGAACACCTCGAGGCAGCGTGGCAATCACTGCAGGACCAAGGCCGCCGCTACCGCGAGCGCGTGCTTGCAAGGGTGGCAGCCGGAAGCCTCGACGCAGGCGAAGCGGCGATCCGTCTCGATGCGGCGCGGGGGGTAAGGCGGGTCGCTTACCACCAGTGGCGAATCGCTCACCATTTGAACCGTTGTCGCGCGCTCCAAGAGCCTGTGGAAGGGCCGGAAGCCTCGGAGGTTCAGCCTCACGACGAAGCAGAGCCCCCTGAACCGAGCTAGCTCGACACGGTCGCCCATCGCTGCTGCAATCTCGCTGATCGTGAGATATAGTGCGCAGCTGCTCTGAGGCGGCAGAACACGCATGTATGACCTGAAAATCACAGGCGGGACCCTCGTAGACGGAACGGGCCAGGACCGGTACACGGGCGACCTCGGCATCAAGGACGGCAGTATCGTCGACGTCGGCAACTGTGACGACTCCGCTGCGAACACCATCGATGTGAGCGGTGCCATCGTTGCGCCCGGCTTCGTCGACATCCATACGCACTACGACGGACAGATCAGTTGGGACGAGGAGCTTGCTCCTTCGTCGATCCACGGTGTCACGACTTGTGCGATGGGGAGCTGCGGGGTTGGCTTCGCTCCGGTTCGACCGACGGACCACGCGAAGCTGATCGAGCTCATGGAAGGCGTCGAGGACATCCCCGGTACTGCGCTGTCGGAAGGAATCACCTGGGGGTGGGAGAGCTTTCCGCAATACATGGATGTCCTCGACCGGATGCCCCACACGATCGATTTTCTCGGGCACGTCCCGCACGATGCGCTTCGCGTCTACGTGATGGGCGAGCGCGCCGCGCATGACGAAGCGGCCACCGCTGACGACATCGCAGAGATGCGTCGGCTCCTGCGCGTCGCACTCGAGGCAGGGGCGATCGGTTTCAGCACCGGCCGGAGCGACAACCACCGGAGCGCCGTCGGCGATTGGACGCCCGCCTCTGAGGCAGGTGGCGAGGAGCTCGCGGGAATCGCGGAAGCTTTCGTCGGCTTGAAGCACGGCGTGCTGCAAGCGGTGAGTGACTTCAACATCCTGCACGGCGATGACCACTTCGATGCCGAGTGGGGCGTGCTCGAGCAAATGCTCCTTGCGGCCGGCGGCCGACCGATGAGCGTGTCGACGATGCAGCGCGACCACAGCCCAGAACAGTGGAGGTGGATCCTCGACCGCGCTTCAAAGGCCAACGCCGAGGGTTTCGACGTTCGTTGTCAGGTCGGCGCACGGGGCATCGGCGTCATTTTGGGCCTTCAGGCGACCTTTCATCCGTTCATGGGCTTCCCAAGCTACAAGGCGATCAGCCGATTGCCGCTCGCCGAGCGCGTGAAGGCCATGCGCGATCCCGAGCTCAGGGCGCGCATGATCAAGGAAAAGAGCGATCCGGTCGCCGGTGACGGCAGCATGCTCCCCCCGCTTGCTGATTTCTTCTTGTCGAATCTGGACATGGTGGCGATGCGGCTATTCCGATTGGGCGAGAAGCCCAACTACGAGCCGTCGCCCACCGAGAGCTTTGGGGCCGCAGCGATGAGCCGCGGTGAGCCAGTGCTGGGCTTGATCTACGACGCGATGCTCGAGCAGGATGGCGAAGCCCTCCTCTACTTCCCCGTCTACAACTACACAGGGATGAACCTCGACGCGGTACACGAGATGCTGACGCACCCGCTCGCCCTTCCCGGGCTGAGCGATGGCGGGGCGCACGTCGGCACTATCTGCGACGCGAGCTTCACGACCTTCCTGATGACCCACTGGGCGCGGGACCGCGAGCGCGGGCGCATCCCCCTCGAGCGCGTCATTCAAATGCAGGCGCACGACACGGCACGATTCATCGGGCTGACGGACCGTGGGCTCCTCGCGCCCGGACAGCGTGCAGACATCAACATCATCGACTTCGACAACCTCGAGCTCCTGCATCCGACGATGCTCAAGGATCTCCCGGCTGGAGGCCAACGGCTGATGCAACACGCAAACGGCTACATCGCAACCCTCGTCAACGGCGAAGTGATCGCCAAGGACGGCACGCTCACAGGGACGCGACCGGGGCGGTTGGTGCGGGCTGGGAGCAACGCATGACATCGTTGCCGATACGCACCGCAGCGCTGACACTCTTTGGAGCGTTGCTTTGCGGGTCCTGCAGCAGCACCGGCGGAAGCAACGACACCGATGCCGGGGTGGACAGCGGGATGGAGCTTGACGGGGCGCTGCCAGATCCGAGATGCAACGGTCATGAAGAGCTCTGCGACCGCCGCTTTGACCAGGTCGCGTACCCGATGACCCACAACGCGATGTCGAACGACGAGGATGGCTGGAATTTGCCGAACCAGAACTTCAACATCACGCGGCAACTCACCGAAGGCGTTCGCGGGTTCATGCTCGACACCTACGAGGAGCAGGGCGAGCTGCTGCTCTGCCACACGCTCTGCTTCAGAGGGAGCCAGCAGCCCTTGGTCGAAGGCCTCGGGGAGATCACGACGTTCCTCGAAGCGAACCCAAACGAAGTCGCGTCGATCATCCTGGAGAGCTACATCACGCATGCGCAAACCGCGGAGGCATTCCAGGACAGCGGGCTCATCGACTTCGTCTACGCCCACGAGGCTGGTGAACCGTGGCCCACTCTGGGCGAGCTCATCGCAGCCGACACCCGGCTCGTGGTCTTCCAAGGAGAAACACAGGAAGCCGAGTTCCCCTGGTTGATGTACTTCGACGACCACGCTTGGGAGACACCGTTCTCTTTCGAGACTCCCGATGACTTCACTTGCGACCCCAATCGCGGTAACCCGGACAACCCGCTCTTCCTTCTCAACCATTTCCTCACCCGGGAGCTCGGTGGAACGCCAGAGTTCGCCGAGATGGTCAACTACAACCCGCTATTCATCGAGCGCGCCAGGCAGTGCGAAGAAGAGGGGGACGCGCTTCCAAACTTCGTCGCCGTCGACTTCTACGACATCGGTGATCTGTTCGACGTCGTCGATGCACTGAACGGTTTTTGACCGGGAGAGGTCAGTCGCAGGAAACTGGAGCGTTGCTCTCGAATGTGGGCGGCCCGGGTTTTTCCGTCCAAATATCCGCGCCGGGATACGGGTCGTCTAGGTCTTCACCGTAGCGGCCAGGAAGGCCTCCGATGTGGCAGTTGCCGCAGTTGGTTTCGTTCGAGTAAACGGGCATGGGAGAGCGACCGAGGCCGATTCCATCTCCGTACTCGCGCGTTGGAAGCTCGGTTCGAAGTGCCTCGATGTGATCCATGAAAGGATAGTCACGCGCAGCCCCGAGCATCGCAGCGCGGTCGAGAAGCGAATGCATTTCTTCAAGTGCTGCCGCGCGCGTGTCTTCATCCGAAGCAATCGACGCCTTGATGGCGTGCAGCTCCGCAAGGGTCATGAGCTGACCGATCGGCTTGAAGGGCGCCAGCTTCGACGTCCAGTTGCAGATCCAGTTGTCGCATCCCTCCATCATGGCGATGCCGTAGTCCACATACGCTTCATCGTGCACCATCCCGTAGGTAAAAGGCGCCGCCGCCCTACCCTCGGTGCCGTGGAACATCGAGTTGCTGTCTTCGAGGTTACGAAGCTTTTCGAGGTGACAGATGCCGAGGTCGGCATTCGAGTTTAGAAGGAATGCCAGCATCGCTTGGTTGTTGTGAAAGAACACGACCGCTGGCTCGTGGTCGGCCAACGGCTCGACGGCGTCATGAATGCCGACGGTGGCATCGTCGATGTAGTCCGTGTAGTCGGCGACGCGGCTGAGCGGATCGGGGTGCTGGAAGAGCGTCGTCAGGCTGAAGACGGCTCCAGCCGAAATCAGCATGCGGATGCGCGGATCGACGTCCTGGTTGGCAGCCACGTAGGCCTTGGCCTTCGCGTGCCAGTCCGGGTACCGATCGTGATCCGAGTTCCCAATGAGATCCCAGAACTCGGTCTCGAGGGCGAGGTCCAGATCAGGACCCCATTCATCCGGATTCTGCAGCCGGTCCGCCTCCACCGTGCGGATGACACCAAGCTGCACGGGAGCGACGTCGCCGCTGCTCGTCGAGGTACAGCCCCACACTCCAGACACCAACAGGACCGCAACAAAACGCAGCACGACGGGGAGTATACCACCCCCCCGGGACGCTGGTTCACGGCGACGAACGAAACGTGTTTCGTGGAAGTGTGAACCCTTCATCCCCACCCCGCCGCCCCCACGCGAGCGCCTGCTTGACAGGCTGCGCGCCCCGGATGCACGGTCCCAATCGATGCGACGCTTCCTCCCTCTCCTCCTCTGCACGTGGTTCCTACTCCCCCTGTGAACGTTCTCGACCGCAAGTTGTTTCGGGAAGTCATCCGGCTGCGCGGCCAGGCGCTGACGATTGCGATCGTCGTCGCGTCGGGGGTCGCTTGCTACATCTCGCTTCAGAGCGCGTGGCGGGCGCTGTATGGTTCGCGCGATCTCTACTACGAGACGAATCGGTTCGCCGACGTGTTCGTGCATCTCGAGCGCGCGCCGAAGTCCGTTGCCGGACAGATAGCCGAGCTTCCCGGCGTCTCACATGCTTATCCTCGAATCGTCGAGCGGGTGCGCCTGCCGATGGACGATCTCATCTCGCCAGCGAGAGGCGACCTCATCTCGGTTCCGTCGACGGGTAAGGCTCCGCTCAACGGTTTGGTCCTTCGGGCGGGACGCAACCTTCAGCCCGGTCGCTACGATGAGGTGCTCATCAACGAGCCGTTTGCTGACGCCCACGGGCTGGAGCCCGGCGATCACATTTCTGCCGTGATCAACGGGAAGCTTCGAGAGCTTCTCATCGTCGGACACGCGCTATCTCCCGAATATGTGTTTGCGGTCGACTCGGGTCTTCTCATGCCAGATGACGCACGGTTCACGCCTCTGTGGATGCTCGAGGATGCGATTGCGGCCGCGTATCAAATGGAGGGGGCTTTCAACGATCTGGCGGTGAAGCTCGAACCAGGCGCCAACGAAGACGCGGTATTGGGTGCGATCGATCGCGTGCTCAAACCCTACGGAGGCCTCGGTGCATTCACCCGAGAACATCAGCTCTCGCACTCGATTCTCACCAGCGAGATTCAAGGAATCGAGACTCTCGTCGTCTTTCTTCCAGGGGTCTTCCTAGGCGTCGCAGCATTCCTACTGAACGTCGTGTTCAGCCGATTGGTTACGTTGCAGCGCCCGCAGATCGCCGTGCTGAAGGCGATGGGCTACTGGAACCGGACCATCGGTTTGCACTACTTCAAGATGGTAGCGCTCATCGTCAGCTTCGGGGCGCTGATCGGTCTTGGATTGGGGGTGTGGTTAGGCAAAGGGATGCTGGCGATGTACGCAGAGTTCTTTCGCCTTCCCCAGATGCCCGATCGGGTCGATTTGACCGTCAGCGCCAACGCGATTCTGTTCAGCCTTCTCGCCGGCGCTCTCGGGGCCTCGCTTGCCGTGCGCGCGGCTGTAATTCTTCCCCCCGCAACCGCCATGCGTCCGCCGGCACCGACCAAATACAAGACCGCTGCAGTCGAGCGATGGGGACTGACGAAGCGCTTCACCCAACCTACGTTGATGGTGTTTCGCGAGATCTGGCGCCGCCCGGGACGAACAGCGCTTTCTTCGCTCGGGATCGCGCTCGCGCTATCGATCGTGATCTTGGGCCGATTTGGCTACGACGCGTACGGCCCGATGATGATGGTGCAGTTCGAGCGTGCGCAGCGCGAAGACCTCACCGTGAGCTTCGTGGATGCGATGCCGCAGAGGGGCCTCGGTTATCTCGCACACGTTCCTGGCGTCGAGGAAGTCGAGGGGCTTCGGATGACGCCGGTCCGAATGCGCTCGAAGCATCGTTGGCGCGACACGGTTCTGATCGGCGTTCCGGATGGCGCGCAGCTTCGTCGACTGTTCAGCCTCGATTTTAGGCACGTGCCGATTCCCAAGGAGGGGGTCCTGCTCACGAGCGTTCTCGGAGACATCCTCGAAGTCGAAGAGGGAGATGTCATCGACATCGAGCTCAAGGAGGGGGACCGCGGTGACCGGAAGCTCACGGTCGCGGGGCTCATCGAGGAGGGTTTCGGCCTTCAAGGATACGTATCGAAGCAGAATCTGCATCAGCTGCTGCGAGAGGCTCCTAGGTTCTCGTCGGCCCTGCTCCGAATCGACGCGCCGATGGAAGGTGAGGTTCAGTCCCGGCTGAATGACATCCCCGCGATCCAGGCGGTGTCTCGAAAGAGCGATGCCGTCGCCAGCTTCGAGAAGCAAACCGACGAGACGATGAAGGTAATGACGTTCATCATGACGTTGTTCGCAACCGCGATCGCCATCTCCATTGTCTACAACAACGCCCGCGTGAGCGTATCGATGCGGGGACGGGACTTGGCCACCCTCCGCGTGCTTGGATTCACCCGCGGCGAGATCTCCGGCATCCTGCTCGGCGAGCAGGCTGTGCAGATCGCGCTGGCCATTCCCCTGGGCCTCATTCTCGGGACGATCGGCGCCAAAGCGCTCATCGCGTCTTGGGCCGACCCGGAGATCTTCAGAATCCCATTCATCATTTCGGACCAGACCTACGCCTTCTCCGTGGCGGTGGTCCTCGCCTCGGGGATCGCTAGCGCGCTCCTGGTCCGCAGGAAGTTAGACCGGCTAGACCTGATCGCGGTTCTGAAAACGAGGGAGTGATCTACAAGCCAAAGGGCTCGCTCTCCCACCCCCAAGCGGGGTCTACCTCGAGCCCGAGGTGTTTCATGACCGTTGGCGGTACGGCGGTGTGGCCGGGGCCAGGCGAGATCGTGCGGCCGCTAGGAGCCGCATCGCCGCTCACAATGATCGGGATCGTGCGCTCCTCGTCACTCTGCCCGCCGTGACCGAGACCAGCAATCCCGGTGCCGCCGTGGTCGGTCGTCACGACGACGAGCCAGGATTCTTGGTCGTACGTCGGACGAGCTCGCACCGCATTCACCATCTGGCCGATCTGTGCATCGACCGTCTCCAATGCGTCTGCGTACTCGGGCACCGCCGGGGAATGGCCAACTAGGTGGCCCTGGTGATCGACCTCGTCGAGTTGCACGAAGACCACATCCGGCGTCTGCGCCGCCAGGTGTGCGACGACAGCAGCCGTCACCTCGATATCGCCCAGCGCCGAGTCGCTCTCTTCGGGCCAAAAGGCTTCATCGCCCTCGGCCGATACGAGAATGGTCTCGTTGATCGGACCCCAGGTCACGAACGACGACAGATAGGCGTCAGGCTCGCGCTCTCGGATCCGCGCGAAGAAATGCGGGTACATATCAAACTGCTCGCCTACGAAATCGTTGAGCTCGACCCCGTGCTTATCGACCCAAACCCCGGTGAGAATGCTGCTCCACCCAGGCCCGCTCCAGGTCCCCTGTTCGGTCGGCGTCCCCAACACGCCACCGGCAAAGGCGTCATAGGTGACCGTGCCATCGGCGATCAGGGCATCCATAGCGGAAGTGGACACCTGCTGCAGCGCATCGACCCTGAGCCCATCGATGCCGATGACCAGGGCGTGCTTGGACTTGGAAGTATCGCCATCGCCGCCGCAAGCAGACGCCAAGAGCAGCGCAAGAAAGAAAAAGCGTCGCATCGGGGACAAACACTACCCCGAGTCGCCGACGCTGTCACTGACACCGTGGTGATCGACTGGGAAGCGGGCTAGAGATGTGATACCGATTGCGCGACTCGAGTTCGATGAAAGCGCGCGCCATACCCGCAGTCCTGTTGGCTCTCTTGCTTGGCTTTGGTGTGTCGGCACGGGCGCAGGATGCGGGCACGGAGGACGCAGGGGCGAAGGAGCCTCCAGCCGACGAGGCA
>Ga0209567_10001100_pt1 | contig 14210 bp, 11 predicted proteins | sample COG_12_FD_184756 | JGI IMG/M metagenome (GOLD analysis project Ga0209567, IMG submission 184756) | Pelagic marine sediment microbial communities from the LTER site Helgoland, North Sea, for post-phytoplankton bloom and carbon turnover... | ecosystem: Environmental > Aquatic > Marine > Neritic...
GCCGAGGGCGCACAGTGTCAGTGTCAGTGCCAGTGCCAGTGCCAGTGTCAGTGTCAGTGCCAGTGTCAGTGCCAGTGCCAGTGCCAGTGCCAGTGTCAGCGACAGCGACAGCGACAGTGTCAGCGTCAGTGCTAGTGCCAGCGTCAGCGCTGGTGCGATCGCCAGCGACTGTGCACGTGCGAGTTGCGGGCCCGATCCGGAAGCAAGTACCGTGCGGTCACCGGGCGCGTTTGGCACCGTCCCAAGCCGTGTCTTCCGGTCTCACAGCACGACGGCCTGGAGGACACACTATGTCGGACTTCAACGCACTTGCACTGCTCATGGCGCTGTCCGTTGCCGTTTACTTTTTTCCATTTCTTCTTGGATACACTGACAAAAAATCGCGCCGACGCGGTTGTGACCGGTGTCATTCGAGGTGTTTCGGTACCTGCCAAGCATCGGTGGTTGGTCCTTCAGAACTCATGGTTATCCAGTGTGCAAACGTGCCAGCTGTCTGGGGTTTCCGTCCGCGCGAAGCTCGCGGCGCGCCGGGTCGAGCTCGAACTCGTCGAAAACGAACGTCACTCCGTTGGGGCTCTTGCCTCGAATCGCGCCACTAGCGTCTTGTCGGCAAAGAGCATGAGCTTGGAGCCGTGGATCTCGTACCGGGTGACCGTGCCGAGCAAGGTGAAGAGCTCCTGCTCTTCGTCCATACCTTCGGGGCATGCCATGCGGGTTGCACCGAGCGCGCCCAACGTGAGCGAGTGGCCCGAGGTCTCGTACGAGCCGAAGAAGCGATTGCAGCCGCCAAAGCCGTACGCGCTCGCCTTCTTGGAGTTGAGCTCGAGATAGGGCGCCTTGTCGTTCACTTTGACCGTGATCGTCTTGCCATTGAGCTCGAGCAACGCCCATTGGGTGTCTTCTAGGGTGACGGGTTTCATGCCTCCACACGTCTCTCTCGGCCAGGCGCGCACGAAGCGTCCGACGATCAAAGTTGTTTCTTTGCCCCGGCCGTCGACCTTGGGACGAGAGTCCAGGCCACCTTCCACAGTGACGAGCAACGGCGCGCCAGGCGCGATCTTGGCCTTGGAATACTCCCGCTCGAGCGTCGCATTGTCGCCTTCGTGGGCGACCGGCCACTGCTCCCGAGTTGCGCAATCGACGAAGATCCCCGCGTCGGCCATGTACGAGTACATCCCCTGCAGGCTCATCGTCCCCGACGGCGGCGGCGGCTCCCGCTTCTCGTCAGCAGCATTGGCGCTGTCTTTGCCCTTCTTGCAGCCCGACAGCATCAGCAACCCAACGAGGACGCTGAGAGCAACCAGGTGAGTGATTCGTATCCCCCTCATGCGACGGGATTTACCACCAAGATGCGCAAACGCTAAAGGTTTTCGACCAAGAGAGGCCAGATGGCTAGCCTGCTCACGGCTGCTAGGGTCCCGTCCCTGACTTGTGAGGCGTGTGATGCGACGTGCGAGCTTGATTTCTTCCGTGCTGACGATCGTTTTCGTGTTGGTGGCCGCGGGCTGTGCCAGCGAAGGGGCTAGCAGTGCGCCCCAGGTGACTACCGCTATGACGACGCTCGGGACAGCCAATGGCGTCGCGACAGATGACGGCGTCGTCGCGTTCCTCGGTCTTCCGTTCGCGGAGCCGCCCGTTGGCGACCTTCGTTTCAAGCCGCCGGTCGCGGTCGATGCTTGGGACAGCCCGGTCGACGCGGGCGAGTTCGGACCCGCCTGTGCGCAGCCCGCAGACGCGGGCACGGGCAATCTCTACGACAACCAAAGCGAGGACTGCCTCACGCTGAACGTCTGGACGCCTTCTGCTGACAGCAAGAAGCGACCTGTCATGGTCTGGGTGCACGGAGGTGGTTGGATCTACGAGGGCACCGAGGATCCGCTCTACAGCGGTGCGCATCTGGCGGCGCGCGGCGACGTAGTCGTGGTGAGCATGGAGTACCGGCTCGGCATCTTCGGCTTCAGCCACTTCGACGAGATCCCGGGTAGCGGCAACGCGGGCCTCCTCGATCAGAGGCTCGCGCTCGAGTGGGTGCGCGACCACATCGAGGCCTTTGGCGGCGATCCCAACGACGTGACGCTGTTTGGAGAGTCGGCGGGCGGGATGAGCGCAACAGCGTTGATGGCGATGCCTAGCGCAAAGGGTTTGTTTCACAAAGCGATTGCCCAGAGTGGGGCGGGAAGCACAGCGCGAGAGACGGCGTACGCGAAGGCTGTTTCCGATGAGCTCCTGGGAGCCGCGGGTGTCAGCGACCTGAACGAGCTCTTGGACCTGAGTACCGAAGAGCTGGTGACCGCGCAGGACCTGATACTCGACGACGCGTTCCTAGGCGATCTCTTGTTTGGAGCGGTCGTCGATGGCGACGTCTTCCCCGAGCCGCCGATCCACGCGATCGCCAAGGGGGCCGCCAGCGATGTTCCTCTATTGACCGGTACGACCAGGGACGAAACACGACTCTGGATCTTCTACGTCCCGATCCTCGCGGACATCTCCTTCGACGCGGTCGTGGCGCTCATTCCCTATGGCGAGCGGGCGATTCCAGAGGGCAAGACCGTCCAAGATGTCATCGATCTGTATGAGTCGAATCGCCCTGGCGCGGAGCCTGGTGTGATCACGCACGCGGCCGGCTCGGATATCTTCTTCCGGCTCCCTGCGATTCGCTTGGTCGAAGCGCAGCTGGCCCACCAGCCGAACAACACCTTTTTCTACCGCTTCGATTGGCCCCCACCTGCGCCGGCGTCACCCGACAACGATCTCGGCGCCATGCACGGGGCCGAGCTTGCGTTCATGTTCGGCAGTGGCAACGAAGGTTGGCTCGACATCTACGGGCCCGACCCGCTCCCCCAACCGCTCACCGAGCAGATGATGGATGCGTGGCTTGCATTCGCGAAGACGGGCGACCCAAACCATTCAGACATGCCGAATTGGCCCGCCTACGATGCGAGCACCCGAGCCACGATGGTCTTCGATACGACTGAGGCCACCGCCATGAGCGAGATTGCCGACGATCCCGCCGGCGACGAACGGACCTTCTGGGACGGCGTTCCCTTCGACGGCGTGACCCCCACGTCGAAGCCCGAAGACCTGTAGTGCTCAACCCGAAAACGGAATGCGCTCGCGGAGCTTTTTCGCGCGCTCCCGGGCCAGAGGGATCTTCGGCTCCTCCGGATGGTCGAGCAGGAGTTGATAGGTGCCGGCCCCGGTTGGTTCGATGGCACGGATTCGATCGTAGCGAACGATGAACCCCCGATGCGATCGGAAGAACGCCTCGGGGTCGAGCTCGTCTTCCAGATTGGCGAGCGTCTTGTCGATCGCAAACCGGTCTTCCTCGGTGACGGCCCATACGAGCTCGTCTTTGACCTCGAAATAGACCACGCCGCCGAGCTCGAGAACGACATAGGCATCCTTGCGACGCACCGCGATGCGATCGAGCCGCTCGTGGCTGCTCGTAGCCCCGGCCGACGCACTTCGAACGCGCTCGACCGCCTGGCGTAGCCGTTCGAGCCGGACGGGCTTGAGCAGATAGTCCGCGACACGTGCTTCGAAGGCTCGCAACGCGCCTTCGTCGTGCGCGGACACGATCACCACTTTGAGGTCCGGGTGGTTGGCCATCAGTGTTTCGGCCAGCGCGACGCCGTCAGGGCCGGGCATCCGCAGATCGAGAAACGCGACGTCCGGCTGTTCTTCGTCGCAGAGCCCTTGCGCCTCCGGTGCGTTGCGGGCCTCTCCGACGACCTCGACCTCTTCGCACTGCCCGAGCATGAATCGAAGCTCGTCGCGAGCTAGCGGCTCGTCATCAACGACGATCGCGCGAATGTTCATGCCTGCTCTCCTATGACCTTAGCTTGCTTCGGGAGCTCCACAGTCACCAGGGTACCGCGTTCCAACTGGGAAAGCCGAAGATTGGCTTGTCCCTCATACTGTTGGTCGAGCCGTTTTCGCAGAGTTTGAAGGGCGAGGCCCGAGCCTTTCGTGGGTGGCCCGTGGGGCGGCCCATCGGCTTGGTCCTCGACTTCGATTCGGAGCCGTTCCCCGAGGTCGGACGCCCGAATGGTGATCTTCCCCAGCCCTTGTTTGGGGGTGATGCCGTGCTTGACGGCATTTTCGACGATTGGCTGGAGGAGCAATGCGGGCACCCGAATGTCGCGCACGCTTTCGTCGACCGACGTTTGAACCGCCAACCGCTCCTCCCCAAGACGCGCCTTTTCGATCGCGAGATACGCGGACGCGTGCTCGACCTCGTTGATCAGTGACGCGTCATGGGGGTGATGCAGGAGATACCGGTAGAGGTCCGCGAGATCCGATACCAGCGCCCGCGCTCGCTCGGGGTCGCGCCGGATGGTGGCTCGAAGCGTGTTGAGCGCGTTGAACAAGAAGTGGGGCTCGAGACGGCTGCGCAATGCGGTGAGCGAAAGGGCGTTGGCGGCTGCCTGCGCCTCGACCAGCGCGACGGCTTGTTCCTGGCGAGAGATCACGACCAACGCCACGTTGATGAAGAGAGCGACTCCCACAGCGACGCCACCGAGCTGTGCAGCCAACGAGGGCAGCGCTTCGATGGGGTTGGAGCCGGAGAAGGTCATGCCAGCGCCCATGACGGTCAGGCCGGGGAGCTGCACCAAGGCCGCCGCTCCGAGAACGCGCCACCCGACGAACATCCGCTCCCGTCGCACCGACATCCGGCCCGCCAGCCATCCATCGAGAACCGAGGCGATGAGTGCCCAAGGAAACGCCTCCGGGACAACCCGCGTGACGTAGAACCCCCCTCCGAGGAGCCCGGTCAGGGCGCCGGCCCGAGGACCTCCCAAGATACCCGCGATCATGATCCCAATCGCCCGGAGATTGAGATGGTGGCCGAGCCACTCGAAGCCCATCGTCGAGCCCCACAATGAGAACAGCACACCGAAGATCACCACCACCCCGATGTCCCGCGGCCGGCCCACGCCCAGGAGGCGGTTGCGCAGAGGCGGCACGAGCACCCCCAGAAGGCCTGCGGTCGCGATGAGGCTGAGCTTTTCGAAGAGCTCCGGTATCAGTAGCCGGATGTCCACGGCCGGAGCCTAGCAGCGTTTGGAGCACCGGGCGTGGTCTCCGATTGCCGCCTGCGCTATCGTCGGCGCGATGAGTGGCCGACTCTTGTGGTTGTCGTTGTGCGTGGTGTTGTTTGGTTGTGGCCAAAACATCACCCCGAAGCAGCTCGATGAGCCGTGCACACGTACGTCGCAATGCACTGTTGGCTTGGTCTGTCTTTCGGGTGTTTGCCTGCCGTCGCCCGATGCAGGAGTAGACGGGGGACCGGATGCCGGCCCGTGAGGGTTAGGGCTCCTTGGGCTCGTCCAAGAGGTTGCCCCCCTGGTTGATGTACTCGAAGCCTCGCCTGATCACGAAGACCGATCCGTTGTCGGCGCGGATGGTCACGTCCACCGCGCCCGGGGTCGATCTCCGTGGCGTGACTGCCAGCAGGGACTTCTCGCTCTGAATCGACACCTGCGGCGATCGAAGCCGACCAAAGTAGACGGCGTAGCCGATGTCCAAACGAATGGCCTTGCCGACGACCCTGACGGTCTTGCCGCCCTGTAGCCCACCGAAGTCTGGGTCCAGCTCTTGGAAGGCCATCTCGGTGCGTGGCTTCTCACAAGCGCCCAGTACGAGTACTGCGCCGATGATCACGCCTAGGATGCCCCCGAGCTTTTTCATCCTACGATCACCAAGTTACCACGTTGGCCCGCGGAAGGCATGCTTGACATCGTACTGCGCCCCTTCGCACACTGCGGCTGACAAAAGGTTGCAGTGACCAAGCAAAACCTCCTCGTCGTCGATGCCGATCCCCGTAGCCTCCGTGTGCTCGAGGTGAGCCTCCGGAACGCTGGCTACAATGTGGCCGGGTGTCCCAGTGTGGGGAAGGCATTGGAGATCCTGCACGCCAACAAGCCGGACCTGATCCTCTCCGACACGACCTTCGGTGACCTCAACGGTTTCGAGTTCGTCGAGCAGCTGCGCCAGAACTCGGAATGGTCGCACATCCCGTTCATGTTCCTGTCGAGCGACGGGTCGATCGAGAGCAAGATCCGCGGACTGGAGCTCGGCGTTCAGGACTACCTCACCAAACCGATCTACATTCGGGAGGTGGTCGCGCGCGTCGGCATCGAGCTTGCACGGCAGGTGCGTGCAGGGCTGGCACACAAGAGCAGCGACGCGAGAACGCGGTTCAGCGGATCGCTCTCCGAGATGAGCGTCGTCGACCTCTTGCAAACCATCGACGTGAGCCGGAAGTCCGGCGTGCTCACGCTCGTCTCCGCCGACGGGCAAGCGGGCATGATCTCGTTTGACTCAGGTGCAGTGATCAACGCTACCGTCGAGGACTTGGTTGGCGAGGATGCGGTTTATCGACACTTGCTTTGGCGTGACGGCACGTTCGACCTCGAGTTCAGGCGTGTGAGTCTCAGCGAGCGCACAGTCCACCGAACGACCCAAGCGCTCTTGATGGAAGGGATGCGAAGGCTCGATGAATGGAGCCGTTTGTCGGAGCTCCTTCCTTCGTTCGAGACGGTGCTCGAAATCGACCCGCAGATGCTTCGCGAACGGCTGCGAGACATGCCGGACGACCAAAACGCAATGGTCCGGCTGATCGACGGGCAGCGTTCGGTTGGCGAGGTCCTTCGTGCGCACGGCGGAGATCACGTGGACGCTCTGCGCAAGGTAGTCGACCTGTACTTCGAGGGGATGGTTCGCGAGGTCGGCCGAATTCAGGACAGCATTCCGATTCTGAGGGAGGTTTCGGTCCGGTCCTCCCTCCCGCCTGCGAAAGAGGGGATCAATACTATTCCGGGTCCAGGTGGTTTGCCCGGGTCGGAGGTGTCGGTGCCAGCCGCACCGCCGCTGCCAGAGGTAGAGCCATCCTCGACGTCGGTGACGGCCCCCGAGATGCAGGCAGCGACGGCGTCGGTGCCAGCGCCAGCGCCAGCGTCAGTGTCAGCGCCACCCCGGAGGGTCGATGCTTCGCATCCGCCGGAATCGGTGCCTCCGTCCGATCGGAGGTCAACCCCGGTTTCGCTTCCCTCGCCTGCGGCTGCCGACGATCTGGATCTGCATGACGCGGTCACTTCTCCGTCTGCGCCGCCCGCCGATCTTGCGGATCTGGCCGAGGCGAAGCGCGACACCGATTTGGGGTGGCAGCCGGCGCCGCCTCCTCGGGCCCGTCGGAAAACGCCAGCTGGCTTTCAGGCGGTGCGACCGGAAAGCTCGATGTATGCGGGTGGAACGATCCTGAATTGGGCGGGACGCGTTTCCGAGGCGGACAAAATCGACGAAGAGTCGGCGCGAGAGACGCTCGAAATGGGGCGCTGGGACAGCACACTCGAGGGGCTGCGCGACGATCCCGAGGTCGAGGAAGCGATCGAGGCGATCGATTCCGATCCGCCCCCAGGGCCTTTCGTCCGTTCGACGCCTCCAAGTGATCGCCCGATCGACGAAGCGGTCGCACGAAGCGGGCAAGTTCAGCCCCACGCCGTGAGCGATTACCACGAACCCCCTGACGTCGACCCACCCCCGCTGACGTACGCGCAGGTGTTCGAGGATGACGCGGGGAAGGCGAGCATCCGCGCTCCGCGGGCGGTCCGGACGGGCTCGATCACGCCCAAGCCGGCTCCAAAGCGATCGACGCTGCCTTGGGCACTGCTGTTGTTGGTGGTTGCGCTTGGGGCGATGGCGTATTGGATCTCTTCGGAACGGGCCGTGTCAGAGGCAGTGCCAGAGCCAGTGACAGCGGCAGAGCCAGAGCCAGTGACAGCGGCAGAGCCAGCGCCAGTGCCAGCGCCAGCGCCAGTGAGAGAGCCAGTGCCAGCGCCAGTGGCGGAGGCAGTACCGGTGGCCGAGCCAGAGCCGGTTGTCGGCGGGGGCCCCGACTCGATCTACCCTGAGACCGGAGTCGCTGATACCTATGAAGCGCAGCTCGAATTGGCTCGGCGGTTGAAGCGTGGGTCTCGGGCTGTGGCGGCATACCGGCGGGCTATCGAGCTCAATCCGGAGGGGGGCCCGGCGCTGGCCGAGCTCGGACGACTGATGTTGGCCCGGAGTCATACGCGCGAGGCGGCTGAGCTTGCCGAGCGTGCGACCGCGATCGAACCCACGAATGCGTTGGCTTGGGTCACGCTTGGTGCAGCTCGGCAGGCGCGAGGCGACCGGCAGGGCGCGCGCCAGGCCTATCAGAACTGCGTGAAGCTAGGCAAGGGGCGGTACGTGTCGGAGTGCCGCGCAATGCTGCGCTGAGAGCGTCGGTCCGGCACAAGTTTCGGGGAAGGCCGACCGCCCTGCTAAGCTGGCTGGATGAAGCGGGGGGTCGCGTGAGTCGATCAGAGCCGGTGGGGATTGCCGTCGTCGGGGCGGGCGGTTGGGGCCAGAACCACGTCCGCAACTATGCTGTCGTCCGAGAGGCCGATCTTCGTTATGTGTGTGATCGTCACGAAGGAATCCGGAGCACGATGGCGGCGCTTCATCCAGGCGTTGCGGTGGTCGCCGACCTGCAAGTCTGTCTCGACGATCCTGCCGTCACGGCCGTCGTGGTGGCCACGCATGCCCCCTCCCACTTCGAGATTACTGAAGCCGCTCTGCGCGCGGGCAAGGACGTCTTCGTGGAAAAGCCGCTGTGTCTGTCGGGGCGCCAAGCGGCCGCGCTTTGCGCACTCGCTGAAAGCGGTGACCGGATCCTGATGGTCGGTCACTTGCTCCTCTATCATCCGGCCATCGAACGCCTCAAACGCCTCATCGACGACGGCGAGCTTGGAGAGGTGCTGTACATCTACGCCCAGCGAGTCAATCTTGGCGTCGTCCGCCGAGAGGAAAACGCCTGGTGGTCGCTCGCTCCACACGACATCTCCGTGGCCAATTATCTGTTGGGCGCATCGCCTGAGGCGGTGAGCGCGACCGGCTCCTCTTACCTTCAGCCCAGCCGCGGCATCGAAGACGTCGTGTTTGCAACGCTCCACTATCCGGGCGGACGCATGGCGCACATCCACGTGAGCTGGCTCGACCCGCACAAGACGCGAAAGCTGACCGTGGTCGGGGATCGCAAGATGGCGGTGTTCGACGACACCTCCGCTGACCAGAAGCTCGCCGTGTTCGATAAAGGCGTAGAGCCGCCGGCGACCCTCACGTACGAAGAAGGCGTGCGAATTCGCACCGGCGACATCTTGATACCGGCGCTCAAGATGGCCGAGCCCTTGCGACGAGAGTGTCTCGCGTTTCTCGATGCGGTTCGAACGAGGAATGCGCCAATTGCCGATGGCGAGTCGGGCCTCCATGTGGTTCGGGCGCTCGAAGGCGGTTCGGCTTCACTCGCGCAGCAAGGCATGCGCATCGAGCTGCCGAAGGGACGGTGATGAGCTCGTCCTTCATCCATGAGACGGCGGTCGTCGACGTTGGCGCACAGGTCGGCACGGGGACATGCGTTTGGCACTTCACTCACGTGTCTAGCGGATCGAGCATCGGCGCGAACTGCGTCCTCGGACAAAACGTGTTCATTGGTTCGGGCGTGGCGATCGGCGACGGCGTGAAGATCCAAAACAACGTGTCGGTGTATGCGGGCGTGACGATCGCAGACGACGTCTTCCTCGGACCGAGCTGCGTATTCACCAACGTGGTGACGCCGCGCGCGCACGTCGAGCGAAAGAACGAGTTTGCGCCGACGTCGGTCGGGCGGGGCGTCACGGTCGGAGCCAACGCGACGATCGTGTGCGGACGCTCGCTCGGCGAATACGCAATGATCGGAGCCGGCTGTGTGGTCACACACGACATCCCAGCTCATGCCGTCGTGGTGGGCAATCCCGCGCGGCGGAGCGCCTGGGCATGCCGGTGTGGCGAAGTGCTGCCCGCCGCCGGCGTCTGCACCCGCTGCGGCGACCAGTATGAAGTGACGCTGCAGAGCTGCCGATGGGTGGGAAGCGGTGAGTGACGACGCCATCCCGATGCTCGACGTGGCGGCCCAAAACGGTCCACTGATCGATCGGCTCACCGAGAAGGCCGCTGACGTCATTCGATCAGGGCGCTACATCCTCGGTCCGGAGGTCGCAGCCTTCGAACGCGAAGTGGCCGACTACATCGGTGTCGAGCACGCGATCGGCGTTTCGAGCGGAACCGACGCGTTGATGGTCGCGTTGATGGCCCTTGGAATCGGGCCCGGGGACGAGGTCATCACGACACCGTTCACGTTCTTCGCCACCGCTGGGTGTATTGCGCGCGTGGGGGCGACTCCCGTCTTCGCCGACATTCGTCCCGACACGTTCAACATCGATGTCGAACAGGTCGCGGTGGCGGTCACGGAGCGCACCCGCGCGATTCTTCCGGTCCATTTGTTTGGTCAGTCGTGCGACATGGAAGGGTTGTCGGCGATCGCCACGAAGCACGGCGTGCCCGTCATCGAAGATGCGGCGCAGGCCATCGGGACGCAGAGTGCAATCGGGCCTGTTGGCAGCCTCGGTGCGTACGCCTGCTTCTCGTTCTTCCCTTCGAAGAATCTCGGAGGTTTCGGAGACGGCGGGCTCGTGACCACGATGGACTCAGTCCTTGCGAACAAGGCTCGAGTGATGCGCGCGCATGGCAGTAACCCGAAGTACCACCATGCAGTGGTCGGCGGGAACTTCCGCATCGACGCCCTGCAGGCCGCGCTCCTGCGTGTGAAGCTTCCAGAGCTCGAAGCATGGACCGCGCGACGCCGAGAGAACGCGGCCCGCTACGACGCAGCGTTTTCCGCTTCCGGTTTGGAGCAGAGCCTGTTGCGCCCCCCGTCACGAGCGTTCGAAGATCACATCTACAATCAATACGTCATCCGAACCTCGCGCCGGGACGAGCTGCAAGCGCACCTCCACGCCGAGAAGATCGCAACGGCGATCTACTACCCGGTGCCACTGCATCGTCAGGAGTGCTTCGCGAATCTCGGCTATCGCGAGGGGTCACTTCCGGTGTCGGAACAAGCCAGTCGTGAAGTCTTGGCGCTTCCGATCTTCGCAGGCCTCGGGCAAGCGCGTCAGGACCGCATCATCGACACCGTAATTGCCTTCTTGGGCCAATAGAAGTGGCCATCGCCTTGCCCGCGCCCTAGAGTGCGCCCCAGCTGATGACAGGCCGCTACCATGCACCGTTTGCAGAGCACGGGTCGCATACCGTCGATTCAAACATCGCCGATCGCCTCCTGAGAATCGCTCTCGAAAAGGGCGGCGACTACGCCGATCTGTTTTTCGAGTACTCGGTCAGCGGAAGCTACGTCTACGATGAGCAGATCTTGAAATCCGCAAGGCGGGCCGTGTCGATGGGCCTAGGCGTTCGGGTCATGAAGGGCGACGCGACTGGGTACGCCTATTGCGAGGACTTCTCATTCGAGGCCATGAAGCAAGCGGCCGAGACGGCAGCGCAGATCGCAGCGGGTGCTCAGACGGTTGCGCCGCACGCGGTATCGATGCGCGACGCGCCCAACCGCTACCCGATCTCGGTCGAGTCGCTCGACGTGGACGGAGAGGCGAAGAAGGCGATTCTCGAGCGTGCCGACCGTGCCGCGCGCGCCGCCGATCCGCGTGTGATCCAAGTCGACGCGTCGTTTGCCGAAAGCGTTCGCGAGATCCTGATCGCCAACAGCCTCGGGCATATGGCACGCGACCGCCAGCCCTTGATTCGCTTTGGTATCCGCGTGATCGCAGAGGACGGGGCGAACCGTCAGTCCGGTTCCTCCGGTGGCGGCGGCCGAATGGGGCTCGAGTATTTCGACGACAAGACGCCCGAGTGGCACGCCGAGCAGGCGGTGCAGCAAGCTCTGACGATGCTCGACGCGCGTGAAGCGCCGGCTGGTGAAATGGACGTGGTCTTGGGACCAGGTGACAGCGGCATTCTGTTGCACGAGGCGGTCGGTCACGGTCTCGAGGCCGACTTCAACCGTAAGAAAACGAGCAACTACTCGGACCGTATAGGTGAAGAGGTTGCAAGCGCGCTTTGCACCGTCGTCGACGACGCATCCCTACAGGGGTCGCGTGGCTCCATCAACGTCGATGATGAGGGACAGCTCCCGACTCGCTCGGTCCTCATCGAGGGTGGCGTCTTGAAAGGCTACATGCAGGATCGCCAGAGCGCGGACTTCTTTGGGACCGCGTCCGATGGGCACGGACGTAGGCAAAGCTTCCGCTCGCACCCGATGCCGCGGATGACCAACACGATGCTTCTCGGAGGACAGGAGGCGCCCGAAGACGTCATTCGTAGCGTGACTCGCGGAGTCTACGCCAAGAAGTTCGGCGGCGGACAGGTCGACATTTCGAATGGAGATTTCGTCTTCTCATTGACAGAGGGATACCTGATCGAAGACGGCAGGATCACCGCTCCGCTCAAGGGAGTGAACCTCATTGGCAATGGGCCGGACGCGATGCGCAATGTGGTCATGCTCGGTCACGACTTCGAGGCTTCGGACGGGATCTGGACGTGCGGGAAAGAAGGGCAATCCGTGCCGGTCGGCGTCGGTTGCCCGACGATCAAGATCGCCTCGATGACGGTTGGTGGCACGCAAGTGGCGGGCGGATGAGCGGCGCAGCGGAAGAGTCCAAAGCATTGGTCGACCTGGGGCGTTCGGTCGTCGAGCGTGCCAACGAGGCCGGCGCCGACGTCGCCGAGGCCGGGGTGCACAGCGGGTCTCATCTGTCGGTGAAGGTTCGCATGGGTGAGCCCGAGCTGGTCGAGGAAGCTGGCTCCCGGGCGCTCGGCCTGAGGGTGATGGTCGGGCAGCGCGTGGCGTCGACGTACACGAGCGACTTGAGCGAGGCGGGGCAGCGGACACTGATCGAAGATGCGCTCCAGCTTGCACGGCTCAGCGAACCGGATGAGTTTGCGGGGCCGCCCGATAGGTCGGAGCTCTCGTCGCAGTCGCAGTGGGAAGACTTGGACACATTCGACGAGGGGGTCAGCCGAATTTCCGCTGACGAAGCGCTCGATCGCGCGATGCGCGGTGAACGCGCCGCCTTTGATTTCGACCCGCGCATCGCCAACAGCGAAGGCGCCTCGTTTACCCGGGCCAGAGGTATGAGCGCGCTCGTGACGAGCGGCGGATTCGCGGGCAGCGACTACGGCACGTACGCTTCGATCGTCGTCAATCCAGTTGCTGACGACGAAGGGGGCAAGAAGCGAAGCGGCTACCATTGGTCGGCCTCCCGGCACTACGAGGACCTCGAGAGTAGCGCGGCAGTCGGCGAGGAAGCAGCCGTCCGCACGATCGCCCAGCTCGGCGCGAAGAAGCTTCCCACTCAAGAATTACCGGTCATCTTCGACAAAGACGCCGCGCGTTCGATCCTCGGCCTCTTTGCCGGATGCGTTCTGGGCGGCGCGATTTGGAGGAAAAGCTCCTACTTGGTCGATCGGGGAAACACCCGCGTCGCAAGCGATCTGGTCGACATCGTCGACGACCCGCTGCTTCCGAGAGCGCCGGGCTCGCGCGCCTTCGACGGCGAGGGCTTGCTGTCGCGTCGAAACATCGTCGTCGAGGGTGGGGTGTTGAAGACCTATCTAACCGACACCTACAGCGCTCGAAAGCTCGGCGTGCAGAGCACCGGCAGCGCCTCCCGATCACCCTCAGGCGGCATCTCGCCTTCGGCCAGCAACCTCGTTCTGAAAGCCGGTTCCCAATCGCGCGACGAGCTCGTCGCAGACACCAAACACGGTCTCTACGTGACGAGCATGATGGGCTTCGGGTTCAACGCGGTCACCGGCGACTTCAGCCGTGGCGCCTCAGGCTTCCTGATAAAGGACGGCGAGCTGTCCCATCCGGTCTCAGAGGTCACAATCTCACTCAACCTCGATCAACTGTTGCAACGGATCGACGCAGTAGCCAACGACCTCGACCACCGCACCGCGATCGCATCGCCCACCTTCCGGGTGTCGTCGATGACGCTGGCCGGGTCGTAGGGCTCGCGCTGCCGCGCATGTTTGGAGGGTGTAGGGAGTGCTGGCTAGCGGGTTTGGTTTAATTACACCGCCCGCCCACCCCCACCCGTAATCCTCCCTGCCGCGCCCGGCGCTTTGCTTGGGCTTGGCGGCGCTTTGCGCCGGGCTTCGCCCTTCGGGCTCGCGCTGCCGCCTGCCGAAGGCGTACGGTGCCAGTGCCACCCCGTAAAACCGATGCTGCGCATCGCCCACGGGGCTTCGGCGCCAGCGTAAGCCCCGTGGCGACGGAGTCGCTCTACGGGGTGCCA
>Ga0209567_10001101_pt1 | contig 14201 bp, 12 predicted proteins | sample COG_12_FD_184756 | JGI IMG/M metagenome (GOLD analysis project Ga0209567, IMG submission 184756) | Pelagic marine sediment microbial communities from the LTER site Helgoland, North Sea, for post-phytoplankton bloom and carbon turnover... | ecosystem: Environmental > Aquatic > Marine > Neritic...
GCCATGCTCGCCGGACTCAAGATCCGCCAGACACCGCTCGTAAGCCATGCGTGTCGGATTCTGCGTTCGCGAGTACTCGTAGCCCTTGTGTACGCCCGGGCTTTCCTGGACATACGTCGAGGTCGCATAGATCGGCTGCATGATCGCGCCCGTCGTCGGGTCTGGCTCCTGCCCGGCGTGGATTGCGCGAGTCGCGAATTTCTTCTTATCGGTCATTCGATCTTCCTACATCTGCCGGCGCAGGTAATTGAGTACGTCGGATCGCGTGATCAGCCCAAGAAAGTCCTCGCCATCCATGATCGCCGCATAGGGCTGGACGCGCAGCATCGCCACAAGGTTGTTCAAGCTCTCGGTCCTGTCCAGCTTGATGAACGCTGACTCCATCGCGTCCTTGACCGGAGCGGTCATCAGGTCCGGGTGCCCGTAAACGAACTGGATAATGGCATCTTCGGTAACGACACCAACCAGCTTGCCCTCATGCATTACGGGCAACTGCGAAAAGCCGGCGTTACGCAAGCGGTTGTGCGCGGTCGTGAGTATGTCTGTGGGTCCAATCGTGATCGTCGCACGCTCACCGTGAGGCCGGCCGATCAGGTCGCGCAGGTCGCCGCATTGTTCGCGAGTGATGAAACCCTGGTCTTCCAGCCAGAAGTCGTTGTACAACTTGGACAGGTACTTGTTACCGGTGTCGCACGCAAACGTGACAACGGTTTTCGCCTCGGTCTGTTCGCGGCAGTACTTGAGCGCGGCAGCGAGCAACGTTCCTGACGAGGAACCGGCCAATATGCCCTCTTTTCTCAGGAGTTCGCGAGCCGTCCTGAACGACTCGGCGTCCGATATGGCGTACGCCTTGACGACTTTTTCGAAGTCCGCGATATCCGGGATGAAATCCTCACCAATGCCCTCGACCAGCCAGCTGCCGCCCTCGCCGATCTCACCCTTATTAATGTAGTCCGTCAGGATTGAGCCAACAGGATCAGCCAGCACCAGGTCCACATCCGGCGCGTTTTCTACCAAATACTTGCTAATGCCGGACACGGTACCGCTTGACCCGACGCCCAGGACGATCGCGTTCAGCTCGCCGTTCATCTGCTCCACAATCTCAGGCGCAGTCCCGGTCTCGTGAGCCAGCGGGTTGTCCGGGTTCCCGAACTGGTTGATGAAGTACGCGCCCTGCTCTTCGGCGACACTCTTGCCGAGGTCCTGGTAGTACTCGGGATGACCGCGGCCGACATCGGAGCGCGTGAGAATCACTTCGGCGCCCATGGCCCGCAGGTTGAAGATCTTCTCCTGGCTCATCTTGTCGGGCAGGACGATGATGAGCTGGTAGCCCTTCTGCGCCGCGACCAGCGCCAGCCCCAAACCCGTGTTGCCCGCCGTCGCCTCGACGATCGTGTCACCGGGTTTGATATCGCCGCGCTTCTCGGCTTCCTCGATCATCGAAATGCCGATACGGTCCTTGATCGAGCCGCCGGGGTTCATGAGTTCGAGCTTCAGGAACAGGCGGCAGGGGCCTGTGTCAATATGCGTCACCTCGAGCATCGGCGTTTTGCCAACCATGTCGAGGATGTTGGAATACACGTTCATGGGCGCATCAGTTACATTAGAAATTTTCGGCGAGTGTACTCCAACATGAGGCTCGATGCCGCAATAGCGGACGCAACAGACCGGCTGTCTAAGAGCAGTGAATCGCCCCGGCTCGACGCCGAGGTGCTCCTGTGCCGGACAATCGACATGCCGCGCAGTTACCTGTTCGCGCATCCCGAAGACGAGCTCGACGAGCTTTCGCTGGAGCGTTTTGGGCACCTGCTGGAGCGTCGTGCTGGCGGCGAACCCATGGCGTACATCATGGGAATCAGGGAATTCTGGTCGCATGAGCTCTATGTCAGCCCGGCAACGCTGGTGCCACGCCCGGAGACCGAGCTGCTGGTCGACCTTGCCCTGCGGGAGATCCCCCGCAAGGCAGAGTGGGAGATTCTCGACCTGGGCACGGGCAGCGGCGCGATTGCGATTGCCATTGCCGGGGAGCGCCCCCTGTGCCAGGTAACGGCCATCGACGTGAGCGAGGACGCGCTGGGGGTCGCCCGGCAAAACGTCCGCGCGCTATCGAAAGGCAATATCTCACTCGAGCACGGCAGCTGGACAACGCCGGTTGAGGGCCGCAAGTTCAACATTATCGTGTCCAACCCGCCTTATGTTCGTAACGACGACGAGGCGCTGTTGAACCTGCAGCACGAGCCGCAGTCAGCGCTGGCGGCCGGGGACGACGGCCTTGACGCAATGCGTGTCCTGGCTGCCGACTGCCCGGCCAGCCTTGAAGACGATGGCATGCTCTTCCTGGAGCACGGTGCGGACCAGGCGGCTGACGTCGCCGCACTGCTCGAAAGCCACGGCTGGACCGATATTTGCTGCCATAATGACCTGGCCGGCCTGCCGCGCGTGACAGCTGCACGCCGAGGTGGTAAATAGTCCGCCAATTCACATCGTTTGCGAGACATCATGATCACGATCAAAACCAACCACGGCGATATCGGCGTCGAACTGTTTGAAGAAAAAGCTCCCATTAGCTGCGAGAATTTCCGGCAATACGTGACCGACGGCCATTTTGACGGCACGATCTTTCACCGCGTTATCCCGAACTTCATGGTCCAGGGCGGCGGCATGGACGAGAGCCTGTCCTCGAAGCCAACCCGCGACCCGATCAAGAACGAAGCGGATAATGGCGAAACAAACGTTCGCGGAACGCTGGCTATGGCCCGCACCGGCGTTGTTGACAGCGCCACATCGCAGTTCTTCATCAACCTGGGGGACAACGACTTCCTGAACCACGGTGGCCGCGATTTCGGCTACGCCGTGTTCGGCAAAGTATCCAGCGGCATGGATGTTGTTGACAAGATCGCGGCTGTCCAGACGGGCAATCAAGGCGGTCACCAGGACGTTCCCGTAGAGCCCGTCAAGATCATCGAAGTCACCATCGACGACTAATGACCTCCACTACGCTGAGTCGCGACGCACGACATCTTGCTTTGCCGCAAGTGGGTGCGGACGGCCAGCGTCGCATCGCGGAAAGCAGTGTTCTGCTCATCGGCGTCGGTGGCATCGGCTGCCCGGCTGCGGCCTACCTTGCCTCCAGCGGTGTCGGCCGCATTGCTGTGTGCGACTTCGACACCGTTGACGAAACCAACCTCGGGCGCCAGGTGCTCTACGGACCCGGACATATCGGTGAACTCAAAGCCGATGTGGCCGCGGCGCGGCTACGCAAGATCAATCCCGCGATTGCCGTCGATTCGATACCTGAACGTCTGTCTGGAGAGGCGCTGGCGAAGGCCGCCGCTGCCGCCGACGTCGTCCTCGACGGCAGCGACAACTTCGCGACTCGGTTCGAAGTGAACGATGCCTGCGTAGCGACCGGGCGCCGCCTGATCTCGGGCTCCGCCATTCGTTTCGAGGGCCAGCTCGCTGTATTCGGACCTGACTATTCGGCTTCGCCCTGCTATCGCTGCCTGTATGAAGAGGCCGATGAGTCACTTGGCAGTTGTGCCGGCAATGGCGTGCTCGCGCCCATCCCCGGCGTCATTGGTACGATGATGGCGGTCGAAGCATTGAAGTTCCTGGCAGGAGTCGACTCGCCAGCGCCCCTGCTGCGCCTGTACGACGGCATCGCAAGTGAATTCCGTCACCTGGGTGTCGGCAAGCGCCCCGACTGCACATCATGCACCGCAAGCGCGTAAGCGTCGTCGGCCTGTTGCAGGCCGCTGCAGTTCTCACGATCGTGTTTTCGATCGTCACGGCCTTGCCCATTGATCACTTCGGTATTCAGCTCTTCACACATTTCAAACTGCAATACCTGGTGGTGTCGGTTCTGCTTTGCGTGGCCCTGGCGCTGTATCGCCGGCCGCTGTACGTTGGCGGACTCCTGGTCGCCGTCGCTCTGAATGCGAGCCTGGTCGTCCCTTGGTACGTGCCGGACTCGGCCCCGGACAATGAACGGCAACTCAAGTTGCTGAACGCCAACGTGTTGTCCTCGAACACCGATCACCAACGCTTATTCGATCTGCTCGATGCAGAGGCGCCCGACGTCGTGCTGCTGCAGGAAGTATCCGGGCAATGGCTGGAGGCACTCGATGCACTCCGTCAGACTTATCCGTATTCCTACGCCGAAGCGCGCGAGGGAAATTTCGGAATAGCACTGTTCTCGCGCATGCCGTTCACGTCGGCCAGTCACGTTGACAGCCCACCGCTGGGCTACCCGACCATTATCGCTACGCTGGATGTGGAAGGAACTACGCTACACCTCGTCGGTACGCATCCGATGATCCCGGTGAGTCGGCAGTTTTACGCGGACCGCAATGAACAACTGTCGTTCATTGCGGAATTTATTGAGGGGCGCGAGGGCTCGCATGTACTGGTCGGCGATTTGAACGCCAGCATGTGGGACATCGAATACCGGGAACTCGAAGACCGGACCGGACTACGCAATGCTCGCGTCGGCTTTGGCATCGTACCTACCTGGCCGACCTTCATGCCATTCGCGATGATCCCGATCGATCATGTCCTGGTTTCCGATGACATCAGCGTGGTCGAGTTGCGCTCAGGGCCGCGCATTGGATCCGACCACTTGCCGCTGATTGTCACCATTGCCCTGTAATTCTTCACTCACTTCGTTTCGCGAATCTTGAACGCGACCGGCTCTGGCCGATTCGAAACTGCACACAGCGTGCGGTATTCACGAATCAACTGACCGTCGGTCTCATCGTAAACCTGTGTGCTGATGCTGAGCGTATGCCCGATCGTGGCTCGCGCCTTGGATTCAACTTCGTGACGAACGTAATTAGCGCCGTCGTAGTTAGCCTGCTCACCAATCGCAGCGACGCAGAGGTCGATCTTGTCCTGCGGTGCCGCGTCCGGGTAGCCGTAGTCCGCTTGGGCCGCCGCGGCCGTGAAGAAAAGGCCCGTCAAGGTCAGTGAAATTATCGTCTTGATGCTAAAAGTCCTCATTGTTCTCTCCTACGTATTTACCAGAATAGACATTCTGTTTTAGTTCAAAAAAACGCATCCAGAGATGCGGGTCCTAAATCAGAATTACTGTTCTGATTTGGTCAAAAAAAATGCTCTAATTGCTGCCTTCCTGCAGCGAATCCAGTGTGCTATCAACGATGCCGTCCAGTGTCGCCTTGGGAAATCCGGTGCGTCCAAGGACAGCCAGGCCGAACATCGTACTCGTCAGGAGCTCGCCCGCAGCGTCTACGTCGACGTCCTTGGCTATCTCACCCCGCCCTTTCGCGGAATCGAGGCCGATCGCAAAGGCCTTGGACATGCGCTTCATCAAGCGCTGCAAAACACCGCGCAACTCCTCGTCCTTAGGGGCCAACTGCATCGCGGTGTGGATGAACAAGCAGCCCTTGTGTTCCTCAGCGCAGCACATGTCTGCAACACGTTCGTCGAAAATTGCCCGAATGTGGCCTAACGAGGCTCCTGGCTCCAGCAAGCGCAGGAAGGACTGCTTGCCCATGCCTTCTGCGTACTGCTCGAGCGCCTGCTCGAACAGCTCACGTTTGTTGCCGAACGTGCCATACAGCCCATAGCGGCTAACGCCGGTCGTCTGCACGATGTCCTCCATCGAGGTCTCGGAGTAACCCTTCGACGAAAACAAATCAACGACTTGCGAGAGCGTCGCGTGGGGATCGAATGTACGTGCCCGGTTCATAGTTGGGCAGAATAGTCATTCTGATAAGGGAAGTCAAGCTATTCCTGTGACGCAATACTCACTTTCAGAATGATCGGTCCGGAAAGGCCCTCTGGAAGGGTATTGTTCTGATCAAACCGGTTCCAGTGGCTGTTGGCAACGAAATAGAACGCGTCGCCCTGCACTACGCCGAGGGTCGGCTCGTCGAACAGCTCGTGATTAGCAGCCAGTGTCCGCACTCCCTCGACAGCGAGGCCGTCATCGCTGAGCTGGAATGCAACGACACGATGCGGGCGTATACCGTTCTGGATCGCGATGAGTTCGCTGCCATATCGATACAGGCCATCGATGCCATGGTCACTGATCTGCTTGGGAACGCGCAGACGATCTCGCGAACCGTCGGCGACCGATACCCGGTATAGACCCCCGATGTAGTCTGCGACATAGAGATGCTCACCGGATTCGTCAAACACCAGGCCCTGTGGCGAACCGAACGTACCAGGCTCCAGCAGCGTCTCGAGTTTGTCCGTCTCGATTCTGTAGCGATACAGGGCACCGGTCAGGCTGTCGGTTGAATAGATCGCGTCACCGGCGATGACAAGGTCACCGAGAACTTGTTCATCTGCCTCCTGCGGCAGTATGACTTCGCGCGTGATGTCACCAGTCGCGACATCGATGCGAAACAGTCCCGACTTGCCGGTACTGCCGCCGACATCCGCAAGCTGCGGCACCGCTGCGCTGGCAAACCAGAGATCGCCTTTCTCGTCGAAGCGCATGCCGAATACACTCCAGTGGCCTGCCCTGTCGCTGAGCAGTTCGACATTGCCGTTCGCACGAATCAGTTGCCCTTTGTGAATACTACCGAGCAAGAAGCTTCCAGACTCGTCGAGCGCAATGCCTTCGGGCACAAACAAGCCGTCTTCGAGCTGCAATGCCACGCTGGCCTCTCCAATGGGCTCGTAGAGTTCCTCGATTCCGGAGATATAGGCAATCCATCCAGGCAGCTCACGCACGGCAGCGAATTCGTCCAGGTTGTAGGCGTTGTAGTCGATCCCCTTGGCCAACAGGCGCTCGAGCGTCGCCAGTGAATCCTCGGATTCACCGGCCAGCGCCTGGGCAAATGCAAGATTGAATAACGCGCCGGGGTACTCGGGACGAGCATCAAGTGACTTCTCGGCTGCAACGACCATCGCCGGGTAATTCTGGAGCTCGTACGCAGCGACCAGATCGGCATAAGCTTCCGTGTAGTCGTCTGCCGCTGCAGTGAACGACAGCAGCACTAACAGGCTGAAAAAGCGAGAAACTTTCGTAGGGTTCTTCGTCACTGTAACGCATCCCAGTTCATGCTCACCTCCCTCTGAACTTGCGAGCCATCATACCGTGGCGTATAGGTAATATCCGCAGACTGATTGCCGACATTGGCGCGCACGCATACCATCGGTCACTTCAAACAGGCAACAAGAATAATTGGGAGCACCAAGATGCTGACTGCTTTGAGAATCGCTGTTCCTGCAATCGTTTTTACTCTGATCGCCCCATTCGCCATAGCCGACGATTGCGTGGACTGCCATCGCGACGAAACCAGGAGCATCGTTGCTGACTGGCAGATCAGTCGGCACCAGACCGAAGACGTCGGCTGCCGCGATTGTCACAAGGGCAAACACACCTCAGCCGATGATGTCGACAAGCTAAAGACGGTTACTGCCGACACCTGCGGTCGATGCCATGAGGAAAGGCTCGAGCAGTTCTCCAAGGGCAAACATGCGCTGGCATGGGCGGCGGTAGAAGCAATGCCCACCACGCACGCTTTACCAATGTCCCTTGCTCACGGCATGAAGGGCTGCGGTGGCTGCCACAAGCTCGGACTGAAAGATGAAGAGACGGTCGCGCGGCTAAAGGAAGAAGGCAGCATGTTCGGACACGCGTCATGCGACGCCTGCCACACACGGCATACGTTCTCATTGGTCGAGGCGCGACAGCCGCAAGCCTGCCAAACCTGCCACATGGGCTTCGATCACCCACAGTGGGAGATGTGGTCCGCATCGAAACATGGTGTCCGGTACCTTTTGACGCAGAACGGCGTTCTCGACAGCGAGACACCGGCACCGACCTGCCAGACCTGCCACATGGTCGACGGCGATCATGAAGTGCGCACCGCTTGGGGCTTCCTCGCCGTCCGCCTGCCATTGCCTGAAGACGAACAGTGGGCGGCCGACCAGGTCACTATCCTGCAGGCACTCGGTGTTCTGGATCCTGAGGGCAACCCGACGGCCCGCCTCGATGTCGTCAAGGCTGCCGACGTGGCCCGCCTGACGCAGGAAGACTTCGATCGTGAACGCAACAAGATGATTGACGTGTGCAATGACTGCCACTCCGAGAATTTCTCGCGCGCAGAGCTCGCAAAAGCAGATGACCTGATTCGCGAAGCCGATCACCTGCTGGCCGAGGCTATTCGCATCATCGCTGCGCTCTATAAAGAAGGCGTACTGGAGAAACCAGAAGCCTACGCACACGCGTTCCCGGATCTCCTGACATTCCATGATGCACCTACATCAATCGAACAACGTTTGTTCGAGATGCACCTGAAGCACCGCATGCGCGCGTTCCAGGGCGCGTTCCACGCCAACCCGGACTATGCGCTGTGGTATGGCTGGAGCGAAATGGTCCGCGACCTGCAGCACATCAAGGAAGAAGCTACAGAGCTGCGCAGGCGCGCGGCCGCCGGGCACTAGGGAACGTCCTCGCCTAGGCGGCGCTGCTGGCGTGCGGATCGTAACCGAGGTTTGGTGCAAGCCAGCGCTCCGCTTCCGCGACGCTCATGCCCTTGCGTTTGGCATAAGACTCGAGCTGATCCCGATCGATCTTGCCGACGGCGAAGTACTTTGCGTCCGGGTGTGAGAAATAGAACCCACTGACGGCCGCCGTCGGGAACATCGCAAACGAGTCGGTGAGCTGCAGCCCGATGCTGGCTTCGACGTCGAGTAGCTTCCACATGGTCGCTTTCTCAGTGTGATCCGGACAGGCGGGATAGCCTGGCGCCGGCCGGATACCGCGGTATTGTTCGGCGATTAGCTCGTCGTTGCTTAAGCCCTCGTCGGATGCGTACGCCCAGAACTCCTGGCGTGTGCGTTCATGCATGTACTCGGCGAGCGCCTCAGCCAGCCGATCCGCAAGCGCCTTGAGAACGATAGAACTGTAGTCATCATGCGCCTTCTCGAACCGCTCGACATGTTCGTCGATACCAATTCCCGCGGTAACCGCAAATGCCCCGATATAGTCGGAGTAACCGTTGTCCGCCGGCGCCAGGTAGTCGGCCAGGCAGGATTGCGGCTGCCCTTCTGCTTTTGCGCGTTGCTGACGCAGGTGCACCAGCTTGTGGGAAACGTCCTGCCGCTGCTCATCCGAGTACACGAGGATGTCGTCGGAAGCATGCGTATTGGCTGGATAGAATCCCAGCACCGCACGCGCCGTCAGCCAATTCTCGTCGATGATCTTGTCGAGCATTACCTGCGCGTCTTCGAACAGCGACGTTGCAGCCTCGCCGACGACCTTGTCCTCAAGGATCTGCGGGAACTTGCCGTGGAACTCCCAGGCATTGAAGAACGGCATCCAGTCGATGTAGTCGCGAAGAACCGCGAGGTCGATGTCGTCGAACACTCGATTCCCGGTAAACGTCGGGGCAGGCGGGGTGTAGGACGCCCAGTCAATCTCATGCCCACGGTTGCGCGCCTGTGCCAGGGATATCTGCGGCTTGAGCCGCTTCTTATTGGCGTGCTGATCACGGCGGCGGGCATTGTCGCGGCGCGTCTTTGCGACGATCTCGTCCCGCGTGCCGGGTTCGATCAGCGCCTGCGCAACGCCCACCGAGCGCGACGCGTCTTTCACGTAGATCACAGGACCTTCGTAGCGCGGCTCGATTTTGACCGCAGTATGGGCCGGCGATGTCGTCGCTCCGCCGATTAGCAACGGCAGATCATAGTCGAGGCGTTGCATCTCGCTGGCAACATGAACCATCTCATCGAGCGACGGGGTAATCAGCCCGGACAGCCCGATGATATTCGCGTTCTCACGCTGAGCCGCTTCGAGAATCTTGTCGCAGGAGACCATGACTCCGAGATCGATGACTTCGAAGTTATTGCACTGCAGGACGACGCCGACGATGTTCTTGCCGATATCGTGCACGTCCCCCTTTACCGTCGCGAGTACGATCCTGCCGTTCGAACTCATCTCACCGTCTTTCTCTTCCTCAATGAACGGCACGAGGTGGCCGACGGCTTTCTTCATAACGCGCGCGGACTTGACGACCTGCGGCAGGAACATCTTGCCGGCACCGAACAAATCGCCGACAACGTTCATGCCGGCCATGAGCGGACCTTCGATGACATCCAGCGGCCGCGTTGTTGCCTGTCGCGCTTCTTCAGTGTCATCCACGACGAATTCGTCCACACCGTTGACGAGCGCGTACTCGAGCCGCTTGCCAACTTCGAGCTCGCGCCATGACATATCCTGCTGTCTGGCGGCGGCGCCACTTTTCTGGTCTTTGTATTGCTCGGCGACCTTGAGGAGATTCTCGGTGCCTTCGGGATCGCGATTCAGTACGACATCCTCGACGGCATCTCGTAACTCGGTGGGCAGATCCTCGTAGATCGCAAGCTGGCCCGCATTGACGATGCCCATGTCCATGCCCGCACGAATCGCGTGGTACAGGAACACCGAGTGGATCGCCTCCCGCACGACGTTGTTACCGCGGAAGGAAAACGACACGTTGCTCACGCCACCGCTTATCAGGGCGTGCGGCAACAGTTCTTTGATCTTGCGGGTTGCCTCGATGAAGTCGAGTCCGTAGTTCGCATGTTCCTCGATGCCGGTAGCAATCGCAAAGATATTCGGGTCGAAGATGATGTCTGCCGGATCGAAGCCGACTTTATCGGTCAGCACCTTGTACGACCGTTCGCAGATCCCGACTTTGCGGTCGATCGTGTCAGCCTGGCCTTGCTCATCAAAGGCCATGATGATGACGGCTGCACCGTAATCCAGGCACAGCTCCGCCTGCTCGATAAAAGCCTCCTCGCCTTCCTTCAGGCTGATCGAATTGACAACAGCCTTGCCCTGCACGCACTTGAGCCCCGCCTCGATGACCGACCACTTGGATGAGTCGATCATGATCGGCAGACGCGCGACGTCCGGCTCCGACGCGATCAGGTTCAGGAACGTGACCATCGCCTTCTCGGAGTCGAGCATGCCCTCGTCCATATTGACGTCGATGATCTGCGCCCCGTTCTCGACTTGCTGGCGGGCCACAGCGACCGCGGCTGCGTAGTCATCTGCTTCGATGAGACGACGAAATACCGCCGACCCGGTTACGTTGCAGCGTTCGCCGACATTGGCGAACAAGTCATCGGGACCGATATTGAACGGCTCCAGGCCGGAGAGGCGGCAGCGTGCCGGCAACTCGGGAACGGCGCGCGGCGCGCAGTTCTCCACGGCCTTGCCGAGTGCGCGAATGTGTTCGGGCCGCGTGCCGCAGCAGCCACCCACCATGTTGACCAGGCCACTCTCGGCGAACTCGCCGACAACGGTGGCCATTTCCTCAGCCGTCTCGTCATACTCGCCAAATTCATTAGGCAAGCCGGCGTTCGGGTAAGCGCTGACCCGGGTATCGGCAATACGGGACAGCTCTGCAATGTAGGGCCGCAACTCGCTTGCCCCCAGCGCACAGTTCAGGCCGATCATGAACGGCTTGATGTGGCGCACAGAATTCCAGAACGCCTCGGTCGTCTGCCCCGAGAGCGTGCGGCCGGACGCATCGGTAATCGTCCCCGAGATCATCACGGGCAACTCGACACCACTCGCGCGAAACGCCCGCTTGATGCCGACAATGGCCGCCTTCGCATTGAGCGTGTCGAAGATCGTCTCGACCAGCAGGAAATCCACGCCGCCTTCGATCAATGCAACGGAAACGGTTTCGTAGGTATCAGCGAGTTGGTCGAACGTAATGTTGCGGAAGCCCGGGTCGTTGACGTCAGGCGAGATCGACGCCGTGCGATTCGTTGGCCCGAGAGCGCCGGCGACGTAGCGTGGCTGCCCGGTCTTCGCTGCAGCGTCGTCGGCACACTCGCGAGCCAAACGCGCCGACGTTGTGTTCAACTCGGTAACCAGCGACTCCATGCCGTAGTCGGCCATCGACGGCGCGTTCGAGTTAAACGTGTTCGTCTCGATGATATCGGCGCCAGCGTCAAGAAATGCACTGTGAATCTCACGAATGACATCGGGCCGCGTAATCGACAGCAGGTCGTTGTTGCCCTTGAGGTCGTGGTCCCAATCCGCAAACCGTTCGCCACGGTAATCGTCCTCACCGAGCCCGTATCCCTGGATCATGGTGCCCATTGCACCGTCGAGCAACAGGATGCGCTCATCGAGCGAATTGAGAAGCGTGTTGATTCTATCTTTGCGTTCCATGGTTCCTGCTCAGCTTCCTGGGTGATCGGGGCGCACGCCCAATGCGTGGCAAATAGCGAACGCGAGTTCCGATCGGTTCAGCGTGTAGAAATGAAATTCCGAGATACCCTCGGCCTGCAGTCTGCGGACCTGGTTGATGGCGACACTCGCCGCAATCAGCTGGCGCGTCTGCGCATCGTCTTCGAGACCATCGAACCACTCGCGCAACCAGTCAGGCACGCTCGCACCGCAAGCCGCGGCAAAACTTTCGAGCTGTGGGAAACGCGTGATCGGCAGGATGCCCGGCACGATCGGTGCGTCGATGCCTGCAGCCGCGCATCGATCACGGAAGTCCAGGAAGGCGTTGGAATCGAAAAAGAATTGCGTAATCGCACGGATCGCGCCCGCATCGAGTTTGCGTTTCAGGTTGTCGAGATCGAACTCGGCACTCGGCGCTTCGGGATGAACCTCCGGGTACGCCGCGACCGAGATCTCGAAGTCGCCGATCTTCTTGAGCCCTTCGACGAGGTCGGAGGCGTAAGCATAACCATCCGGACGCGGCTCGTAATGATCGGCGTCTTTGGGCGCATCGCCGCGCAAGGCCACGAGGTGGCGAACGCCCATATCCCAGTACTCGCGAGCAATATCATCGATCTCGCCTCGGCTCGCACCGATGCAGGTCAGGTGCGGCGCAACCGTGAGGTCTGTCTCTTTGATGATGCGCTCGACCGCGTTGTGGGTTCGCTCGCGAGTCGAGCCGTCCGCCCCATAAGTAACGGACACGAAGCTAGGCTCGAGTGCGGCGAGACGATCGATCGACTGCCACATCGTCGCTTCCATCTTCTCGGAATGTGGCGGGAAGAATTCGAAGGAGACTGCGGGCCGGTTTTCATGTTTGATGTTCACAATGTCGCCACACCGAGCATCCAGCCCGGATTCTTATCAGGTATCGACCGCGGCGGCGCCAGTCGGAGACCTGTCTGCGCCGCCCAATCAGAGAATTGTTTACGTGTTCGTTCAACGCCGCCCGCACTTACGGTTGCGAGCAACAGGACTCGTCCGCCTTTCGTGAGCAACCGCTGCGCCTCCTCGATCACCGCTGTCGGGCGATCCGCATCCGGCAGCACGTCGTCGAGAATGATCGTGTCGAACTCCCCGTCGTCGAACGGCAGCGAATACATGTCGCCCTGGCGCAGGGAACAATTGGGAGACCCGGCCAGCAGCAACTCGGCACGGGCCAGCCGCCGCGCATCCGAATCAACGTCGACACCAACAACGCGCTGCGCGCGCGTCGCCAGCAATTTGAGAATGCGGCCCTGGCCGCAACCGACATCGAGCAAGTCGCCAAGCGGCGTGGCAACCGTCAATTCGACGAGTGCCTTGTGAAGCAGACGTTCGTCACCCGTCTCGACCGTTTCGCCGGGCTCGTTCGCCCCACGCAGCTTCCGCAGTCTCTCGAGGTCGCGCGCGAATTCAGGCTCATCGTCAGGCAGCAGGGCTAGCAGCTTTCGCCGGGCCGGTGAATCTGCGTCATTCGACGGGACTCGGTAGAAAACGAAGTGGCCATCGCGAAATCGCTCGAGCAGGTCCTCGGCGATGAGCTGCTTGAGATGCTGGGAGACGCGCGGCTGGCTGAGCCCGGTCACATGGGTCAGTTCCGACACGCTGCAGTCAACCACGCCACACAAAGCGACGAGGCGGGCCCGCACCGGGTCCGCCAGGGCCTTGAACTGGCTGAGCAAATGTTCCGTCGACGCTTTCATATACGAATATTATTCATATAAAAATATAAAGATTCTTTTATATTTAGGGCCGAACAGTATACACAAGCTGCAGCAAAAAGGGTGTGAACGGTAGAACCTAGTTGCGAACCACGCGGCTCGCGACGACACGGTAGATAAGCAACATGACGAAGAACGCAGCAATCAGGGCCAGCAAGTACCAGAAGGTCTGCCTGGCGATGACCTGTTCGGCGGCGACAAGCTCGCCCACAAGCGCCTTCAGGCCCTGTTCGTCAGCGGCGACCTCGCGCAAGGCCTCCAGCAGCAGGCTCAGCTCCCTGGCAGTTCCCTCTGCT
>Ga0209567_10001102_pt1 | contig 14195 bp, 14 predicted proteins | sample COG_12_FD_184756 | JGI IMG/M metagenome (GOLD analysis project Ga0209567, IMG submission 184756) | Pelagic marine sediment microbial communities from the LTER site Helgoland, North Sea, for post-phytoplankton bloom and carbon turnover... | ecosystem: Environmental > Aquatic > Marine > Neritic...
AGAGGATGGGGTGAACGCTGCGCTCGAGGCCGTACTCAAGGAAACGGGTTACATCGATGAGCTCCAGGCCGAGAAGACCATCGAGGCCATGGGCCGGGTGGAGAACCTCAAAGAGCTGAGCACGGTGGCCGAGGAATTCGAGGAGGTGGGGCCCGGACTCGAGTTCGAGGGGGTCTCGTGGTCGGATCTCAACGGCCTGGAGCGTATCGAGCGTTTTCTTGAGTCGGTCAGCCTGGTGTCCGATGTCGACGATCTCGATGAGGGCTCTGGCGCGGCGACCTTGATGACGCTTCATAACGCCAAGGGCCTCGAGTTCGACGTGGTGTTCATCACCGGGCTCGAGGACGGAGTCTTTCCTCACATGAGAGCGTTGGGCGATCCCGACGAGCTGGAGGAGGAACGCCGGCTTGCCTACGTCGGCATCACCCGTGCCCGGAAACGGCTCTATCTCACCAACGCCTGGAGCCGTAACCTGTGGGGTGGCACCAACTACAACCCACCGAGTCGGTTCTTGGGCGAGATTCCCGACGAGCTGGTCACCAAGGCAACCCGGGCGAAGCGTCGCTCGTCACTGGAGCGGACGACGACCAAGCACCCCACCGTCTCCGAAAGCGACATCGGGGTTGGCGACCGAGTGCGCCACAGCCACTGGGGCACCGGCAACGTAACTGAGATCGTCGGCGCCGGAGACCGGGCCGAGGCCTACGTCAACTTCGATGGCCAAGGTGTCAAGCGCCTCCTGCTCGCCTGGGCCCCCCTCGAGCGGGCATAGAAATCGCCGCCGGCAGGCCGACGGCGACTTGATCCGTGCGGCCCTGCGGCCGCCCTCATTGCCGGTTCGCACCGCCCATGTCGCTGCGAACCGAACCGGCGGGACAGAGCCCGCCGAGGAAGTGGGCTTCCTGTTCTCGCACATAGGAGATGCGCCGTGGGGCAACGGAAGTAGGCGGCGAGCCACGGGACTAATCTGCGCGTATGCCACCGCGCATTCTCATCGCTAAGCCGGGCCTCGATGGTCACGACCGAGGGGCCAAGGTCGTCGCCCGTGCGCTGCGCGATGCAGGCTGCGAGGTCATCTACTCCGGACTACACCAGACGCCGTCGCAGATCGTCGAGACGGCGATCCAGGAGGATGTCGACGGCATCGGGCTGTCGGTGCTCTCGGGAGCGCACATGACGCTGTTCCCCCGGGTCGTCGAACTGCTCGAGGAGCGCGGGGCCGGCGATATTGTGGTATTCGGTGGCGGCATCATTCCGGATGACGACATCGCGGAGCTCAAAGAGGCCGGTCTCGCCGAGATCTTCACGCCGGGCGCGCCGCTCACGACGATCTCGGCGTGGGTCGACGACAACCTTCGGGACGACTGAGGGCCCAGGTCACTAAGAACGCCGGGGGCCGCCGCGGGACGGATTCCGGTCGGAATGCTCCCGCAATGAGGAGGTCCGCCGTTGAAGGTCCACGAGTACCAGGCCAAGGAACTGATGAAGGCTCGCGGCATTGCCGTTCCGCTCGGATACCCCGTCACCGACGTCGCCGGCGCCGTCGCCGCGGTCAAGGCACTCGTCGAGGCTACCGGCAGCCCGGTAGTGGTGGTCAAGTCGCAGATCCATGCCGGCGGGCGTGGCAAGGGCCGATTCAAGGAGCATCCCGAGCTGGGCGGCGTCACCGTGGTCACCGATGGCATCGCAGGCGGCGTGGCGGCCGCCGAGGAGAAGGTGCGGGAACTGGCTGAGAAGATGCTGGGCTCCACGCTGGTGACGATCCAGACGGGACCGGAGGGCAAGCAGGTAAACCGGCTCTACCTCGAGCAGGGGATCGACATCGATCGCGAGCTTTACCTGTCTGTTCTGCTCGACCGGTCGACCAGCCGCAACATCCTGATGGCGTCGACTGAGGGCGGCACCGAGATCGAGGTCGTGGCTGCCGAGACCCCCGAGAGAATCCTGAAGGAGGAGATCGACCCCGCGTTCGGGTTGCTCGGTTTTCAAGCTACGCGCCTCGGTTACGACCTGGGGCTCCGCGGCGATGCCCTGCGCAACGGCGTGAAGTTCTTCATAGCTCTGGCCGAGGAGGCGGTTGAATGGGATACCGATCTCATCGAGATCAACCCGCTCGTCGTCACCACTGACGGCCGGGTGATGGCTCTCGACGGCAAGATGAGCTTTGAGGCCAACGCGCTGTATCGCCATCCCGACGTAGTCGAACTGCGCGATGTGAGCGAAGAGGACCCCGCAGAGATGGAAGCCGCCGAGCACGATCTCAGCTTCATAAAGCTCGACGGCACCATTGGTTGCATGGTGAACGGCGCCGGGCTGGCGATGGCCACCATGGACATCATCAAGTACGTCGGAGGCGAACCCGCCAACTTCCTGGACGTCGGGGGAGGTGCCACTGCGGAACGGGTGGCCGCCGCTTTCAAGATCATCACCCGGGACCCGAACGTGGAAGGCATCTTCGTGAACATCTTCGGCGGCATCATGCGGTGCGACACAATCGCGACTGGTGTGGTCGAGGCTGTGAAGGAGGTTGGCCTCGAGGTGCCACTGGTGGTGCGCCTCGAAGGCACCAACGTCGAGTTGGGCAAACAGATCCTCGATGAGTCGGGTCTCGACCTCGTGAGCGCCACGGACATGAAGGACGGCGCCGAAAAGATACTGCAGCTGACGGGAGGTGCGGCATGAGTGTGCTCGTCGGGCTCGACACCAAGGTCCTCGTCCAGGGCATGGGCAAGACCGGCCGTTTCCACACCGACAAGGCGATCGCGTACGGCACGAAGATGGTGGGTGCGGTCCACCCGTCGCGGGCCGGTGAGGTCGAACGATTCGAGGGCGAGACGGACCAGTCGGGTGTGCCGGGTCGGCCGGACACCTACGAAGTCGGCGTGCCGATCTATCGCTCGGTGTCCGATGCCGTCGCCGGCACCGGCGCAACGGCTTCGGTGATCTACGTCCCGCCACCGTTTGCGGCCGACGCCATCATGGAGGCCGCCGATGCCGGACTCGACCTGGTGATCTGCGTCACTGAGGGCATCCCCGTGAGCGACATGGTGGTGGCCAAGCGGTACCTGCAGGACCGGGACACCCGCCTGGTCGGACCCAACTGCCCGGGCGTCATCACCCCTGCTGAGTGCAAGATCGGCATCATGCCGGGCTACATTCACCAGCAAGGGAGGATCGGCGTCGTCAGCCGCTCCGGAACCCTCACCTACGAGGCGGTCCACCAGCTCACCCTCAACGGTCTCGGGCAGACGACTGCGATCGGTATCGGCGGCGACCCTGTCAACGGCACGAACTTCGTCGACTGCCTCGATCTGTTCAACCAGGACCCGGCTACTGAGGGCGTGATCATGATCGGCGAAATCGGCGGCAGTGCCGAAGAGGAAGCCGCCGAGTGGATCACGGCGAACATGGCCAAGCCGGTGGCGTCCTTCATCGCCGGCACCACGGCCCCTGCCGGCAAGCGGATGGGTCATGCCGGAGCGATCATCTCCGGCGGCAAGGGTACCGCGGCCGACAAAATCGCCGCCCTCAACGCCGCCGGTGTCGTCGTGGCCCCAACCCCAACCGACATGGGCCAAGCCATGCTCGAGGCGATGGAGGGGTAGCCCCTGCGAGCCGCGTTTGGCGCGCAGCACCCGTAGCATCGTGGGTCATGACCCCTCGCTCCCTTCTTGCGGCTGCTGTGCTCACCCTGCTGGTGGCGGCCTGCTCCGACGGGTCGGCCGACCCCACGACGACGGCGCCCGCATCGACCACCACGGCTGCCCCGTTCACCACAACATCCACAACCACCACGACGACCACGACCACAACGACGACCACGACCACGACCACAACCACAACCACAACGACGACCACGACCATGCCGCCGCCGGAGGCGGTCACGGAGTTCGTGGACATCGATGTTGCCGGCCAAGTGCGTAGCTACCGCCTGCACGTGCCCAAAGACCTTGCCGGCGGGTCGTCGTATCCCCTTGTCATCGACTTCCATGGGCTTACCGCCGGTCCGGAGTCCCAGGACGATCTCAGCGGCATGTCGGACAAGGCCGACGCGGAAGGCTTCATCGTTGCTACGCCTCGCGCCAGCGGGATTGGTTCATCATGGGGTGTGCTGCCCGGCCGTCCCGAAACGGAAGCCGACATCGCGTTTGCCCTCGCCATCGTTGCCGATATCGGCGATCGACTCCCGGTCGATGCCACTCGGGTGTATGCCACAGGATTCTCCAATGGTGGCGGGCTTGCCAACAGGCTGGCGTGTGACGAGGCCGCAGCGTTCGCCGCGATCGGCTCGGTGTCGGGCGCCTACCCGTCCTGGACCGAGTGCGACAACTCAGAACCCGTACCCGTGATCACCTTCCACGGCTCCGACGACTTCGTTGTGCCCTTTGGTGGCCTCGGAGGGTTCTTCCCGCCGATAGCGGACTGGGCCACGGCGTGGGCAGCCCGCAATGGGTGCACCGCAGATCCGCAGCAAGACAGGATCACCGAGGACGTGATCCGTGTCTGGTGGGAGGGCTGTCCCGCCGGCGCCGATGTGGAGCTCTACGCCGTCGAGGGCGGGGCCCACGGCTGGCCCGGCTCGACAGCTGCCCCGGTGTTGCTCAACAGCACCGACACCATCTCTGCAACCGACCTCATCTGGGACTTCTTCGCGACGCGCTGAGTCCCCTCGGCGACGCGGCTCGCGGGGGTGCCGCGATCAACGCATGGGTGCGAGGTTCTATGCTCGGCGGCCATGACGGACTCTGCTCGAGGCTTTCCGATTGCGGTGCTGGTGTCGGGGGGCGGCACCAATCTCCAGGCGCTCATCAACGCGTCGGCAGGCTCCGATAACGCCGCCAGGATCGTGGTGGTGATCTCCGACCGGCCCGGGGTGCGCGCCTTGGAGCGGGCCGCTGCCGCCGGTATTCCTACCGAGGTTGTCTCCTGGAAGGGTGCGTCCGACCGTGAGGCCTTCACCGGCGATTTGTGCGACGCCGCCGAGCGACACGGGGCACACGCCATGGTGTTGGCCGGGTTCATGCGCATTCTTGCCCCCAACGCGATGAAGCGTTTCCCGGATGCCATCATCAACACCCATCCCGCACTGCTGCCCGCCTTCCCCGGGGCACATGCCGTGCCGCAGGCACTGGCCCACGGCGTCAAGCTGAGCGGGGTGACCATTCACTTCGTGGATGAGGAAGTGGACCATGGCCCGATCATCTACCAAGAGGCGGTGGCGGTGATGCCCGACGACACAGAAGATCAGCTACAAGCTCGAATTCAGGCGGTCGAACATCGGGCCTACCCAATGGTGATCGACGCCTTCTGCCGCAACCGGCTCAGCATCGAAGGTCGCACGGTCGACTGGAAGGAGGCACCGTGAGCGTGGTTGCCGTTTCACGGGCGCTCATCTCGGTGTGGGACAAGACCGGGCTGCTGCCGTTCGCCCGCCGGTTGGTTGAAGCGGATGTCGAGATCGTCTCGTCCGGGGGGACGGCCCGGGTCCTCGAGGACGCCCGAATACCTGTGACCAGAGTTGCGGAGGTGACCGGGGCACCTGAGATCTTGAGCGGGAGGGTCAAGACGCTCCACCCCAAGATCCACGGGGGGATTCTGGCGGACATGGGTGAAGCCTCCCACCAAACGGAGTTGGTGGCCAACGACATCGCCCCGTTTCAGTTGGTTGTCGCCAACCTGTATCCATTCGAGCAGACGGTTGCCGCGGCGGACGTTACCGAAGCCGAGGCCATCGAGAAGATCGACATCGGGGGCCCGGCCATGGTGCGCGCCGCCGCCAAGAACCACGCCTGGGTGGGAATCGTCACAGACCCCGCGCAGTACGAAGAGGCGATCGCAGAGATCGAGACCACGGGACTCACCGCAGAACTTCGTCGCCGGTTGGCGGCTGCTGCATTCTTCCGAACCGCGGCCTACGACGCCGCGATCGTCGACTGGTTCGAGGGGGATGTTGAGCTTCCCGCGCGGCTCGTGCTTGCACTGTCGCGGCGCGACGAGCTGCGCTACGGCGAGAACCCGCAGCAAGCTGCCGCCATCTACGGGGCCGCCGGAGCAGGCGGCTGGTGGCGACGTGCCCAACCGATTCAGGGCAAGGAGATGTCGTTCAACAACTACGCCGACGTCGAGGCAGCCTGGCGGCTAGTGAACGAGTTTGCCGTCGAGCCTGCCGCCGTGATCGTCAAGCACACCAATGCTTGTGGCGCCGCAGTGTGCGATAGCCCGGCGAGTGCCTTCCGGCGGGCATGGGATTGTGACCCGCTCTCGGCGTTCGGGAGCGTGGTTGCGCTCAACCGGCCGCTCGATGTCGCTACCGCAGAAGCCGTCACCGCATACTTCGTTGAGGTCGTGATCGCTCCGGGTGTCGAAGACGACGCCCGGGCCGTGATGAGCACGAAGCGCAACCTACGCTTGCTGACGGCGCCGGTTCCCACGGGCCGCGACCTCGACCTGCGGCGGATCGAGGATGGTTTCCTGGTGCAAGCGCGAGACGCCGTCGGGATCGACGAGGCTTCGTCGCAGTTGCCTGCGGGATGGAAAGTCGTCGCCGGTGGTCCGCTTTCGAGCGGGCTGCTTGCCGAACTCGAGTTCGCCTGGGCGGTCGTTGCCCACACCAAATCGAACGCCATCGTCATCTCTCAGAATCGGGCCGCAGTCGGGGTGGGCGCCGGTGACCAGAGCCGGGTCGGAGCTGCGGAGAGGGCAGTGATTCGCGCCGGCGAGCGGTCCTACGGTGCCGTGGCCGCCAGCGATGCGTTCTTACCTTTCCGTGATGGACTCGATACGCTGGCAGACGCCGGGGTCATTGCGCTGGTCGAGCCTGGTGGCTCGAAGCGAGACGACGAGGTCATTGCGGCGGCGGAGGAACGTGGCATGACGCTGGTCCTCACCGGCAGGAGGCATTTCCGACATTGAGCGCCCAGATCCTCTCCGGGACGGAGGTTGCCGAAGCGGTCCAAGCCGACGTTGCCGACCGGGTCGCGGCTCTTGCCGCTCGCGGTAAGACCGTTGGTCTGGCCACCGTGATGGTGGGTGACGACCCAGGTTCCGCTATCTACGTGCGCAACAAGCACCGGGCAGCCGAACGGGTCGGAATGTTGCCGTTCGACCATCACCTGCCCTCAGGCGTCGGCCAGCAACACGTCGAGGGGCTGGTGATGGCCCTCAACGCCGACCCCACCGTCGATGGCATGATCGTTCAACTCCCCCTTCCTGAGGGGCTCGACGGCAATCTGGCGGTACAGACGGTCGATCCTGCCAAAGACGCCGATGGCCTCCATCCCCACAACCTTGGGCTGCTGCTCCTCGACCGGCCCGGGCCCCGCCCGGCGACCCCGACGGGCATCATGCGGATGCTCGAACACTACGACCTCGCCGTGAGCGGTAGCTTCGCCGTGGTGGTTGGCCGCTCGTTCCTCGTCGGCAGGCCGTTGGCCTTGATGCTCGGGGCCAAGGGCGTTGACGCCACTGTGGTGCAGGCCCACTCACGGACCCCCGACCTCCGTGATCTGATGCGCACCGCCGACCTCCTCGTAGTCGCCGTCGGCCGGCCCGAGTTGGTGCGCGGCGAAGATGTCAAGCCCGGTGCCGTTGTGATCGATGTCGGCATCAACCGCACTGAGGCGGGCCTGGTTGGCGACGTCGACTTCGCCTCGGTGTCAGAGGTGGCGGGCTACCTCACCCCCGTACCCGGGGGAGTGGGCCCGATGACGATCGCCTCCCTGCTCACCAACACGGTGGCGGCCGCGGAGCGAGCGGTCGGCCTCGGCTGAGCTTCGGTGGCCTACTTCCTGGAGGAGCAGCGGTTTCGGCAGTTCTGGATCTACCTCGTCATCGCCATCCCGGTTGTGGTCACCTGGTGGGGCTTTCTCGAGCAGATCATCTTGGGCCGCTCCTGGGGTGACCGACCGGTCCCCAATTGGGTTGTCATCCTGGTCTGGCTGGTATTTGGGCTCGGGTTCCCTTGGTTCTTCTGGTCCCTGCGGATGACGACGAGAGTCGATGCGTCTGGGATCGAGGTGCGGTGGTGGCCGGTGCGAGCAGGGGTCACGCTGGCCTACACCGAGGTCGAGCGCCATGAGGTGATCTTGTACCGGGCCATCCGTGAGTTTGGTGGCTGGGGCATCCGCTGGGGTGGCAACAACCGTCGGGCCTACAACGTGAGCGGCAGCCAGGGCGTTGAGTTCTTCCTCAGCGACGGCCGCTCGATCGTCATTGGATCGGAACGGGCCGAGGAGTTCGACATCGCAATCAGCGTTGGTGAGGCCGACGCGGCCCGACGCCGGTAGGATTCAGCCGGTCCACACCTCACCAATGCTGATGCCGCCGCGGCGGCAATGAAGGAGCTGACGCATGGCGACCCCGATCACGATGGGCCCCGACGGCCTCCAGGTACCCGACGATCCGATCGTCCCGTTCATCGAGGGCGATGGAATCGGCCCCGACATCTGGCGGGCGGCACAGCGGGTGTTCGATACGGCCGTCAAGCGCGCCTACGGCGGGAGCCGTGCGGTGGCGTGGACTGAAGTCCTCGCCGGCCAGAAGGCATTTGATCAGACCGGCCAATGGCTTCCCGAAGAGACCATTGAGATGTTCCGCAGCCATTTGGTGGGGATCAAGGGCCCGCTGACCACGCCGGTTGGTGGCGGCATTCGCAGTCTCAACGTCGCACTGCGCCAGATCCTCGACCTCTACGTGTGTATTCGTCCGGTGCGCTGGTTCCGCGGCGTGCCGTCGCCGGTGAAGCAACCTGAGCTGGTGGACATGGTGATCTTCCGGGAGAACACTGAAGACGTCTACGCCGGTAAGGAGCTCGAGGCCGGTTCGGCCGGCGCCGAGCAACTCCTCGAATTCCTCGACGAGAACTTCGGATGGGAGATCCGACCCGACAGCGGTTTGGGGATCAAACCCATCTCGCGGACGGGTTCATCGCGCCTGATCCGAGCCGCCATCCAGTACGCCCTGGACAACGGGCGGCGCTCGGTGACTTTGGTTCACAAGGGCAACATCATGAAGTTCACCGAAGGCGCCTTCCGCACCTGGGGATACGAGGTCGTCGACGCCGAATTCTCCGATGTTGCCGTCTCGTGGGAGGACTGCAGCGGCGACCCCGGTGACAAGCTGCTGGTGCAGGATGTGATCGCCGACGCGTTCCTCCAACAGATCCTCACCCGACCGGCCGAGTACGACGTCATCGCCACGATGAACCTCAACGGCGACTACATGTCCGACGCGTTGGCAGCGCAGGTCGGCGGGATCGGCATCGCCCCAGGCGGCAACATCAACTACGAGAGCGGCCACGCCATCTTCGAGGCGACCCACGGCACCGCTCCCAAGTACACGGGCATGGACAAGGTTAACCCCGGATCGGTGATTCTCTCCGGCGCCCTCATGTTCCGCTACCTGGGCTGGAGCGAGGCCGCCGACCTGGTCGAATCGAGCCTCGAGGCGGCGATTGCCGATCAGGTGGTCACCTACGATTTTGCCCGTCTGATGGACGACGCCACCGAAGTCAAGACCAGCGAATTCGCCAGCGCCATGATCGAACGGATGTAACCGCCGCAGGCGGACGGGGTCGATGGATGGACCACTAGCCTCTCGTACGGGCAGTTCTAGCAAGGAGCACAAATGAGCAAGGTCACCGTCGTTGGTGCGGGGAAGTATGGATCGACGACTGTTCAGCGTCTCGCCGAGTGGGACATCGTCGACGAAGTTGTGATGACGGATATCGTCGAAGGCCTTCCGCAGGGTCTGGCGCTCGACATGAATCAGTCGCGTCCCGTACTCGGATATCGGACGCTGGTTACCGGAACCAACGATTACGCGGACACGGCAGGCAGTGATGTTGTCGTGATCACCGCGGGCCTTCCTCGCAAGCCGGGGATGAGCCGCATGGACCTGCTCGAGGTCAATGCGAAGATCGTCAAGGCGGTCACGCTCGAGGCCGTGAAGTACTCGCCCGATGCCGTCATCATCGTGGTGACCAACCCGCTCGACCAGATGACGACATTGGCCGCTGAGGTCTCCGGTCTGCCCCACCACAAGGTCATGGGCCAGGCGGGCATCCTCGACAGTTCCCGGTTTGTCCACTTCATCTCCGAAGCCACCGGGGCCGATATCCTCACCATTGAGGCCGTCACCCTGGGGTCCCACGGCGAAACCATGGTGCCGGTACCCTCGCTGTGCTCGGTGGGGGGCCAACCTCTCACTGAGGTACTCGATGCCGCCACGATCGATGAACTGGTCGACCGGACCCGCAAGGGTGGTGCCGAAATCGTCGGCCTGCTCAAGACGGGGAGCGCCTACTACGCGCCGTCGGCCGCAGCCGCCGCGATGGTGCGGGCCGTCGTCACCGACTCAGGCGACGAGATGCCGGTGTGTGCTTGGATGACCGGCCAGTACGGCATCGACGACGTCTACCTCGGCGTCTTGGCGAACTTGGGCGCTGAGGGCGTACGTGAGGTGCGTGAGGCAGCCCTCACCGCCGACGAGAAGGCGGGCTTGGTTGAGGCTGCCGCGGCGGTCAAGGAGAAGGTCGCCGACCTGGAGCAGATCGACTACTGAGCCGGAGAGCGGCAGGCAAACCCAATAGGGGTTATTGAGCGCAGCCCGGTCGGCGTTTGCTCGGACCCGCCTCAGGCCTCGACGGGGAGGTTCTTGTCGGCGTTGGCCGCGTCGATGGCGGCCTGGATCTCCTCGGCGCTCAACTGGGCGGCCTGGCGCTGACGATCGGCGCGCTGCAAGTTGAGGATGTGGTCGCGGCGTTTGGCCCACAAAGCGACTGCGCCGATGAAGACCATCAGGATTCCAATGTTGGCGAGGAAGTACCCCGACGTGACCTGGGTGTCCTGATAGCGACCCGGTGAGAACAGCAAGTCGGCCTCGAGCCCGGCTTCCACTCCTGCCTCGAACGTCTCGGTCTGCGCGCGGATCAGCGTGCTGCGCATGGCGCCGCCAACAAACCCGACGGCGACGGCGGCGAGAAGGGTCGCATAGATCAGCATCCGGTTGGAGGCCAACTGGCGGGGTTTGGTCACCAGAGAGAGAGTGACCAGCAGAATGGCCACAACGAGGATCGCCACCCAGGCAAGGAGTGAGATCTCGTCGCCGCCGGCCAAGAGTTTGATGGCGAAGAAGGCGACTGCAAACGACACGGCGAAGATCAGGAGGCCGGCAAATACGCGGATGGTGCCGAACCTCCGCTTGAGCCCCTCGTGTTCGGTCAACGGACCTTTGAGCATGCGGGTCATGATCAGCGCCAACAAGAACGAAATGAGAATCGCGTAGAAGTCGGTCATCGTGAACGTGATGGTGGCTGCCTCATAGGCGACTTCGCCGGCGGCGTCTCGAACGATCGCTCCCGTCTCGGGGTCGACTACCTCGTCGCGGGCAAACACGGCAACGATGACGACGGCGGCCAGGCCGAGATAGGCGACGATGGCGGTGCCAATCATCGTCTCCTCGCTGCGTGGCCAGACGACGAGGAGTATTCCGATCAGCAAGGCGACTCCGACCGCGATGTAGAGCGCACCGATCGTCATCTCATAACCACGAAGTGACCAGGGTTCCACGAGGTACTGGTTGGCCGGCTTCATGCGGGCGAACTCGAACACAACGGCAACGATGACCAAGAGAGCGCCGGTTGGTGCGACCCAGCGCGTCTTGTTGCCGCTCACGTGAACCCTTTCCTCCAACGGTCGGCCACACTCTACAAGGCGCAGCCGCGAACCGCCCTTCGCCGTCGCCCGCATGGTGGCCCGCCCGTAAATCCGTTACCCCCCAACGGGTAGTAGCTAGGGTTACACCTCTGTAATTTGCCTGATAGGCTCTTCAAGGTGGGAGGTCCCCAAGTGAATAAAGGTGAGTTGATCGACGTCGTAGCCGACGCCACGGGTGAATCGAAGGCCACCGTTGGCCGCATCCTCGATGCGACCATCGACGGCATCACCGCCGCGGTGGCAGAAGGCGACAAGGTCTCGTTTACGGGCTTCGGCACGTTTGAGCGACGCCATCGCAAGGCGCGAGTCGGCCGAAATCCGCAGACGGGCGAAGAGGTCAAGATCGCCGCAGCCAACGTTCCGGCTTTCAAGGCCGGCAAGGCCTTCAAGGACGCGGTGCGGTAACCAAGTATCCAGCAGACTCTTGACGAAAGTGAGGGGCGCCCAACGGGCGCCCCTCACCTCAATCCCGGCTGCGGATGGTCGGCGTTAGTAGTCGACGTCCATGCCGCTCATCGCGGCGGCAAAGGCGTTGATCACACCCTGGTTCATCATCAGCTTGGCCATGTCCCCGGTGACTTTGAGTTTTCCGGTCATGAAGGCCATCTGGGTGTTGATTTCGCCCTGCGAGATGCCGGCCATGGTCTCCATGTTGGTCGACACGGTGACGTCGGCATCGTCTTTGGCGCCTAGCACCAACTCACCGGCGCCGTCGGCGACGTGAAGGTAGTAGGGGAGTTCACCGTCGGGGCCGTCGGTTACGACAAACTGGAGGTTGAGTTCTACGTTGGCGATGGCGCCGGTGAACCCGGCATCGCCGTTGAGGGCGGCGGTGCCCTCGGTCATGTAATCCTCGCTGAGGAACTTCACGCTCAAGGTGGCGTCCTTTCAATCTGTGACAAGCCACGGCGCAGTGTAGTGCGACACACGGAATTTTGAGCAACCGCTCAAAGTAATCCCCGTTCTTGCGTGGCTCGGGTACCAGAAACCGCCCCGTAGCCACGCCAGAACGGGGATTGGTATCAGGTTTGTCCTGTGTATTTCTTGTTGCGGAACAGCGCCCGGCGGTACTCACGATTCATGAAGGCGATGTTGTCGATCGAAATGCTCTTCGGGCACGCCTTCTCGCACTCGCCGTAGTTCGTGCAGGAGCCGAAGTACTCGTTCATCGTCTCCACCATCGCGATCACCCGCTGGTAGCGCTCTGGCTGGCCCTGGGGCAACAGGTTCAGGTGGGCGATCTTCGCCGCAGTGAACAGCTGAGCCGCCGTGTTCGGGCACGATGCCACACACGCTGCACAGCCGATGCACGCTGCGGCGTCCATGGCGGCCTCAGCGGCAGGCTGCGGGATGGCGATGATGTTCGCATCGACGGAGTTACCGGTGTTCACGCTGATGTAGCCGCCGGCTTCGATGATGCGATCGAACGCCGACCGGTCGACCATTAGGTCCTTGAGGATCGGGAAAGCCCTCGCCCGCCACGGTTCGACCACGATGGTGTCGCCGTCGTTGAACTTCCGCATGTGGAGTTGGCACGTGGCCGTGCCCATCTGCGGTCCGTGCGGCTGCCCGTTGATCATCAGCCCGCAGGTGCCGCAGATGCCCTCGCGGCAATCGTTGTCGAAGATGATCGGTTCCTCGCCCGAGAGTTCGAGTCGTTCGTTCACGATGTCGAGCATCTCGAAGAACGACGCCTCCTCGGAGATTCCCTTGGCCTCGTACGTCTTGAAGCTGCCAGAAGCGTCGGGCCCCGGTTGGCGCCACACGCGCAGGGTCACATCCATTACTTGTAGCTCCTTGTCGCCAGCTTCACGTATTCGAACTCCAGATCCTCCACGTGTTTCTCGGGGGGCTCCTGTTTCCCCTTCCATTCCCAGGCTGAGACGTTGGCGAAGTTCTCGTCGTCGCGCACCGCCTCACCGTCTTCGGTCTGGTACTCGACGCGGAAGTGTCCGCCGCACGACTCCTCGCGATCGAGGGCATCGCGGCACATCAGCTCGGCCAGTTCGAAGAAGTCGGCCACCCGGCCCGCCTTTTCGAGCGACTGATTGACGGTTTCATTGTCGCCGAGCACCCGGACGTTCTTGTGGAACTCATCGCGGAGCGCCGCAATGTCGACGATCGCCTGCTCGAGCCCGGCCCGGCTGCGTGACATCCCACATTCCTCGAGCATGATCTTGCCGAGTTGGCGGTGGAAGTCGTCCACAGTGCGGCTGCCGTTGACCGAAAGCAGCGTCTGGGTTCGCTCGTGGACTTCCTGCTCGGCCTGCGTGAACACCGGGTCGGTCACGGGCACCGGTTCAGTGTTCAGGTAGTCGGCCAGGTAGTCGCCGATCGTGTACGGGATCACGAAGTACCCGTCGGCGAGACCCTGCATCAGCGCAGAGGCGCCGAGACGGTTGGCGCCGTGGTCGGAGAAGTTGGCTTCGCCGATGGCGTACAGACCGGGCACCGTGGTCATCAGGTTGTAGTCCACCCACA
>Ga0209567_10001104_pt1 | contig 14167 bp, 12 predicted proteins | sample COG_12_FD_184756 | JGI IMG/M metagenome (GOLD analysis project Ga0209567, IMG submission 184756) | Pelagic marine sediment microbial communities from the LTER site Helgoland, North Sea, for post-phytoplankton bloom and carbon turnover... | ecosystem: Environmental > Aquatic > Marine > Neritic...
GGCGCCTCCAGGCCGCCGTGGCCGGGAGCGAGAATGCTCTCCCGGCGTTTCTTCTTTGGGACACGCCTTCAGGCGAGAATGCGAGCACCTCCACCTGCGCGGGACGCACGAGGCGGTCACGGAATACGTATCCGTCCACGAACACGCGCGACACGACGTCGTCCAGATCCGGCTCGGCCGTGTCGGCGGTCATCAATCCCTGGTGCAACTCAGGGTTGAACTTCTCGCCCATGGCCTCGATGCGCACGAGACCCGCTTCCTCGAGTTCCTTCCGCAAATTGCGGAGAATGAGGTCGAGGCCGGCGTCGAGAGCCTCGACCGTCGTGGTCTCAGGCGGCGTCGAGGCGACGCGCGCGAGATCGTCGAGAGTCGGTAGCAGTCGCCGGCTCAACTCGACCTTCGCCATCACGGACAGGGCCGCCTGCTCTCTCCGCGTTCGCTTGCGGAAGTTCTCGAACTCAGCGGCCAGCCGCAGATATCGGTCATTGGCGGCCTCGAGTTCCTCCGCCAGGCCTTGTGCCGGATCTTCCAGCGATTCCTCGGAGTCGATCATCTCTCCAGGCTCGGGAACGTCGGCTCCCGGCCCACCGGCGTCCTCGACCGGCGTGCCCTCCGGATCAGTCGCCTGTTCCTCGCCGTCTGGCAGTACTTCGCCGTCGGCCGCGGTCTCGTTTATCTTCTCGCCTTTCCGTCCGAACAAGTCGACCTCCAGTTGTACTGTCGAATCCGGGCGTTCCAGCCCGACACTATATCGCGACGTCGGCTCCCGCGCCCCTTCCACCGGCGATGATCTGGTCGATCCACTCCACCAGGTCGGTCGCCGCCTCGTCGGCTGACGGATCACGATAGAGGTCGTGGAACGCGTTTGCGTACTCGATCACCCGGGTATCTCCGCTGAACCGGGTCGCGAGTTCACGGCTCGCGGCGGTACTGACGACTCGATCGTCTCCCGGCAACTGAAACAGGATCGGGGTCCGGCTCTGCTCTGCGCGGCGCACCAGGATATCCGCCTGCCGCCTCATTTCACCCCAAAGGCGAGCGCTCACCCGGTGATGCACGAGGGGGTCCTTCCGATACTCGGCCTGTTCCTCCGGAGAGCGGAAGAGCATTTCCGGACGGATCTCGGCGTCCAACGTGAGCGCCGGCACCAACCGATCCGCGAGACCGCCGAGACGGACCTTCCAGGCCTGAGGGCGCATCACGAGATCTACGAAAGGAGCCACGAGAACCGACCCCGCCAGGCCCGGAAACCCGAATTCCTGCACGTAACGTCCCACGATCAGTCCGCCCAGAGAGTGTCCCAGCAGGAACGTGGGGCGTTGCGACTCCCCATTCCCCGTGCGCCGCCGCAGACGGTCGAGGTCTGCGAGGAGACGATCGAAAGAACTCGCATGCCCGCGGCGTCCCGGCGACCGACCGTGCCCGCGCAGGTCCAGGGCAAAAAAGTCGAGCCTGGCCCTGCTCGCACTGGCAGCGACCCGTTCCAGACGACCCGAGTGCTCGCCAAGGCCATGCACGGCGAGCAGGCGACCACGCGACTTCTCCACTTCCCGGCAGCGGAAGAAGAGGCGTGCCCCACCCGAGACCTCGAGTGTTCCGGTCCGTTCATCCGTCATCGGCTTTCGAGCGCCTCCAGGAGCAGCCCAAACGCTCGGGCCACCGCTTCCTCACGAACCCCCTCCCGGTCTCCAGGCAGTCGGTACGTGCGGCACAGCGAGACCGGACCCGCCACCGCCATGCATACGGTGCCCACGGGCCTGCTCCGCGTTCCCCCGGAAGGGCCGGCAAGCCCGGTGATAGCTACTCCCCAGGTGGCTCCTGAGAGCGACGCGACGCCGACCGCCATTTCCGTGGCGGTCGGCTCGGAAACCGCCCCGTATGCGTCAAGCGTTTCCGGCGACACTTTAAGCACCTTCACCTTCGCCGAGTTGGCGTAGGCAATGACGCCTCCCCAGAAAGAGGCGGAAGCGCCTGAAACCGACGTGACATCCCGCCCCATCCAGCCCCCGGTGCAACTCTCGGCGACCGCGAGCGTCTCGCCGGCGGACTGCAGCATCTCCAGGACCGTCGCGGCCGGCTCAGGACCGGCTGGTTCGCGATTCCGGCCCTGACTCCCGGGAGTCAATCGGCTTTTCCCCACAGGACACGGCGGAAGTTCATGACGTACACCACCAGGGACACCACGGTGAAGACAAGCGCCACGATGAGACTGATCGTTGTGAACCACCCGTGAAGCCCGGCCCAGAACGTGTTGAGAGGTCCCGTCCAACCCTTCGCCAACACGGCCGTGCGATAGGCGAGCCACAGGATCATGGACCCGATGAAGACGTTCTGAGCCAGTGCTTTTCGTTTGCCGAGTGTGCTGGCAGGCACCACGCTGCCTCGCCTGGCCGCGGCGGTGCGCAGCCACGTGATCAGCAATTCCCGGCCGAAGAACACAACGAGGATCCACAGGGCTATCCCACCGAACAGCGGCAGTTGACCCAGTGCGGGATCGCGCAGCGTGAGCAGGTAGAACGGAATCAGCGTGGCGACGAGCAGCAGCTTGTCAGCCAGCGGATCGACGAGCTTCCCGAAGTCCGTGATCTCCCCCCGGCGACGAGCCAGCGCGCCGTCCACCAGGTCCGAGAGCGCCGCCACCAGGAACACCGCAAACGCGATCAGCCGGACCGACGCGCTCGACTCGAACACAAGTACCGTAACGACAGGAGCGAGCAACACTCTCAACGTCGTGATGGCGTTGGGAAGGTTGACGTCGTTGGGCACGCGGTCACGCACGGTCGACGTCCTTGATGACCTGCCTGGAGATCGCCGTAAGAGTCTCGAGAACTCCCGTCCCGCGGGTGGCCACGGCCTCGAACACCGCACACGCATGCGGGTTGAGCTCCGCCTGCAATTCGTCGATAGGAGTGGCGCCCTCGAGATCGCGCTTGTTGTACTGGATCACCATGGCGACGTCAGAGAGCGCGAGATCGGATTCCGCGAGGTTCGCCTCCAGGTCGGAGAGCGATTCCCTGTTCGCGGCCATCCTCTGGGGATGGCTGTCCGCGACGAACACCACGCCGTCCACGCCCCGGAGTACGAGGCGACGGCTCTCCCGCTGCGGAGCCTGTCCGGGCACCGTATAGAGGTGGAAGCGTGTCCGAACACCGTGAACGATGCCCATATCCACCGGCAGGAAGTCGAAGAAAAGGGTGCGCTCCGGTCCGTCCGTGGGAGCGATGAGCTTCCCCCTCGCGGCCGGATCGAGGCGCCCGTACACATATTTCAGGTTAGTGGTCTTTCCGCTCGCTGCCGGGCCGTAGTACACGACCTTGCACCCGAGTTCACCGGAGACGGGGTGAGTGATCGACATGCGGTCAGGCCCTCTCGATACTCTCCTCGGCCGCCAGATACTCCTCCATCCCGGCGAGGATAGCCGTCGCCCGCCTGCGGAGCATCGGGCGCACCTCCCACGCCACGTAGTCTCGAAGCAGCAGGACGTTGTCCACGTCCGGGTGGGCGCGCAGGTAGCCGAGGGCTGCCAGTCGGCGCAGGGGGTGCGGGCTGAACAGATCGCTATGGTGGCGCGCCATCTGGTCCCTGGCGAGAAGCACACCTGCGCCTCCGACCGCCGCCAGCCCCAGCAAACCGAGCGCCGCTATCTTCAGTCCCTTCCAGGCCGCGGACTCCTCCCGCACCACGATCACTTTGTCCGACATCTACATCTCCCGGCGTCCGCTGAACGCCTCCGCTATAGTCACTCCGTCCGCATACTCCAGATCTCCACCTACCGGCAGGCCTCGTGCCAGACGCGTCACTCGAAGGCCAAGGAAGCCCGCCGCCGCACGGTGCAGGTAGGCGGCCGTAGCCTCACCTTCCACGCTCGGATTCGTCGCGATGATCAGCTCAGTGACCCCAGAATCCAGACGTTGCAGCAACCGCGCGATGTTCAGCTCGTCCGGTCCCACACCATCGAGCGGCGACAGGTGCCCACCCAACACGTGATATCTGCCGCGGAACCTCCCCGATGCCTCGATGGCGGCAATGTCTGACGCTTCCTCGACCGCGCAGATCTGCGCCGCATCGCGCCTCGAATTGCGGCAGTATTCGCAGGGCGCCTCGCTACTCAAATTCCCGCACTCGCCGCACGGCTTCACCTCGGCCAGGACCCGGTCGATTGCCGCCGAGAGTCTACCGGCGTCTTCGGGTCGACCCTTCAGCAGGTGGTAGGTGAGGCGCTGCGCGGTCTTGCGACCGATTCCGGGAAGCCGTCCGAACTCACCGATCAGCGTCTCGATCGCCGACACCTAACCACCCAGCAAAGAGCCGAGATCGGGCAGCGGCATCCCACCCGTGGCCTGGCGCATCTCTGCTTCGAGCTGCTCGCGGGCCTTACCCTGAGCCTGCGAGATCGCCGCCAGGATCAGGTCCTCGAGCATTTCCAGGTCGTCGGGGTCCACCGCCGATGGGTCGATTCGAAGGGAGCGCACCAGGCCCTTGCCGTCGGCCGTCGCCTCGACGAGACCGCCTCCGGCGGAAGCGGAGAACGTCTCCCTCTCGAGCCTCTCCTGGATCTCGGCCATCCGCGACTGCATCTGCTGCCCAAGCTGCATCAGCTGCTGCAATTGATTCATGTTCTCCAAGAGCGGTTACTCCTCTGTCAGTTTCAGGTCCAGTGTTTCTACCGCTTCCCTGAGCCTGGGGTCCGCCTCCACCAACCGCTGGAGCTTCAGATCCCTGGCAGATTCGGCCGTGATGCGCTGGCGCGCGCCTCCGCCCCCCACCCGAAACCCGAGAGAGGCAGGGTCGATTCCCAGTCGAGCCCCGAGCTCTTTTCGCAAGGAGGCAGAGCGGCCCGCATCGGCAAGGAACGTCTCCAGATCCCCTGCAAGCCCAGCCGGAAGCTCAAGGGCCAGTTCCCCGTCCGTGAACCCGGACACCGTGGCCCCACGCAATCCCACCAAGCGGCCGCCCGGAGCTGACCCCCTGGCCGCCTAGAGAGCCTCCGCCCACGCCAGCCGGATATCGACAGACCGCGTGCCGGCCGGGACCTCGTCCGGGGCCGGTTCGGTGGTCGTACTGTCGTCCCTTGCTCCACTCGTGATCGGGCCGCCGTCACCCGGATCGGGCGCAGGCCGCGAGCGTGCCCCAGCCTCCGCGTCAGTCGTCAGTGGCGAACCGGCTTCCGCGCCCCGCCGCCCTCCGCCTTTTCGTGACACCTGGTTTTCCGGGGGCGTCGACCGCGGTTCCGGCGCTGGAGAAGTCGACCGGTCAGGGGCACCGAGCATATTGAGGAGCTCCGCCAGCTCCACGCTGGTGTCCAGACTGGCAAGTCGGAGGAGGAGCACCTCGACCTGGATCCGGGGCTGGGCGCTACGCCGAAAGCGGCCCGCAGACTCGAAATCGGCCGTGGCCACCAGAAGCCGAAGCAAATCTTCGGGGCTAAATCGCTGGCCGATGGCCGCGAGCGAACTCCTGGTCTCCGAGCTCAGCTCGGTCGAATCGCCGTCCGGGTCGAGGCGAAGAGCCAGGACCGCCCGCAACGTGTCTCCGAGCCCCTGGACGAACTCCGCGAGGTCGTATCCATCGTCCAGCAACGCCTGAACGAACGGGAACACGGCCGCCCGGTCTCCAGAATGGACGATTTCGAGCAGTTCGATGAAGCGCTCCTCGTCCACCAGGCCGAGCATCTTCCGCACGTCGTCGGCCGAGACCGTGTCACCGCTGAACGAGAGCACCTGGTCGAGCAGCGAGAGGGCGTCTCGCACCCCTCCCTCCGCACGTCGAGCAATCGGAAGCAGTGCGTCGACATCCCCAGTCACGCCTTCGAGTTGCAGCACCTGGGTCAAACGCGTCAACAGGTCCGAAACAGACACGCGCCGGAAGTCGAAACGCTGGACGCGGGACAGGACGGGAGACGCGCTCTGCCGGATCTTCTGAGGTTCCGTCGTGGCGAACACGAAGATGACGCGGGGAGGTGGTTCCTCGAGGATCTTCAGGAGCGCGTTCCACGCCTCCCGCGTGAGCATGTGGGCCTCATCGATGATGTAGACCTTGTAGCGCTTCTCGTCCGAGGGCGCGTACATCGCCCGCTCGCGAAGGTCGCGCGCGTCGTCGACACCGCGATTGCTGGCGGCGTCGATCTCAACCACGTCCAGCGACGTCCTCCCGGACCAGATACTGGTGCAGGACTCGCACGTACCGCACGGCTCGCCGTCCTTTCGATCCGGACAATTGAGAGCCATCGCCAGGACACGTGCGGCCGTCGTCTTACCGATCCCCCTGGGGCCGCAGAACAGGTAGGCGTGGGCGGCTCGTCCCGATTCGACGGCCACGCGAAGCGTCGATGCCACGTGGTCCTGTCCGACGAGATCCGTAAACCGGCGGGGCCGGTGCGTCCTGGCCAGCGCTGTTCTGTACATGTTGGCCAAGCTACCGCGCGGAAGGCGGCGTCGAAAGCGGAATGATCGTGTGGGTGACCACGCGGGTGAGGAAGGCCCGCGAAACAGGCCCGAAGGAAACCCCAGGCGAACCGTGGCGACCTTTACACGCTTACCGCTGCTACCTTCACGGTCCTGACGGGATTCACGCGCTCCGGCCCCACGGGCCTGGGGCGCAGCGAAGGTATCTGTCGCCCACCGTCCGGTCAACGAAGGCCGCTCGCCTCGAGCGATCCTCCCACCGTTGGCACTTCAGGGACCGTGAGCGTCGAACGCTCCCGGGATGTGCTCGACGTGCGGTCCCCCGTTCTCCGGCCAGGTAACCGCGATGAGGTCGAATCGAAAAGAGCGGCCGAACTGGGGATTCGTGCGCATCCAGGCTGCCGCTGCCCGGCTGATGCTTCTCCGCTGGGTCCAGGTGACGGCTTCCGAGGCGGGTTGCGGACCTGGTCGACGCGTCTTGACCTCGACGAATACGATCTCGCCGCCGCGCGCTCCTACCAGGTCGATTTCGTACCGGCCCGCACGCCAGTTTCTCGAGAGGATTCGATAGCCGGCTCCACGCAGCAGGCGCGCGGCGAGATCCTCTCCCCGGCGCCCGAGAGCTTCGCTCTCCGTGAGCGGACGGCTTCCCGAGTCGACCAATCGTCCTCCGTTCGGTTGAATCGTGCCACAACGATGGGTCGGGCGAATCAACCTGGAATCAACGGCCGGGCTCGTTGGGATTGGTGGAACGGAAAGAGCGACTGCGAGGACTACAGGTCGATCACCAGGCCCTCGCTCGCCAACTCGACGCGGCCGCCGTATCCCGCCTCCGAAATGAGGGCCGCAACATCGGCAGCGACGCGAAACTGGGGATAGACGTGGGTCGCCACCACGCGTAGGGCACCCGCTCGCCGAGCCAATCGTCCGACTCTGGAGGGGGAAAGGTGGTTGTCTCCCACCAGGTCATCCGGCAACGAACACTCGGCGACCAGAAGATCGACGCCTCGACAGAAATCGGCGAGGCTCTCGTCAGGACCCGTGTCGCCCGTATAGACCAGTGCCGGACCGCCTGACGTCGCTGCGAGACGGAGGGCCACGCTCTCGGGAGTGTGAGGCACCTTCCTGCACGTGACGACCAGGTCCCCGGCCACGATCCCGCTCCCGGGTCCCATTTCTCGAATCGACACCGGGAAGCCAGGGTCCAGGAAGAAGTCGCCAAGCGTAGCAGCCAGGCCCTCGAACAGCGCCCGGGTGCCGGGGGGACCCCAGACTTCCAATGGAACCGATGTTCTCGGCGGGTGAATTCCGTGTTTCAGAGCGAAGAACAGGCCCGGAAGGGCCCCGACGTGATCCGCGTGGAAGTGGGTCAGGAAGAGGTGCGACAGCCGCTCCCAGGGGACGGCCAGACGCGCCATGGCCTGGACGGCCCCAGAGCCACAGTCGAGGAGAGCGCGGGTGTCTCCCCGCTCCACGTAGTACGAGGAGCATGCCCGATCGAACTCGGGCACCACCGTCCCGCACCCGACCACCGTCAGGCGCACGACATCCGTCCCACGTTCACGCCACCTGGCCGCGCGGCAGGTCCTGGAACTCCACGCTCACGATCTTGCTCACCCCCAGCTCCTGCATCGTGACTCCGTATATCCAGTCTGCGGCTTCGATCGTGCGCGCGTTGTGCGTGATCACGATGAACTGCGTGTCTCCCTTGAACCGCTCGAGCATGGCCGTAAAGCGGCCGATGTTAGTCTCGTCGAGCGGGGCGTCCACCTCGTCCATCACGCAGAACGGACTGGGCTTGGCGAGATAGATGGCAAAGAGCAGTGCCAGGGCGGTGAGAGCCCGCTCTCCACCGGAAAGAAGGTGAATTCGCTGAGTCTTCTTCCCCCGTGGGCTGGCCGAAATCTCGATCGGTGAATCCAGGGGGTCGTCCGGATCCTCCAGCCACACGTCCGCCTCCCCCCCTTCGAACAGGGTGTGGAAAATGTGATGGAAGTTCTCTCGCACTTCTTCGAACACCCGGCTGAAGGCGGTCGAAGCGGATTCGTTGATTCGCCGAATCGAGTCGTGCAGATCGGTACGGGCCTTCTCGAGGTCGCCCTTCTGCTCCTCCAGAAAGTCGAGACGCTCCTTCTCGTCTTCGTACTCGTGCGCCGCGAGCAGGTTGACCGGTCCGATGCCGGCAAGGCGAGTACGGATGGCCTCCAGCTCAGCGGCCCACTCCGCTCCCCCCCCTTCCTCCGGCTCCTCGACTCGGTCTCGGAGATCTTCGAAGGTCGTTTCCCACTCGGCTTCCAGGCGCTCTCGCACGTTGGCCCGGTTCCCCCTCAACTGGGCCACCTCGAGTTCGAGAGCGTGGCGCTGCTCGGCGGATTCCCGCTCTGCCTGCCTCTCGGTCCTCAGCGCCGCTTCCCGCTCATCGAGCTCCGACCGACGCTCGTCAAGTCCTTCCTGGGCCTCCCGCACCCGTTCGGCCAACTCGCTGCGGCGCTCCAGCAGGGTGACCAATTCCTCCTCGCCGCTCGCGATCGCCGTGCGGCTGCGCGTGATGGTCTGCCTCTGCTCCTCGAGATCGCGCGACAGGCTCTCCGCTCGCCGCCCGGATTCGCCGATCGCCTCTCTGGCCCGAGCCTGCCTCTCGCTGAGCGTCCCCAGGCCTGCCTCGCGGCGGGTCAGGTCGAGACGCAGCTCCTGCAATGCCGAGTTCTCGCGCTCCCACTCGGCCGTGGCCGACATGTGCCCTGCCCTCTCGCGAGCCAGGACTCCCTCCGCTTCGACCCGCCGGTCCTCGAGACTGGCCCGGCGATCGTCTTCGTCGGAACCTCCCTGGTCCGCCGACTGCAGGAGGCCCTTCAATTCACCCACCCGAGCCCCGACCTCCTCGACGGCAATGCGGGCCCGCTCCAGCCTGCCGGCCTCGGTGTCAAGTTCCGCGCCCGCATCGCGTTGCAGCACGGTGGCTGTCGTCAGCTCCCGCTCCAGCTGGGCCAGTTGCTGGCCCGCCTCCTCCGCCTCGCCTTCGGTGGCCGACGCGGCCTCACGCGCCGCGGCCAACTCCATGCGTACGGATTCCAGCCGGGATTCGAGCTCCGCCAACTCCCCGCGTCGGCGCAGCGTGCCGGCTCCAGCCGTCGGACGTCCAAGCCGAACGACTCCCCGTTCGTCCTGCCCCGAGCCATCGGTGGCAACCCACGCTCCATCGCGCGCTGTGAGATGGTCGTCCTGGCTGAGTTCGACGTCGCTAAGCAGAAACCGCGCCCACTCCTCCCCGGGACCGACGAGCTGCACCCGATCGGCCAACCCCGTCGAAGGTCCATCCGCTGGAGCTCGGGGACCGGGATCGACCGGAAGAAGGACGATACCTTCGTCCGCATCTCGCCCCTGCAGCCAATCGCGGACGACCCGCACGGCCTTCCAGTCGCGCACGAGGACAGCACTGAGAAGGGGACCGAGGTGGGACTCAACGGCGGGACGGAGGTCGCGAGGGGCATCGAGCGAGTCAGCGAGAACACCGACGATACCGTCCGCCGGACCCAACTCGACAAGTAGATCCGCCACCACCGGCGGAAGGTCCCGGCCCTCGGCCAGCATCGAAGCGAGACCCGAGGCTACCGCGCCGGTAGACGAGACTTCGCTCTGCAGAGCCCCCACCCGGTCACGGCTGCGGCGCAATTTGTCGCGCAGTTCCTGGTCTGCCGATCGAGCCTCGACGACCTGAATCTCGAGCGCCGCATGACGGGCAGCCGCACGTTCAACGGCTCCCTCGAGTTCGGTCAGCCGGCGTTCGGCGTCGCCGACGATCTTGCGGAGGCCGGAGATGTCCTCCGACCGACGCTGCAGTTCGCGTTCCCACTCCCGGGTCCGCTCGCGGAACGCTTCTCCCTCGGCTTCCAGCGCCCCGGCATCACGTATTACCTGTGCAAGCGCCGCGAGAGCCTCCTGTTCGCGACCTTCCACGGCCTGCCGGCCGGCCCTGAGTCCCTCCACGGTAGCCTCGAGCGAGTGCATTCCTTCGGCGCGGAGACTCAGTTCGGCTGCTGCCCGGTCGATTTCGGTCTGCAGCTCCTCGCCCGTGCTCTCCAGCTCGGTCCTGCGGCAGCCGATCGCCTCGAGCTCCGACTCGATGGCCCGAGTCCTCGCCTCGGCGGCCGACACTCTCTCGGCAGCCAGCAGTCTCTCGCGTTCCAGTCCTTCCGCCCGGGCACGTGTGCTCTCCAGCGCACCCGCGACCTCGGACCTCCCGCGCTCACTCTCCACGATGCGGAGTCGAAGGTTCTCCGCCTCCGTTTCGCGCTGCCGAAGATGCGCCTCGGTCTCGGGCTGGCGCCGCCTGAGATCGTGCAGTTCGGCCTCGGCCTCTCGCAGCCGGGACTCCATCGAACTGAGACGCTCATCCGCCACGGCTACCTCGAGTTGCAGCCGCCGCTCCCTCAAGTCCTCGTATTTCTTCGCCCTTCCGCGCTGGCGGCCCAGCGATCTCACCTTGCTGCGTACTTCGCCGAGAACGTCTTCCAGGCGATCCAGATCGTGCTCCGCCTGGTCGAGCCTGCGGAGCGCCGTGCGGCGGCGGTCCTTGTACCGACCGACCTCCGCAGCTTCCTCGAACAGTGACCGCCGCTCTTCCGCCCGGTCCGACAGGATCGCATCGATCATCCTGGCCTCGATGATCGAATAGGCGTTGGCACCGAGACCCGTGTCCCGGCACAGGTCGTGAATGTCCTTCAGCCGACAGCTCGTTCCGTTCAGCTGATAGTCCGACTCACCGCCCCGAAGCACCGTTCGGCCGATCACGACCTCCGCCTGGGGCACCGGCAGGATCCCGTCCTCGTTCGCGATGGAGAGCGCTACTTCGGCCCGGTGAATGGCTTTTCGCTGGGACGTGCCCTGGAAGATGGCTTCTTCCATCCGACTTCCCCGGATCGCCGTGGGACGTTGTTCACCCAACACCCAACGCAGGGCGTCCGAGATGTTGGATTTCCCGCACCCATTTGGGCCGACGATCGCGGTGATGCCCTCGTGGACCGCAATCTCGGTCCGGTCGGCGAACGACTTGAACCCGTGCAGAGTGAGCGACTTGATCTTCACCTGGGCTCGCCCCTCCGGGTCACGAGCGTGGCATTCAGTCCTGCTTCTGACAACAGGGTATCCGCGGGGCCGGCGGCCCCCTCGGTTTCGAACGCGCCGGCATAGAGTCGGTAGATCGCCTCGATGGTATCCCCGACCGAGAGCACATATGCCGGCACCCCCGAGTCGTGCAAGCGCTGGCGCTCCACATCAGCCACCTGTGCGGACGAAAAGTCGCGTAGGGCCAGGGCCAGTCTCACCGGTCGCATGTCCCAATCCCGCACCCTCTCCTTGTCGCCCCCTTCGACCAGTCTACGCATCAGATCGCTCGCCTGGACACGATCCTCCAGGGCTCCGGCAAACACCCTGTAGTAAAGCCGGCCCCTGATGGGAGTCGGCGCCACGAACGCCAGGTGCCCCGCAGCGACCAGTTGGTCCCGCTTGACCGCCGCGTCTTCGTAGGTGACGTAGCTGGCGACGAGGACTGAGTACGGGAGGTCTACGCCCGGTGGTACGGCCGATTCAGGGGTAGATGCCGGTCCACCGTCGGCAGCCTCACCACTGACGAGCTCGCTATCCGCTGTGGGTGATTCTCCGGCGTTCGATGCGTCCGGATCGATACCGGTCTCATCCGGGACTCGCGCGCTGATCGATGACTCGTCCGACGAATCGAAACCGTCTTCGAAAGCGGGCCATCCTGAAAGCCCCTGCCAGATGAGCCACACCGAGACGACGGCAACCAGCCAGACGGCGGCTACGGCTCGCGCGCCTGTTGTGCCGCGTTTCCGTACGTCCTCGATGAGTCTCTCGACGCGAGTGCGCGCCCTTCTCGGGGCGCCCCCTCCCGCCACGATCGCCGGCGTGCCCGACGGTCGGGTGAACCCGGACTTGTGCCCTGCAGTGGAGTCGGTGGCCGGGGACGGCTCGGGAGTGGGAGCTTCCGTCTGGGCACGGGCCAGGACCTGCACGCCCGGAGGGACGTCGGGCGGGACGGACGCGTCGCCCAGGAGGACGAGACCGTCAAACTCTAAGCGGTCGCCGGCCGCGGCCTCATGAAACAGCCGGCCGAGATCCTCCGCGGCGACGTGTAGAAGAAGCGTCCCACCACGCCCTGCCGCCCCTACCAGGTGCCGGAAAGCAGGCGCGGTACACAACTGATCGATTCCGGGCGACGACGTACCGGCAGGAATGAAGAGAAAAGACCGCCCCCGCGGCGTCGCCGCAGCGTCGCGCATGCGCCCGAGGCCCGCGACGACTTCACCGAGTCCAGGACGGTCGTCGGCTCCGAGGACACGGTCGGGACCGTAGGACCCGACTACCGTGTTGACGAGCAGCGTTCGCGGTCTGTGGTCAGCTACCAGTTCGGCCAACTCGACAGCTGCCAATCCTCCTCGATCGCCCGAGGACGGGCCTCCTGCGAGGATGACCCTTCGCGCTGATTCGGGGAGCCAGGCCGGCACCCCCGCTCGACCCGTGTCTTCGATGATCCCGCTCACTCGTTCAGATCGACTCTTCCTCCGGGCGTCCGCCGGCTCCAACCTCTGTGACCCAAGCCTCGAGACGCCGCTCCCGAAGCAATTGGCGCGCCGCGGCATCTGCCTCCGAGCGGGAGCGGTAGGGACCGACCAGTCCTCTGTACCACGTCCGTCCGGCCTCGTCAGGGAAACTCTGAACCTGTGTGGCGAAGCCTGCGTCCTCGAGAGACTGAACCAGGGAGCGGATACCCTCCGCCTGCCTTGCCGACCCCACGATGGCGTAGAAACCAGCGGGCGGCCCTGACTCGGTGGGACGGACCGCCTCCGCCAGGGGGGCGCTTGTGTCGGCTGGTCGCTCCCCCGTGGTCGCCGGGTCGACAGCCCTCTCCGGATCCGTTGACAGAGCGGGTTCGGCGCCCACGACCCGGGCTTGTACCCGGTCCGTCGTAACTGCCGCGCTCGCCGGATTCCAGTGGATCGGCAACCACCAGCGATCCACCTGCGCCTCCTCGATATCGGCCCGTCCACCCGCGCGCACATCGACCACCATAATCTTTTCCGCCGTCGCCACGACCACCCGTCCGTCCGGTAGCCCCACCGGCAGATCCTCCCCCCACCCGGAACCCAGGCGCACGGGGCTACCGCCGCCCACCGGAACCCATGACGCCTGGCCGTCCTGCGCCACCAGAATCCCCTCGCCGAACAGGCTCGGACGTACGGAGGTCGCAGGCCCGGGCAAGTCCGCGACCGTTCGACTCGTGAGATTGAAGCGATTGACGGCGACGAGGCGTGGCGGGTCGTCCAGGGCCACGTATATTTCGTGCGTGGACGGGGAGGCCGCCAGCGCTGTGATCGATCCGCCCATGTCGAGTTCACCCGCCTGCTCGATGGGCTCGACCGTGAGCACGACGAGGCCACGACCGGTGGTAGATGCGAGAACCGCTCGTCGGCCCCATGCGGTCACTACGCCCGGCAAGCCAACGGGGGCCGTGCCCATCTCCGCGGGTTCGTCCTCGTCGCGGTGTAGAAGCCACAGGGTTCGCTGCTCAGACGCATCGTCGAGGACTACCAACACGCCGCCATCGGCCGGGGCGGCCCAGGACACATCCCCGACCAATCCGTAGCTCCAGGCGTCATCACGCGAGATCTCGAGCAGCGCCCCACCCGGAGACAGGTAGAGGCCCACCAGACCGTCACCCAGCCAGACGGCTTCCGGCGCGATCT
>Ga0209567_10001106_pt1 | contig 14148 bp, 9 predicted proteins | sample COG_12_FD_184756 | JGI IMG/M metagenome (GOLD analysis project Ga0209567, IMG submission 184756) | Pelagic marine sediment microbial communities from the LTER site Helgoland, North Sea, for post-phytoplankton bloom and carbon turnover... | ecosystem: Environmental > Aquatic > Marine > Neritic...
ATTTTTATTTTTTTGGCTTTGGCACGTGTGGTTTTGCGATCAACCTGGGAAAACTTCTTTGACCGCTCGCGACGTTCCTTCCATTTGAGATAAAGCGTCTTGAAGCGGTCTGCGATCGCAGAAACCCAATCCCAGCATTTTAAGCCAAATGCAATCAGGGAAAAACCGGTGGCCAGAATGAAGCCGACGATCCACAGCAGCATTAAAATGATTAGCGTGCCGGTGAAATTGGCGTATTGGGTCAGGAAGGCTTTTAATGGAATGCCGATCAGACCACCGGCCGAAAACCGGTTGTCGAACAGCACATAGCTGTCCTGGCGCACAGCCAGCAGGCTGCCGGTGGTCACCACCAGCAAGATACCGCCGAGCAGAGTTGAAATTTTCGCCTTGATCGGATGGTCGCCAAAAAAATGGATACTGGTCAATAACAGCAAAAGCGGTATCCAGAAAGCGCCGAGCCCAAAGAGGCCGATCATAATGCCGGCCAGATGTGCACCGACCAAGCCAAACAGGTTGTGAATCTCACCGGCGGCTTTGGCATTGTGAAGCGACGGATCATCCGGACTGAATGATAGCAGACTGATCAGGGTGAAAATAACCAGAAAAAAACAAAAAATGCCGATAATTTCTTTGCGCATAGAATTGGATGTTTATGGTGATTGATGGGTTCTGGCCGTTTCTCGTTATTGGTTTCCCACTGCTTGCTACAATAAGTTTTAGAAGTCAGAGGTCAGACGACAGAAGAAAGATAGTATAAAATCGAAAATGACGAACTCAATCTGACCTCTGTCATCTGTTTACTGACACCTGAACACTGAAACCTGAAACCTTGGCTGGTGGCTGACAGCCAGCAGCCAACTAAACCTCCATAATAAACGGAAGTATAACCGGCCGGCGACCGATGGTAAAGAAAAAATATTGCCGCAAGGCGGTTTTAACCTTTGAGCGGATGATATCGACCCGGTTGTTAACCTCCGGTGTCACCTCTTCGACAATCTCCAAAACCACACACTGGGCATCTTCCAGCAGGTGGCCCGTTTCAGTTTCAAATACAAAACCCCTTGAAATAATTTCCGGACCATAAACCACAACACCGGTTTCTTCGTCAAATGCCATGGTCACAGCCACCATGCCATCTTCGGACAGCACCCGGCGTTCCTTCAAGACACTGCGCCCGACATCGCCAACGCCCTTGCCGTCAATGAGCAGGCGTCCGGTGGCAACCCGTCCATTCAGACGGCCGCCGTTTTTGTCAATTTCGACAATTTGACCATTTTCAGTCAGTAAGATGTTTTCTTTTGGGATGCCCACTTCTTCGGCCAGCCGCGAATGCAAAATCAGGTGCCGGTATTCTCCATGAATCGGAATAAAATACCGCGGTTGGGTCAATTTAATCATCAATTTGAGCTCTTCGCGAAAAGCATGCCCGGAAACATGAATATCCGATATTTTCTCGTAGATCACATCAGCGCCTTTGCGATAGAGATTGTTGATAATTTTGGCGATCGCCTTCTCATTACCGGGGATGAATTTAGAGGATAAAACCACTGTATCGCCTGATTTTATTTTAATATACTTATGGGTCCCGGCGGACATTCGGGCCAGAGCGGACATGGGTTCCCCCTGGGTTCCGGTGGTAATGATGATCATCTCTCCATCTTCATAATCCTCGAGCTCCTCGATTGAAATAACATCGTAAGCGGCAGTATCCAGATACCCCAGTTCAGTGGCAATATGAACGCTGGCTTCAATACTTTTGCCATCAAAGATAATCCTTTTCCCGTTCGCTCTGGCAATATCCAAAATAACCTGAATGCGGGCAATATTGGATGCAAACAACGCCACTATCACACGGCCGCTGCTTTCGGTGATTATCCGCAGCAAGGCACCGCAAATATCTTTGTCGGTGATGGGATATCCCTCCCGTTCCACATTGGTAGAATCAGAGAGCAGGGCCAGCACCCCCTCTTCTCCAAATTTGGCAAACTTGTTTACATCCGTGGCCATCCCATCAACGGAACCATAGCCAATCTTAAAATCACCCGTATGGATGATTCTACCCACCGGTGATTGGATGGAAATCCCCACACCGTCCATCACACTGTGACCAACACGAATAAATTCCAGGGTGAACGGGCCTAATTTCAAAGCTTCATCCGGTAATATGGAATGCATATCCATGGAACCGCTAAGCTCATGCTCCTCCATTTTTTTCCGAACCAGCCCCAGGGTAAAGGGGGTTCCGAATACCGGCGCCCTGACCTCCTTTAATAAATAAGGTAAAGCGCCAATATGATCTTCGTGTGCATGGGTCAAAACAATACCAGCCACACGGGATTCGTTTTGTCGCAAATAGTCCATGTCCGGAATGACAAAATCCACCCCCAGCATGTAATCTTCCGGAAACATCAAACCGGCATCAACCACAAAAAGCGTGTTCCCATACTCGAACACCATCATATTCAGGCCAATTTCACCAAGGCCGCCCAGAGGTATAATTTTTAGCATGGTCTTTCATCCATTTCGCCGGATTCATAATTGTCACGTATGATACAACGCACATGTTGCATCAATGCTTCCTTTGTGTCTCGGGAGTAAGTCGTCGTGTCAATCGGCTGCTGGATCGACATGCGAATCCGGCCGGGATTGACGCGGAACTTGCCCTTGGTCATAATCGAGCGTGCACCACTGATGATAACAGGAACGATCGGAACGCCGGAATCAATGGCCATAACAAACCCGCCTTTCTTAAACGGTTGGATTTTACCGTCCCGGCTGCGCGTGCCTTCCGGAAAGATCAACACCGATACGCCGTTTCTTATTTTTTCAGCTGCCACCTCAAGACTTTGAATAGCGGATTCGCGGTTATTGCGGTCAATACTGATATAGCCAGCTTTGCGCATGGCATGACCAAAAATCGGTATTTTAAAAAGTTCCATTTTAGCGAGCCAGCGAAACTGAACAGTCATGTGCCCCAGCAGAACCGGTATGTCAAAATTGCTTTGGTGGTTGGGCATGTAAATGTAGGGGCGCTGCGGATCAATACTGGATAGCCCTTCTACGGTGACCTTTATGCGGCTGACGACCAGGATGGAGCGTCCCCACAAACGGGCAATTCTGTGCAGGGGATTGCCGGATTTGACAAAAAACGAAATAATTATAACCGTTAGGCCCGCCACCAGAGTGGATAATACAACCCAGATGGTAATATATAAGGTCCGAAACATCTCCAGAACCCTTGTTTGTCGATCGTGTCGTTACAATAGTCAATCAGGTAATGATATCCAGGCGTATGAATATGGCATCAACCAGGTCCATCAGCCAAATCCGCTGATTTTCAGCGGCATACGCCATACAGGCACACCGGACCCGATGCTTGGTGCGCACCAGCAACTCAAGGGCCAGTTGATCTTCGCGCAATTCAATAGCAACATAGAAGGGTTGGCAATCGGCATGTTGCTGCTGGATTTGCGTCTGCACTTCTGCTGATAGCGGTATCCAGTAGATACCCCCCATTTCGACAGGGCCATAATGTTCATCCAGATATTGTTTGACCTTATGATGGTCCTCGGGCCTGAGCTCATCGATTACGTATTGTTTCATAATGCATCGCGTCGCAACCATCCCCAATTGCGTGGGTGGTATTTTTCCGTCATCTGTAAAACCGATTTGAGCTGTCACATCGGCCTGCTTGTCGCTGAAGCCGTCCATGATCGCAAATAATTTATATTTATTTTCCCCGGCGACCAGCGAGCTCAAACCATGAAGTTTAGATACAGGTTTGAGTTAGCTTCTAACATAGTTTGCCCACGCAAGCAAGGCGCAGTTACGTCCGCAAGCATCTATTATTGATGATGATTCAGCCCAGACCAGATCCGGGCCGCCCGGATTCATCCAGAGGTTGTCAACGAATACCGGCCAGACTGGGATCGATCCTGATAATCATGAGGGCGCCAGCGGCTGCAGGTATAATGTGGGCATCGTTTGGATAGGTAAAGGCAGATGGCAGGAGTCAGCATACCCGGTCACTGGGCATGCACCTCATAGGGTGACCAGAAAAAGAGCCCCCTGATCCAGAGCTGACATATAACCGATGATCAGGGGGTCAAATCGGATTAGGTTTCTTCTACGACAATAGCGGTTTCTTCGCACACTTCAACACAACTTTCACAGCCCAGGCATTCTTCAGCATTCACCGGTACGGATTTGCCGTCCTGCATTTCGAATACCTCAACCGGGCAAACATCCACACATTCTTCGCAACCTACGCATTTTTCTGCGTCAACGATCGGATTAAAAGCCATTATGTAAATCTCCTTTCGAATTTAGGATTTGATTAAGGTGATGACAACCCACCTTGGATTCTATTAAAAATGAAGTCCATATACCAATTGGAAAAGCGAGTCAAGACTTGATGTATTTTTTACTAAAATTAAGCGGAACAAACCCTATTAAAAAAATCCAACTGATTGGCGATGATGAAAACCGGCAGAGAGCTGGGCCCAAAATGATCGGTGCTATAAGGGGTTGCGTTCGATAAGCCCAAGCAGCGTATTCTTTATGTCAGGCGTCAGATTAAATTCGTTTTTGACGCCATTTGGCATTTTTAAGAACCGCGCACATAATTGGGTCGGCGTGCAACCGGGCAAGCGGTAAAGTGTGAGCTTGAATTGAGCAGCACGTTCTGGCAACAGCAGCGTTTGAGCAAAGGCACCTCCGGTAAATGAATCCTCGGTTTCAATCCCGTTTTTTATCTGGCGGTAAAACGTTTTCCGCCAGGCCGTCAGCGTGTCGTCATTTGAGGCAAGGGTCGGCAATCCGTTGAGTTCAAATAGCTTTTCATTGGGTACCAAACTTTCAAGCAGGGTATTCAAAATCGTTGGGCTGCTGGTAACCAGAAATCCAGAATCGATGGGTTCCTTTAAAAAAAGACGCGTCCAGGCCAGCAGTCGATCCAAAGGCATGTAATCACCCGGATCATCAGATTTGATCTCAGCTGTAAGCCGAGCAAACGCGGGTTCGTTATCATTTTGACCATTCAGGTTCTTTAGCAATGCTTCCGAACGCCGATCCGTATCCTCCAATTCCTGCTGCAATTCGGCATTTTGCCGGTCGAATTCCTGGGCAAATTCTAAAAAGACCCGCGCGCGTAAAAGTGTCTCCGGATATGCCCGCCCGCTATTCGGCTTACGGTCTTTTTTAAGATCGGCAATAATTTGTGAGGCAGATGTATCATCGAAGAATGGAATTGCGCCATGCTGATTCCAGAATGCTGCCGATTTGAGGTCCCTGACATCCGCGTGCTGCTGCGCAAATTGCTGAAACGCCCTGACAATTTCGGTAAAATTCTTATCTTCAGCCGGCGCCGGCACACACACGTTCATGGCATTTTTTCCCACCCAGAATTGCATTTCAGCCGGTAAGTCTTTACCCGAGGGCTGATAAACATAAAAATGCTGGAAACCGGCAGCAAAAATCTCTGCCACCCATTGCGGCACGTAGGTAAAGGGGAAATAAATTGGTTGTATCATTCGAATTGAGATCTCCCGTGTATGATGGTGCTTACCCCTACCTGCTGGGATTTTCAAATTAAAGGTTCAGGGTTCAAAGTTGGAAGGTTAAATAATAGAAAGCATAAATCAAAGGTTGAAAATAGAATTGTTAAATCATCTTCAAGTTTACCATCTTTGTGCTAACCACTGAACCCTTGAACCCTGAACCTCTGAACCCAGAACCCTGAACCTCTGAACCCTGAACCTTAACCCTGGTCCTGCACCGGTATGCCGCGTGATCTGAGTTCATCTCTGATTTTATCGGCCAGGTCCCATTTCGCCGCCGCGCGGGCACGCTCTCTTTTTTTAAGCAGTTGCTGTATATGGGGATCAGCATAAGCATCAAAAAAATTAAAGACCTTCAAAACAGCGTCGATGTCGCGGAAGGCATCGACAATCTTTAAGGCGTCGGTTGTATTCAATTGTTTGTTGAGGATGAGGGTATTGACTTTTTTGACGATTGTAAAAATCGCTGCCCGGGCTGCCGATATATTCAAATCATCATCCATCGCACTCATAAAACCGTTTTTAAGGTCATAGAGCAACTGTTCAATTTCGGCATAAGCACTCCCGTGTTTGACACAGCGCAAATTGGAGATACAGCGATCCAGGCGTTCGAGCGCGCGCCCGGCGTCGGCCAGGCGCTCTTTTGAAAACGCTGTTGGTTTCCGATAGTGGCTGGAAAGCAGCCAGAAGCGAATGACCCGGCCGGAATACCCCATATTAACGAGTTCGGCGATCGTCAAGCCGGCCGCCTGCTCATCTAATTTTTTGCCATCCATGAGCACGCGGTCGCAGTGGACGAAAAAGCGGGCCAGCGGCTTTCTGGTTAACGCAACGGCTATTGCATTTTCGTTCTCATGATGGGGAAAGACCAGCTCCCGGCTGCTGGTGTGGAGGTCGAAGCTTTCGCCTAAATATTTCAGCGAAATGGCCGCCGATTTAATATGCCAGGAGGGCCGGACGTTGCCCCATTGCGTCTTGATAAAAATACCCCGCTTTAGTTCGGAAAGCGTGGAGCGTTTAAATAAGGTAAAATCACGCGGATTTAGCTTTTCATAGTCATCCAGATCGACCGTGGCGCCGACCCTAATTTTATTGATATCAATACCGGAAAGCTGGCCGTAGCCATCCAGTCGCGAAATGTCAAAATATAGTGAGCGCAGCTTTTCATAGGCGATGCCCTTTTGCACCAATTTTTTGCCCAGGGCCACCATGTCATCCACATGCTCGCTTGCCTGGGCGTATACATTGGCCGGGGTGACCTCTAAAACAGCCAGGTCCTCCTTAAATTTAGCCATATTGGCTTCGGTAAATTCGCCCAGACCGACACCTTGCTTTTCAGACCCGCTGATCGCTTTATCATCGAGATCATTGATGTCAGTTAAATGATGGACTTCATACCCGCGGTACTCCAGGTAGCGACATAATAAATCGGCAAACACGATGCGCCGCATTTCACCAAGATGAGCTCGCGCATGCGCGGTTGGGCCACAGGAATAAACCTGAACCTGTCCCGGAACCTGAGGTTCAAAAACTTCTTTTTTGCGGCTGAGGGAGTTAAACAATTTCAGGGATATCTCCTCCTGCACGGCAAAAAGTGAAGTGCTCAGGTAGCGTTCGCCGTTATCGGGAAATATAACGACCAGTGTTTCGCTTGTCATATTCTCGGCAACCTTGCAGGCACCGGCCATAGCCGCACCGCTGCTCATACCGACGAATATGCCTTCTTCCCTGGCCAGCCGGCGTGCCATTTCATAGGCCGTTTCGTCGTCGATATTGAGCTTTTGATCCAGACGTTCCTTTTTAAAGATTTCAGGGCAATAGGCCTCCTTCATGTTCTTCAATCCCTGAATCTTATGCCCCAGATAGGGTTCAATACCAACGATCTGAATGCCGGGATCATAGCTCTTTAATTTTTTAGAAACGCCCATTAAAGTCCCTGAGGTGCCCAATGTGGCGACGAAAGCAGTAATACGGCCGTTGGTTTGTTGCCAGATCTCCTCTGCCGTGCCGTGGTAATGCGCCATCCAGTTGGCTTCATTATTAAATTGATCGGGCAGATAATAGGTGTCCGGATTTTCGCGCGCCAGACGATAGGCCTCTTCAATAGCCCCATCGGTACCCAGATGACCGGGGGTTAAAAGAATGTCAGCTCCCCGGGCCTTCAGGATCTTCTGGCGTTCGATGCTGACGGCATCGGACATGACCAGCAGCAAGCGGTATCCTTTGACCGTGCAAACCAGGGCCAGACCGATACCGGTGTTGCCGCTGGTGGGCTCGATGACGATTCTCTGGTGTGTCAGCTCCCCTGAATGTTCGGCCGCCTCGATCATCCAAAGCGCGGCACGGTCTTTAATTGAACCACCGGGATTAAAATATTCAAGCTTGGCCAGCAGCTTTACGCCAGGGTTTGGATTTAGCTTTTGGATTTCAACCAGAGGCGTATTGCCGATGGTATTCAGGATAGAACTGCCCATATTGTCAACTCAATTTTATCCTAAAAGAGCATTTTAAATTTTAAAAAAATTGAAACGATTAATTATTAAGGAACCCTGCCATTTTTACTTTTAAAATTCAAAACCCTTCGGGCTTGCCGATCTTACCGCATCTACTGTGTTAGATGCCGTTCCGCATAGGCGACTATATTGGGCTTCGCTTTCAGCTTCGCCCCAACAAGACGGAACGACACCTGCCGTGTAGCTTTGGGCTTCGCTTTCAGCTTCGCCCCAACAGGGCGGCAACCTGCCTGAGGCAGGTAAACCTCGACAAGCGCTCACTTTAAGTATTATCTAAGCTGAGCGTTTTAAATCATTAACTTTTGATATTTTTTGCAACCAGAAATTAATTTAAAACATAAAAATATGTAAACCTGTCTCAAAAATAGTGGATTAGGGTTCAGGGCAAGGCGTCCCGTGAATTGAAAACAGAGCGTACACGGAGTACGTGAGTATTTCAATTCACGGGATAACACAGCCCTGAGCACTTAGACGCATTTTTGAGACAGGTTTTAGATGTTGTTTTTGAGGAAGTTGATCATCTCCTGAACTCTATCGCCGATAATCGGCCAGAGCTGCCATGTGAGAAAACCAAGGGATAAAACGAATAAGGTGATGACCAGTATCATGGTTAAGCGACGGACGCCGTTTTTGGGGGGTTTTACCTGGATGGGCGGCGGGGTTGCTTCATCCATAAAAGATGCATCTGATTCAAAAGAAAATACCTGCGGCCTCTGGACCGGGGCTAACTGTTCGGCAGGGGCTTCTTCGGTTACATGCGGGATGAACGCTGCAGTTGCCCCGCATTTTTGAAACGCCTCGATGAACATCAGCGCTTTTTCGGCTTCAATATCATTGCTGAGCACATACGGTGTATCCCGGACCTTTTTGGTTAGCTCGATTGCCGAAGCTGTTTTGGCAAATTTAAGCAGCATCATTACGACTTTTTCTTCAGCGTCTCCGGCCGGTACTGCTTTTAGAATCAATTTTCCGCGTAGTGCGTTGTGCATTCCCCAAAGCCTTTCCTGCTGCAGTGGTTATGACGTCCTGAAACCAAACGCATCGTTCGTATACGATGCGCGCTATTCGAATTGAGCACCCATTTTGATGGCAGATTGAGTCAGGAATCACATTTATTATAGCTTTTTTTATGAAAGAAGTCAAACGCTTACAAGAGAAAACGACGATTGATAAATTTCAACCGTCGCCTGGTTATGGTTGATTGCAGGTGGTGCCGCGCATACTCAGTCACAACACTCGCCGAAAAGCAATTGCTTCACAGACCCTTATTGTTGCAAATGTGAGCCAGAGACTACATCCTTTCGTTGGGTATGTTATCGGATTCGTCAATGGCAGGCTCCCCGGTGAGCACTTCCGGGTTCTGGACACCGAAGTATTTAAACAGGGTCGAGGCAATGGCAAAAGGTTCACATTGATAGCTGTCGTCGGTCGGCGAGGTAAATTGGCGGTTTTGAAAAGCCGTTCCGATGCGCCGGGTTTTTCCGACCAGTTTTCCCAGGGCGCGATCCGGTATATCGGCACCGCCGAGGGCATACAGATTCTGGTTGTTGCCGTGGTCCCAACCCTTTGAGTCGTTCACATTGACATTCCGGCCGAAGTCACCGAACACGTTGATCATAATAGTGTTGGCTTCCATCAGCGCCATATGGCGGGCGGCCGCCTGCAAGGCTTCCATCAGGCGCTGTATGCGACTCGGATAGCGTGTCAGAGAATCGGAATGATCGTCCCAGCCACCTAACCCACCGCTGCCCAGGCTGATGAAAATGCTTTCCGGGTTCTTGATCGCCAGACTGACTGCTGCCCGCAACCGATTTCCGAAATTGGAATCTGGATACTGGATCTTTTGCCCGGTGCCCGGATCAACAGGCAGATCCTCAATGATTTTTTCACTGTTAAAGCTGCTCTCGATAAAACCCGCCAGCTCGCTGCGTTTAATCATAGCATTATTGATGTTCTCATATTGCGGAAATAAGTTGGACTGTATCTGAGCCAGCTCTTCCAGTTTTTGGTCATTATCGTTTTCGTTGCTGGCATCCAGATAATTATTTCTGGAGCGCGCGTAAGGATTGTTGAAATTGGCATCCAGCGCCAGGGGCCGCAAGGCCAGCGGAACGTCCAGGTCGCCCGGGCTGAACACCCGCGAATTGCCTTCAAAGGTCACAAAAGGCAGCAGCAACTCATCAACCTGTTTGTTTGCAAAAGGGTTATATTTGTCGATGATGGCCGCCAGGGTCGTGGCAATTCCTGCTTTGGATAGATCCAGGTTGCCGACCAGGTTTTGAGAGATACAACGGCCGTGGCCTTTGTTGTCATCTTTAATGCGGTTGATGGTGCGATACAACGACATTTGCCCGTTGTCCAGCAATTGCTCCATGATATCACCGCCGGCAGCACCCCAAAAATTATTGGCGGTGATATCGTTGTTGGCATTATCCGGATTCAGGCTGGACGGGTATGGATTTTGTGAGTTCGCCGCGATTTCTTCAATGTTGGTCAGATTGCCGGCCAGCTCCGAAGGCCCGCCGTACAGGAAAATATGGATGACCTGCGGGATCACCGCCGGTGCCACATAATTGAGCGTATCCGGCAAAGCCGCCTGCACTTCGTTTTTCCAGAGCAGCGGCGGTGTCATCAAAGAGAGGCCTCCGATTCCGGCTGCTTTTAGAAACTGTCTTCTCGTTATCATTCTTGCACCTCCTTTTCAAACGGCCGGGTATGATATAATTCCGACAGCCGGGATATGTAATCCAGGACGATCATGGTCTGCTGCATTTTCCGGTCGACCCGGGCAAAGCCCCTATCGGCGATAACGGCATTGAGCTCGGTCAATTCTCGCTCACTGGCGTTGCGCGACAAAACCGTTAGGAATAAATAATCTATAAAGTCGTCTTGCATCAGATTTACGTTGATCAGCGATTCCTGCCATCCGCCATCGTTGTTGTTATCGGGATTGCCTTTGCGGTCGATTAACAGCTTTTCGCGAACGGCCTTATGATAAAAGGCAAAGCTTAGCGTATCCAGGGGTATGCCTGCCGGCCGTCCCAGTTTGTAGGTCATGGCGGCCTGTTTCATGTTGTTGAGACTGGGAAAATTCGAGCTGCTGGTTACCCGGTTGAGGTCTTTGAAAAAGCGCTTACTGGCATACCAGTCCAGCCGGTCGCTGAGGCTGAAAAAAACCTCTTCGAATGACTTTGGCCGTTCCACATTCATCAAAAATTCTTTTGAAAAGAGGATGTTCTGGAATATATCGTTAAAGGTAACCGGATCGTCCTCAACAATATCGTCCACAATCCGGGCCTTGTCTTGCTGCAGATATCCGTAAAAGAAAATGTCAACCAGCGTGGATACCACCGTGGGGATCAAATCGGCATGATCGACCACAGCCTGATAAAATTCAGTGCATGCGGTCACGGTGGTCTCCAGGATTTGAACCGGCTCGGTATTGATCTCAGGGCCAATGATCAGCAGGTATTCATCATCATCTTCTTCCAGCGACCAGTTCTGGCAGGCCATGGCGGCCAGCGGCACCTCGGCGTCGTTAAAGCGTTTCAAAAATATTTCCATCATTTCGCGGGTGTTGTCTTCCGGTGAGCGGAACCGGCGCCAGTTTTCCTGAGAAATCATGTGATCATATACGATCTGGCGAATTGAGTCGCCCCGGCGGAGACCGCTCAACACGCGCTCAAATATGCGCCGCGCATCCTCATATGCAACGGTATCCAGCTCAACGGCCGGTGAGAACAGGATGGTGTTGGTCAACTGATAGACCATCCAGAGTTCAAAATAATTTCTGCTCAGCGGGACTTCATAAAGCAGGGCCAGCTGGTATTGAATGGATTCCTGTTTTTCATCGAACTCGTATTTTTGTTTGATAAGATTGCGATACGAATTTTCATTGACCGGCTTGGACAGGTCTTTTTCTATTTTGGACACATAATTTTCAGGGGTTTGCAGAGCAAGGGCCGCAATCCCGGCCCCGAGATTAAAAAAATCATCCGCTGCAACGCCCTTAAAAAGCGCCCCCATCACTTTGTTTGAGACGCCCATTTTATCTTCTTCTGTCAGTGCATTGAATTCCTCATCACTTAAGCGTTCCATGCTTTCTGCCACCTGGGCAACTGTCCCGGAGCTGCCAGAACCGCCAGAATCGCCCGATCCACTGCCGCCCCCGCTGTTGCAGGCCGCCAGCAAAAACATCAGGATGAGAATGATTGGGAAACGCATGTGTATCATAGCCACCTCCTTTTTTTTATCACCAGGCCTGCCGCTGCCCCCGCACCCTCCGATTAATAATACGGTTCGAGCGGCAAACCGAAAACCGAATCCTGCCCGCTGGCAGAATTTGGATTCCCATTTTAATCCCGTATGTAAATTGAAGGCCTTTACCGGTTCGGGAGATCCGATAAAGTCATCTTGTCGATCTATACGTTTTATGGCTTAAAAAGATATGACTGTAATGCGGCTTAAGGTGGGGGCCCCCCTCGTTTTAAGACCGGACAGTGAGCAATTTGGTCAGCTAGTCAAAGCAAAAGACATACCGTAATGTGGGAGTCATCATAGGACAAATAAATTCAGCCGGTTAGAAGTAAGCGGGACAATTGGCCAGAATCTAGCAATCAGCAGATTATACTTTACCACACAAAAAGGGTATCTTTATGTGAACAATGTATCGATGTAGGTTCTTGCCAATCGGGGATTAATAAAATGTAGTACATCGGGGGCCATTGTGGATCCGCTTAATTCGCAGGTTTAGATAAGCCATCGATAAATAAAAAAATGCATTGAATTCGTCATTGCGGGTCAACCCGCCGGCAGGTTAATACCAGGGGTGTTCGTCTCCGAATGATGATGGCTTCTGCTTAAAATTCGATGTTCTGGGGCGTCCTTGGAAACGGGATCACATCGCGAATGTTACGGATGCCGGTGATCATCATCAAAAAGCGCTCAAAGCCCAACCCGAAGCCACTGTGGGGCACGCTGCCATAGCGGCGGACGTCCAGGTACCACCACAGGGGGGCTTTGTCCATTTTCATTTCCTCCATGCGGGCTTCGAGCACCTCCAGGCGTTCCTCACGCTGGCTGCCGCCGATGATTTCACCGATCCGCGGCACCAGGACATCCATAGCGCCCACGGTTTCCCCATCGTCATTGACCCGCATGTAAAAGGGTTTGATGGATTTGGGGTAGTCATAGACAATGACGGGTTTTTTAAAGTGTTCTTCGGTCAAAAAGCGTTCATGTTCGGTTTGCAGGTCGTGGCCGAAGCCCACGGCATACTCAAATTTTTTGCCGGATTGACTTAAGATGTCCACTGCTTCACGATACGGCAAACGAATGTAATCGGATTGGGCGATGTTTTCCAGTGTAGCCATCAGGGTTTTATCCACCCAGCGGGCGAAAAGCTCCAGGTCATCGGCACAATTATCGATGGCGTAGGTGGTCAGTTCGCGAATGAGTTCTTCACCCAGATCCATGTTGCCGTCCAGGTCACAGAAGGCCATCTCCGGCTCCACCATCCAAAACTCGGCCGCATGACGGCGGGTGTTGGAATTTTCGGCCCTGAAGGTGGGCCCGAATGTATACACATCTCCCAGGGCGAGGGCAAACATCTCGGCCGACAGTTGGCCTGAAACCGTCAAATTGGCCTCGGTGCCGAAAAAGTCCTGCGCGTAATCGGCTTTGCCTTCTTTTAAGGGCGGCTTGCTCAGGTCCAGGGTGGTTACTCGAAACAGCTCCCCGGCGCCCTCACAGTCTGAGCCGGTCAGAATCGGGGAATGCAGATATCGGAAGCCACGCTCCCGAAAAAAGGTGTGAATCCCGTAAGCCATCTCAGAGCGGATGCGAAAGGCGGCGCCGTACTTATTGGTGCGGGGCCTTAAGTGGGCGATGGTTCGTAAAAATTCGTCTGTATGCCGTTTTTTTTGCAACTGATAATCTTCCGGCGCCAGATGAATGATTTGCACATCATCGGCCTGGATTTCCCAGCGCTGGCCGCCGCCCCGGGATGACACCAGGCTGCCGCCAACGGCGATGGCCGAGCTGGTGGTCAACTGTTTGACGTCCGCATAATTGGGCAA
>Ga0209567_10001107_pt1 | contig 14145 bp, 12 predicted proteins | sample COG_12_FD_184756 | JGI IMG/M metagenome (GOLD analysis project Ga0209567, IMG submission 184756) | Pelagic marine sediment microbial communities from the LTER site Helgoland, North Sea, for post-phytoplankton bloom and carbon turnover... | ecosystem: Environmental > Aquatic > Marine > Neritic...
ACTGCGCCCCGATCAAGTAGCTCGTTTGGTTACCACTTTGTAACACAGCTGACGGCCGATGAAAAGCCTAAAAATAAATATGGGACTATCTTTAAAGTTTTCATGTTTTTGGCCGATTAAATAGAATAACATTATCAGCAGTTTACATTCAAAATGCCACAAACGCTTTTAACAAAGGAGCATTCGATTATGTATAAGAATTTATTGAAGATTTTTCTTTTTTTGGTTCTGGTCGTCCTCATTGCCTTTCCGGGCAATTCATTTGCTTTCAAATCATTGACGCGCGATCAGCTGGTCTATGATGCCATTGAATTCTGCCCTACCGAGCTCAGAAATTACCTGCGCCATAATTTGGTGGTTGTTGTAGCCGGTATGCATTTTAAAGAAAGACACCCTAAAAAGATATATTTGATAGCGCCTTATGATACTGAAATCATATACGAATCTTTGATTACTGATTTGAAAGAAGGTCGTCATGATGAGTTCAATACAGCTCACAATTTTGGTGTGCTGGCCTGTTTTTTAGCCGAAACGATTTCGCCGGATGATTACAAAACACCGGCTCATCTGATTCCGGATCTGGTAAAATACGATGGTTATCATCCAGTGAATCCGGTCGATTTCAAATCCCATATCAACGGACTGATTGAAAACTATCGGAAACCATGCCGAAAAGTTGAGAAACGCGAAATAACCGATCAGCTTTACAATGTCGCGCTCAATGAAATCGTTGATTATTGGGTCAGCGCCTGGAAAGCGGGCGGCTTCCAGACCGGAACCTTTGCCAGCGTCGCGCAAGAAATTTCGCACAAAAACCTGGTGCTGAACTCCAAAACCGGCTTAGGCGATTCAGGTCTCATAGAAAACACACAACGAGACAATCCCACGCTGGCGCCAACAGTGTCAAATTAACAGACACTTAAGGGATTAATGTCCAAATAGACACCCGGCTCAAGGTAAGTATGTGCAGCATATGTCATTTTTGCTCATGCTGAACCTAAAAAAAGCTTCCGTATTAAAGCGGAAGCTTTTTTTGTTACCACAAAAGTGAGACTGCCCTTCCATAGGCGGGCGGCTTGATCTGCCTCTGTTTATTTAATTTTTTTTATGCGCTTGAGATCTTCCCAGGCATCGGTGAGCATGGCATTGGGCACATAGCCGTCTATCCAATTCCGATAGGCGCGGATATTGATCTGCTGATAGAGCGGGATGCCGATGGCCTCCTCATACCACAAGCTCTGCAGCCGGGCGTAAATTTCTTCACGCTTTGCCGGCTCAACAGTGGCTATGCCGGTCTCGCACAGCCGGTCGACGCTGTCATTTTGATAGGCCATGAACCGGGCGTAAACGCCCCCGGAGTGCATGAAGGTGTAAAGAAAGTTATGGGGATCGGCGTAATCGGCGGCCCAGCCGGTAATAAAGATCGGATAGCGAAAATTGCGGTATTGAACCAGATAATCCTTCCATTCAACATTGCGGATCTCGATACTGAATTTGGGGTTCAGTGACATGATGTTTTCCGCAATCATCATCGCCGCTGCCTCTCGCATGGCGTTGCCGGAATTATAGGTGATCACCATTTTGAAGCCCCGCTCCCACACCCGGCCGCCCCAGGCTTTTTGCAGGTGCGCCCTGGCTCTGTTTAGATCAAAGGCATAGTGCGGCACGGTTTTGTGATACGGCAATCCCTCAATGTTGGGGCTGGTCGGCATGATGACCAGACCGTTAAAAACATCCTGGCGATAGGTGTCGCGATCCATGGCATGCAAAAACGCTTTGCGGACATCGATATCGGAGAAGAAGTCCGGTGGAATGCCGTTGCCGTCGAGGCGGCCGCTGCCGATATTGGGATTGCCAATCGGGTCGATTTTCTGGCAGAACAGCGCGAAGGAAACCGACAGCTGCGGCACTTTAAAAATTTTTAAGCCCGGCATGGCTTTTACTTCCGGCACATAGGGAATGTCCACCGTCACTCGATCGGCATCGCCGTTTTGCAGCATGAGTTTGCGGGTGCTCCACTCTTTTACATATTTGACAATGGCTCTTTTGAGCGTGGGTCTGGTGCTCCAGTATCCGTCAAAACGCTCAAATACAAATTGCTTGGAGGGCTCCCAGGACTTGAAACGAAATGCACCGGTTCCGTTGGCAATCTTTAGCAGAGGCTCATGGCCCGGTGCCGGGTTGTTATAGGTTGCCGCATTTTCGATGTGGCCATCCCAGGCGCCATTGGCAATTGCCCATTCCCGATTCAAAACGACGGCGCACGAATTGGCCAAAATACCCATCAACGGCGGATAGGGTCGCGGCAGACGGATAATCACACGGTCACCCCTGGCGCTGACGGCATCATCGATCATTTTAAAAATACCCGGCCGGATCTTTCCGTTTTCATCACGGGTTGAGTTTTTACCGGTGACGGCCTCCAGCAGCATCCACATGGGGCCGCCGTCCGGGTCGGCAATCATGTTGCGCTTAAACGAGTAAGCGACATCCTCGGGGGTTAAATCTGCGCCGTTATGAAATTCAACACCCTTGCGGATGGTAAACGTATAGGTCGTCCCGTCTGCCGAGATGCCGCCGTTTTCCAGGGTCGGAACCCGGGTGGCCAAAACAGGAACGAATGCATCAGTTTTGGATGCATCAAAAAAGATGAGCGTTTCGTAGATATTCAAGATCCGCTGCGCACCGGTGGTATCGTAACAGGCGGCGGGGTCCAGGGTGCGCAGGGTGCCGTAGGTGGCTAAAATAAAAGTGTCCGGATTTTTAGCGCCCGCCAATACAGGCGATGCACCCAAAAGTAAAATGAGGATTAAGATGACGAGTTTTTGAACGGGTTTCATTGATGTAAAAATATTTTAGAACAATCTTTAAATCCCATTAATTTTCATTCAAAATCTGGATTTTGAACGAGTTGGAGGTTTTTATATGCAAGGCGCTTCATGGCCAAGCTATAGTGCTCTATGCTTTGCCGTGAATAACGTAGCAGATGAAAGCCACCGGCTCGCCCAATGGGTGAAAATTAATGCGATAAAATGATTATCATCCATTATATCTGGCAGATATTTTATTGTACGGCGATAATGCCCTAACGTGCTTTCCTTCATTTTAATCCCAGTTTCGCATTAATTTTCATTCAAAATTATTTTTTGAATTTGCGATAGATAATTAGAAGGAGAACAGCGCCGCCAACGGCGATGATCAGGCTGCGAATATCAAAGCCGGTGACCCTGCCGAATCCAATCGCCGAGCTGATAAAACCTCCGCCAACAGCACCCGCAATACCCAAAATGATCGTCATAAAAATGCCGCCAGGATCTTTGCCGGGCATCAGCAGTTTGGCAATAAGTCCCACGACCAGTCCCAGAATAATCCATGATATAATTCCCATTATAACCCCCTTTTTGAGTTGATCGTTTCAAGTTTAAAAACAACTTTTTTTTATAGGAATTCTTTCGTTTTATATTTTTTAAACTTAAAACCCTCCGGGATTGCCGATCTTACCACATCTACTGTGTCAGATGTCGTCCCGCATAGTCAACTATAGCGGAACGACATCTTCCGTGTAGCTGCGGCAACCTCGACAATCGCTCAACTTAAATCTTTGAGAAGAATGCGCGTCTACCGCAATAGGAACGTATTAATGACAGTATTTTTCCAAAAATTCAATCATTATGAAATTCTACGCTGCTTTTATAAAAGGCCACGTAATTTTTGATCTGTTGGGCCTTATCCTTGGGCGCCGGATAATACCAGGCGGCATCCTGTAACATTTCATCATCGATGACGATATGGTAATAGCTGGCCTGGCCTTTCCAGGGGCAGACGGTGTGTTTGTCACTTTTTTGGAAGTATTCCTTTTTGATGGATTCCGGTGGAAAATAATGGTTGCCTTCGATGACAATTGTCTGATCGCTTTCTGCCAGTATCCGATCATTGCGCAGCACTCTCATTGTTCTTCCTTTTATTTTTAAAAATATGTTGAGTTCTTTCGTATCTCATAAATAAATAGCAATTTTTTATCGGTCAGTTTTTGCCGTTGCTTAGCAATCATATGATGCAGATCTGCAAAGCGGGCATGTTAATTTCTGATGGGCGATATGTGGATAATTTGCCCACAAGGTTCACAGTGATCCGATATTTGGGATGCTCGCCAACCAAGTGCGGTTGCTTATCAATGCAGCCTGATAAATCCCAAATATTGGGTCACCGGCACTTGATTATTCATATCGCCCAATGGAAAATGACATGCCCGCTTCAGCTTCAGTCGTTATCCGTGTAAAGCCCTGTCAATGTCTGCGATGATATCATCCGGATCTTCGATGCCCACCGACAGTCGTAGCGTGTTGTCGGTAATGCCGAGTTCGGCCCGCTCGGTGGCTGATATTTTCTGATGTGATGTGGTTGCCGGTGAGCAGATAATGGTTTCTACCCCACCGAGGCTCAGGGCCGGTGTGACCACCTTCAGGTTTTTTAAAAATGTCTCCGGTGCCGGGCCACCCAATTCAAATGCCAGCATACCGCCGAACCCGCGCATTTGTTTTTTGGCCAGCGCATGTCCCGGATGACTTTCCAGGCCGGGATAAAAAACCTTCTGGATGCGAGCATCTTTTTGCAAATGCTCGGCGATAATCTGGGCATTGCGGTTGTGTTTTGCGGCCCTTAGGCCCAGGGTTTTCAAGCTTCTTTCGAGCAGATAACAGGTCATGGCATTCAGACTGCCCCCCAGGTTGGCTGCGGTGGCCGCAATATTTTCGGCCAGATCCCGGCGGGTCAGGACGGCCCCGCAGCACAGATCGCTATGGCCGCCCAGATACTTGGTGCCGCTGTGGGTAACGATGTCGATACCCAGATCGAGCGGGTTCTGGTTTATCGGGGTCGCAAATGTGTTGTCGATGATACTCAGTGCATTGTTGTCTTTGGCGATCTGAGCGGTGGCCGCAATGTCGGTGATCAGTAACAGCGGGTTGGAGGGGGTTTCAATATAAATAATCTTGGTGCTGGGCTTTACGGCCCTTTCAATATCAGCGGCTTCGTTGTCAACGAATGTAAATTCGATGCCAAAGCGCTCAAAGTCCGCGGTCACAAAATGATGCGTGCCGCCATAAATATCTTTTTGCAGCACAACGTGGTCTCCGCTGCTAAGGAAAGCAAGTATGGCGGTGCTGATGGCCGCCATGCCCGAGCTGAACAGCAAGCCGTCTTCAGCATTTTCCAGGGCACACAGCTTTTCGACCACAGCTTTTTGATTGGGAATGTTAAAGTAGCGCGGATAGACATTCTCGTCTGTATCCAGATATTCATAAGAAGAAGACGTAAATATGGGTGTATTCAGGCCTCTGGTGAGGGGGTCTTTACCGGTACCACTGTGAACACAACGGGTGTTTTTTTGCATGCTGCCATCCTTTTGATATGGGTTATGTATATGGATATCGCATCTAACGATGATATTGGAAATCAATCGGCTTTTGCCCTTTGTCATACTGTATCCGGCTCTGCGATGGTTGGGTTTCAGCAACCACCCGACCGGCTTTGACGACCGTCAAACGAGCCGGGCACAGACGCAGCGCATCCAGCACGCTGTGCACATCCAATATCACGAAATCGGCCCGGCGGCCGGGCGCAATGCCGTAAGAATCGGCGATGCCGAAGGTTTTAGCCGAATTGACGGTGATGGTGTCAAACATCTGCTGCATTTCGTCGAAACCCGACATGTGGCAAACATGAATGGCCAGCTGGGCGGCTGCGAGCATATCGCCTTTGCCCAGCGGATACCAGGGGTCCATAATGGAATCGTGGCCCAGGCTGACATTTACCCCGGCGGCCAGTAGTTCCTTGACCCGGGTAATGCCGCGCCGTTTGGGATAGGTGTCGAAGCGCGCCTGCAGCACGGTGTTATCAAAAGGATTGGCGATGATGTTCACCCCGGACCGGGCCAGCAATCCCAGAAGTTTAAATGCATAGGCATTGTTGTAGGAATGCATGGCGGTGGTGTGGCCGGCCGACACGCGATTTTCAAAACCGCGTTTGATGGCCTCGGCGGCCAGCACCTCCAGGAAGCGGGAATGCTCATCGTCGGTTTCATCGCAATGCACATCGATCATACAATCAAATTCTTCCGCCAGCGCATAGACGATACCAATGGATGCAACGCCGTCCTCCCGGGTCCATTCACAGTGGGGAATCCCGCCGACCAGATCGGCGCCCAGCGTTAAGGCTTCGCGTATCAGGTCCGGTGCCTGGGGGTAGGACAGGATGCCGTCCTGGGGAAAAGCCACAATCTGGATGTCGGCAATCTCGCTCATTTCTTCCCGCAGCTGCAGCATGTATTTTAAAGCCGTCAGGTCAGGGTCGCAGATATCGATGTGGGTGCGGATATACAGCGTGCCCTGGGCAACTTCCCATTCGACTGCGCGCCGGGCGCGATCTTTAAAATCTTCAAATTGCGGATAGGCTTTTTTATATTCACCCCATACCTGAATGCCTTCCGGGTGGCTGCCGCTGATATTATACCGCGGGATCCCGGCGGTCAGGGCGGCATCCAGATGCAAATGCGGATCTATAAACGGCGGGCAGACCAGATTGCCGTCGGCATTAATTTCCGTTTGGGCCTGGATCTTCAGTCCGGGCCCTATTTCAGCAAAAGTACCGGCATCAACAGCCAGATCGACCGGTTCATCCCTGTCCGTCAGACGGGCATTTCTGACAATAAGATCCATTTGTGGCTCCTTTGATTGGCCGCAATTGCGGTGAGAATGTTTCAGTATGTCGATTGTCTGTTGGATTTATTTGAAAAAATTTGAGTCGATGGTACCACCACTAAGAAAATTTGTTATGTGGTGTCAACCCAAAAGTAAGGCGGTGTGGTTTGTTTTGGTTTCATTATAGGTTTCGGGCTTCTGGCTTTGACTCGACTGAACCCTTCGGCTGTGAGCTACATTCGGCCTGAGCTCATGTCGAAGGCAGAGCCGAACGGCTCGTCACAGGCTAGCCAGCAGCGAGTGACCAGTAGCCAGCGGCCAAAAGCATTTTCTTCTCCGCGAACTGATCCATGCGGACATAACATTGCTCGATCCGTTATTGCTATTTTATGACACAGTGGTAAACCTATCATATGTTGGATTCGCTCCGCGTATGGGATCTCACCGCTTTTCATAAGAATGTAAAATACTATGGGATTGGGGTATAAGTGGTTATAGAAAAAAACGCTACAATGTCATAGCGTTTTTTTAACAACCTCTATAAAAACCAGCAACCATACGGATTAAAAAATAAAAGCCAGCATTTTTTTAGCATTTAAGCATATAAATTGAATCTAAAAATAGTAGCTTACGCTCAAGAGCTCCGCTGGCTAGCGGGACTTCGCATCAAATTGTAATAATTGTTTGGGTTCAACGAATAAAGATAATTAGACAGGATTTACAGGATAATCAGGATTATTTTTAGCCGTTCGCCGGAAGCGAACAGCCAAACCCTATCGCCTGCGGCGAGTATTCCGTGCTTTCACCAACTGAATTGATGATTTTAAAAAGTAGGCGTTTATCCCGATGTTAAAATGTATGACCGAAGTTTTTATTCCGCTGAAAGCGGATTGGGTTTAGTCGCTCTCGTCTGGAGGGCGACTAAGAAAAATATCCTCAAAATCCTGTAGATCCTGTCAAAAAAAATAGTAATACCATTTAACGTGGAAGCGCAGTAATTGAGCGTTCGGCGTATTTTGAGATAGGTTATCGTTATAATCATCTTCACTGTGCCATAAACCATAAAAGGGTGCCTCAAATGAAAACAAACACCGACGACAATTACAAATCCAAGCTTCAGCCTGCCGATGCAGCGGTTCGCATGATCCGCGCCGGTCAGAGGGTTTTTATCGGCTCTTCCTGCGGGGAACCACAGCATCTGGTCAATGCCCTCATGGATAATGCCACCTATTATTCAGATGTTGAAATTGTGCGCCTGCTCAGTGTCGAAGGCTCCCTGCTGGCACTGATGGCAGATGAATTTCGAGGGCATACGTTTAATCTGCGGTCCATTTATCAGGGCTCCGACCAAACCGCGGGCCTGCGCGCCAATAAACGCTTTATTACACCCATGAACCTGTGTGCGGTTCCCAATTTATTCAAAAAAAGGCTTTTTCCGCTTCATGTGGCCTTAATCCAGGTATCACCACCGGATGAGCATGGCTGGTTGAGCCTGGGCATTTCAGTGGATGTCACTTTGGCAGCCGCTCAGTCAGCGGATATGGTGATCGCCCAGGTAAACCCGAAAATGCCACGAGTGCCGGGCCACAGCTTCATCCATCTAAATGATGTTGACGTCTTTGTTGAACACGAAGAGGATTTGCTAAGCGCATATGATTTGCCAGAATATGAATCCGCCGCTGACATTGCGGGCATAACGGCGAATTTGGTGGACGACGGTGCCACCGTTCAGCTTGGATTGGCGGAGCTTTCCAGGCCGATCGCAGAAGCCTTTGCAGACAAGAACGACCTGGGTGTTCATACCGAAATTTTAACCGACGACTTAATGGAATTGGTGCACAGAGGCGTGGTTACCAATCGTTATAAAAATATGAACGAGGGCAAACTGATCGCCAGTGGCGCCATCGGCAGCAAAAAATTATATCAGGCATTGCATAATAATGTGGCCCTTGAGTTTCGACCATCGGACTATGTCAACCATCCGGCCATCATTTCACAAAACCATAAAATGGTCGCGATTAATTTTGCACGCACCATGGATCTGACCGGACAGGTCTATGGCGATGCCCTGCCCCAGAACCATTTTTCGGGGGTCACCGGCATGCTTGATTTTATCATGGGTGCCACCATCTCGCCTCTGGGCAAATCGATAATTGTCATTTCCGCCCAAAGCATGGACAACAAAACCAGCCGCATTATTCCCAGATCGGACGTGGGATCCATCCTGGTTCCTAAAGGATATGTTTCCTATGTGGTCAGTGAATTCGGCATGGTCAATCTATTTGGCAAGAATAATGAGGAAAGAGCGATGGCATTGATCAGTCTGGCGCATCCGGATTTTCGCGATGAGCTGTTTCACACCGCCCAGGAATCAGGGCTCATCGATCGCAATCGATCGTTGAACGAATCCTTATTCGGTGTCTACCCGGCCCGCATGGAAGAAGATCGGGTCCACGATGGTATCGAAGTCACTTTTCGGCCGGCAAAACAAGTGGATGGTCGCCTCATTCAGGAGCATTTCTACGGTATGGATGAAAAAGATGTCCAGACCCGCTTTTTCAGTATCCGCAAAAGCTTTTACAGAGAAGATATGGAAGGCATGTTTCAGGTCGACTATATTAAGAACCTGTCGATCGTTGCTGTTACCGGTGAGGTTGGCTTTGAAAAAATTATCGGTCTCGGGATGTATGCCCTTGAAGAGGGGACCGTTGCAGAGGTGGCTTTTTCCGTCTCCAAAGAATGGCAGGGTAAGGGAATAGCCAGTGTATTATTGGGAAAAATTGCCGAAGCCGCCCGCGAACACGGCATTACCAGCCTCGTCGCCTATATGCTTTCTACCAATAAAAGTATGATCAAGTTATTTAACAAACTGCCGTATAAAATAGAAACCAAAATGGAAGAAGGTATGTTAGTCCTTCGATGCAATTTTGAAAAAGAAGCGGGAAGTTAAATCATCAAGCGTTTTTGGTGACATATTCTTAAACCCAATCGATCCCCCATGATGCCTGTTCAAAATAATGACATTGCTGAGATATTCACTCGCATTGCCGATTATTTAGAAATCGAAGGCGAAAACCTCTTTCGTATTCGAGCCTATCGCAATGCAGCCCATTCGGTCAGCGGCCTGGGCCCAGAGCTGAAAGAGATGGTAGCCGCCGGAGAAGATCTTACACAGCTGCCGGGTATCGGCAAAGATCTGGCCGCCAAAATCCATGAGATCCTGGAAACCGGTACCGCCCAGGCGCTGGTCAAGCTTCAAAAGCGCATTCCCCAGTCATTGATTGAGATTTTAAAACTCCCCAACCTGGGCCCCAAGCGGGTGCGGATTTTATACAAAAAACTCAACATCAAAACCCTGGCACAGCTGGCAAAGGCGGCCAGTAAAGGGCGCATCAGTGCGCTGGATGGGTTTGGCCAAAAAACGGAAAGAGCCATTTTAGAGGCTGTTGAAGCCCGCGCGCAAACACAAAAACGCTTTAAACGGGTAACCGTCATGCCCATTGTTGACAGCCTCATTGATTTCTTAAAGAAGGTGCCCGGGGTTAACACGGTTGCGGCTGCCGGTAGTTACCGGCGCTCACGGGAAACCGTCGGCGATCTGGACATACTGGTCACAGCCCGCAAAAACAGCCCGGTCATGCGCCGCTTTCTGGAATTTGATGTCATCAACAAGGTTTTAGCCGGTGGCGCTACAAAGGCAAGTGTCATTTTAAGATCCGGTTTACAGGTAGACCTTCGATTGGTGGAACCCGCCAGCTTTGGTGCTGCCCTGCAATATTTTACCGGCAGCAAAGACCACAATATCGCCATCCGGCGGCTGGGGCAGCAGCGGGGATTAAAGATAAATGAGTACGGTGTGTTTCGGTTTGAAAAGCAGGTGGCCGGTCGCACAGAGGCCTCGGTTTATAAAGCGCTGGATCTGCCTCCGATACCGCCGGAGCTCAGGGAGAACCGCGGTGAGATCGAGGCTGCTGCCCAAAAACGGCTGCCCCGGTTGATCGAACGCAAAGATCTCAAAGGGGATTTGCACATTCACACCCTTGCCAGCGATGGGCGCAACAGCCTGGAAGAAATGGCGCTGGCGGCCAAACGAATAGGATTGAAGTATATTGCCATTACCGAACATTCCAGCCGGCTAAGAGTGGCCGGCGGCCTCGATGCGTCACATTTGAGGCAACAAATCGATGAGATCGAACGTCTGAATGAGCGATTAAAGGGCATCCAGATTCTAAAAGGACTTGAAGTCGAGATCTTAAAAGATGGCTCCCTGGATCTATCAGATTCTGAACTGGCCCAATTGGACCTGGTGGTTGGAACGGTTCACAGCCATTTCAATTTGTCCCTCGAAAAACAGACCGAACGCATTCTACGCGCCATGGACGAGCCTTATTTTAGCATGCTGGCCCATCCAACCGGCCGCATAATCAATCAGCGGGATCCCTACCAGGTTGATCTGACGCGCATCATTCATAAAGCCGCCGCGCGTGGCTGTTTTCTGGAACTCAATGCCAATCCCAAACGCCTGGACCTGACGGATATCTATTGCCAGATGGCCAAACAAGAAGGTGTTCTGGTATCCATCAACTCCGACGCCCACAGCATTGACGCATACAGCGATCTGGAATTTGGTGTCGGTCAGGCCCGGCGTGGCTGGCTGGAAAAAAGCGATGTGCTCAATACCCGCACCCTGACCCAGGTGCGCAAGCTGCTCAAGCAGACTATGGGTTCATAGGTTCCGCGTTCCGTGTTGCGCGTTTCGAGTTAGAGATTGACACCTACTGCTGGCAACCCGGCGCCCCTTTAATGTGCCTTGACCGTTTTGTATAATTTAAATCTGATCCTCAATCGGTAGCAAGCGCCAGAAAAAATCTGAGAATCGCTGCCAGAAACTGCGCGCCGGCTGCATTGAAACGGTACCGGAGCTCGATTCCCAGCGAAGCTGATTGTCATCATTCAGATAGACCCGCCAGGCATTTTCCGGAGACATCATCGTATCGAATTGCTCAGCCAGCTGGCTGCATAACCCAGGCGACTCGATGTAAAGGCCATTTTCGGTATTGATCTCGAGGGCCCGGGGATCAAGGTTCAGTGAGCCGATAAAACAGCGCTTGCGGTCGCCCACGATGGCTTTCACATGTAAACATATAAAACCTGCTTTAACCGGCGGTGTATCGACGACATCCCGAATGGCGGGTGAAGGGTCATGCTTGAACTCATACAGTTCTGCGCCGGTGGCCAGGATAGGCCGGCGATATTTTTTATAATGGCTGTGAGCAGCCGTATGATCGTTTGACCCCAGGGATCCTGTGATAATTTTGATCTGCACACCTTCAGACTCCAGTGCTTCCATTTGCTCTAATAAATCGCCTGGAATGAGGTAGGGCGTAACGAGGATAATTTCAGCGTGGCTGGGGGCAGAAAGATTACGCAGCATATCGTCAAGGCGAAAGATTTCCTCGCCCTGGTCAACCGGCGTGTCTTGAAGAAAGTGACCGATGCCAGCGTGCATATGCGCCGGCACTTCCTCCAAATTTTTTTCCCAGGATTTTGGTTCAAGGGGATAGCTATCCAGCAAATCTTGCTTTTCGATAAGGTAGTCCTTGGCCCTTTCACGCAGGGGCGCCAGTTCTTCGTAGGTTGCTTCGGGAGACAAGGCAATGCCGGGATAGGAAAGATCGGCGTTCCAGTATGTGTCGAATGCATTGGAAATCTCCTCCACCACAGGTCCCATGACCAGCACATCGAGATCCCGGAAATTATATTTTTCACTTACTCCAAAATATAAATTACCGATATTGCGCCCGCCGACGATGGCCATGCGGTTATCGACAACAAACAGCTTGTTGTGCATCCGGCGGTTTAATTCTCTAAAATGGAGTATAAATGAACCCAATTTCCCCAGCGAACTGTCGCGGTATCTGCCGGGGTTAAAAAGCTTGATGTCAAAATCTGGATGCCTCGTGATAGCGGCGATACTGCGGTCTTTGGCACCAAAGAGTAAATCATCCACCAGCAGGCGCACCCGCACCCCGCGATCGGCTGCCTTGAGAAGACGTTCGAACAATAAAATTCCGGTTTCGTCATTTTGCCAGATGAAATATTGTGCATCAATGGATTGGGTGGCATGATCGATAAGCGCCAGACGAGATCGGAAGGCCACATCATTATGCGCGATTAACAAAAACCCTGATTGCCCGGTCGGAAAATTTTCAGCGAACTTCGAAGATACCTCGAACAACGTACCGGAAGCCGCGGGCGGCAGAGAATATACTTTAGGTGTTGGCGGCGGTGGATACTTAAGCGTTGCACAACCCGAGACGACAAATAGACATGCAATAATGATTCTGGCAATGGTTTTTCGCATTGAGCACCTCGTTCAGGCCCTGTGTTCGTTCACATCACCGCAGGCGGAGCGAACTATTGAATGAATTGCATTTATGTAAAATATCCATAGGGAATTGACAAGAGTTTTCAATTTTTTATGTTGAACTTACGGTCTGATTTCAATAGGTGTGCCGGGATTGACAGCCTGCCAGACATCATCCATGTCGTGATTGCTTAAGGCAATGCAGCCATCGGTCCAGTTAAAAAGCTGGACGAATGTCGAAAGTCCTCCATAACCCTTGAGCTGGCCATGGATCATGATGTCACCTCCGGATTTACGCCGCGCTTTCTGGCGGTCTCCCAATCCCGGGCATTGGGATACGAAATGTGAATGGATTTGTAAAATTTGCTGTTCGGGTTTTTGTAGTCGAGGATGTAGTGCACCTCCGGCGTTCGTTCATCACCCCGCTGCTTATGCCCTTCAGGGTTGGAGCCGAAGGCAACATCAAAAGATGCCAGTTCCTTACCCTCGCGCAGCAGGTAGAGCCTGGATTCGCTCTTTACAACCAGCACGGAATCCGCCTTCTGCCCGCAATAAGCAGTTCCGCAAAATAAGAATACGGCAAGGATGACGGATACAATTTTATAGGCAAATTTCATTATGTCCGCTTTTGATTGATTATTAATCTGGTTGAGTGCTTTGACCTTTTTACTCTTCTTCTTCGAACGATTCATCTATTATTACAATTGTTGTACCCATGGGTGCCCATTCGAACAATGTCCGGGCATCATCCTCTTTGAGACCGACGCAGCCCATCGAGCCCACGGATTCAGTCAGGTATACGTGCAGGTATGAGCGGATCGTCGCCCACTTGGTGCCGTGAATTGCTTTGCCGTCTTTACTGAAAAACATTGTATAGGGCATTGGGGCGTTGTATTTTTTGCTGGTGTAGTCCTCGACTTTTTTGAAAACTGAAAATTTGCCGGCATGAGTCTCTTTACCGGGCTGGCCGGTGATGGCATCGAACTCATAAAAAATCTTATAATCATCCAGCGCATAAAGCACCTGCTGATCAATATTGACAAGAATGACTTTACTGGGCTTGGCAATCGCGCTACCTGC
>Ga0209567_10001109_pt1 | contig 14130 bp, 12 predicted proteins | sample COG_12_FD_184756 | JGI IMG/M metagenome (GOLD analysis project Ga0209567, IMG submission 184756) | Pelagic marine sediment microbial communities from the LTER site Helgoland, North Sea, for post-phytoplankton bloom and carbon turnover... | ecosystem: Environmental > Aquatic > Marine > Neritic...
TGGTACTTGCTGCAGCAACGCCGATAATGAGACTCGCGGTAGAGACAATCCCGTCATTCGCGCCCAGAACCGCGGCACGCAGCCATCCGACGCGATGTATCCTGTGAACTTCATGGTGACTCATGGAAGACCTCGTTCGGTTCGTGTATCTGCATTCTTGACCACCGACACGATAATGCCTGACTTCGAGAACTTGCGAAGGCCCTTGTAAGCGCGCCGCGCCCGCGTATAATCACTTGCTTGTTGACAGCAAGTATATTCCAGGTTTGCAGAAGACCAGCCCATCATTGACACAAGCCGAACGCACGGCGCTTTCCGACAGCGCGATGCTGGATGCCGCCATGGACCTGGTGCTGGAGCACGGAACGGACAGGACGACGCTGGCCATGATCGGCGAGAAGGCGGGCTATAGCCGGGGCTTGGCGACCTACCGCTTCGGTTCCAAAGGGGGTCTTTACGACGCGCTCTGTAAGTCGATTTCCCGCCACTGGCTCGAATACCTGAAGCAGGGTGTCGGTGCCAAGGTCGGCATCGATGCGATGTGCGCCGCGCTGGACACGATATACAAGTTCGAGCAGGAATCGCCGAAGGAAGCTCGTGCGTTGCAGATTCTGTACAGCGGAGCGGCGAGCCCAAGCGCGGAATTTCAGGCAACGGCCGTCGGCATCCGGCGTCGCCAGAAATCAGACGTCGCCGAATGGGTTCGCCTCGGGCAAGAGGCCGGCCAGATTCGCGCCGATGTCAATGCAGACGAAGTCGCCGCGCAGTACGTGGCCTATATATCCGGTATGACGTATCTCTGGATGATGAGTCCGGACACCTTCGACTTCTCAGTGTCGAATGAGGTGATGAAAAGACACCTGAGAGATTCACTTGCCGCCACCTAGCGGGCGGCAGAATTCAAGCACGGGAAAATGAAATGACAGACGCCTATATTTTCGATCATGTTCGCAGTCCGCGCGGCAAAGGCCGGGCAAATGGTGCCTTGCATCAGGTAACACCCATAGACCTGGCGACCCAGGTGCTTACCGCTCTTCGTGAGCGCAATGATCTCGATACCAGCAAGCTCGATGACGTTATTTTCGGGTGCACGGCGCCTGTAGGAGAACAAGGATCCGTCATTCCGCGCCTGGCCGTTCTCAATGCCGATTACGATCAGAGCGTGCCCGGCAAGCAACTGAACCGGTTTTGCGCGTCCGGTCTCGAAGCCGTCAATACCGCGGCGGCGCAGGTCATGTCGGGCCAGTCCGATCTTACGATCGGTGGCGGCATCGAATGCATGTCGCGCGTGCCGATGGGTTCCGACTCAGGCGCCATGCACGCGGACCCGGGCTTCGCTTACAAGTCGTACTTCGTACCACAGGGTATCGGTGCCGATCTGATCGCGAGCCTCGAGGGGTTCACTCGAGAGGACGTCGATGCCTACGCGGTGGAAAGCCAGGCGCGTGCGGCAAACGCCTGGGAGAATGGCTATTTTACGAATTCCGTTGTCGCGATCACCGATCAGCTTGGCAATACCTTGCTCGATCGCGATGAGCACATGCGACCGGGCACAACGGCCGAGGATCTTGCCGGTCTGAAGGCTGCTTTCGAGATACCCGGTCAGCAAGCGGGCTTCGATGCGGTCGCATTGCAAAAGTACCCGCAGGTAGAGGCGATAAATCATGTCCATACCGGCGGCAACTCGAGCGGCATTGTCGATGGATCGGCTGCGGTCCTGATCGGTAACGGCGAAACGGGCAAGGCGTTGGGCCTCAAGCCGCGAGCTCGCATCAAAGGCTTCTCCTCGATCGGCACGGATCCGACAATCATGCTGACTGGTCCGGCGCCGTCCGCCGAGAAAGTTCTGAAGCGCTGTGGCATGGCGGTAAAGGACATCGATCTGTTCGAATTGAACGAGGCATTCGCATCGGTGGTCATGTTGTTCATGCGACAGCTGGGCATCGAACACGACACGATAAACGTCAATGGCGGCGCAATCGCGATGGGTCATCCACTGGGCGCAACTGGCGCGATGATATTGGGCACGGTTCTGGACGAGCTAGAGCGCCGCGATCAGGCCACAGCCCTGATAAACCTGTGCGTCGGCGGTGGCATGGGCACCGCCACAATTATTGAACGCGTTTGAACAGCGATTGACTTCACGGGATTAGCCAAATGAACACTTTAGAAATCAAGACAGACAGCAACGGAATCGCGCTGATTACGGTCGACCTCAAGGATCGGTCCATGAATGTCGTGTCACCGGAATTTATCGCCGAGCTCGATCAGGCCGTCGACCAGATCTCCAGCGACGACAACATCAGGGGCGCAGTGGTTACATCGGGCAAGAGCTCGTTCATCGCCGGCGCGGACTTGCTCCAGATCGTTGACGAAATCGACCCCACAGCAGATCCGAAAGAAGCCTTCGACAGATGGAGTAGTCTGCAACAGCTTTATCGCAAGCTCGAGACCTGCGGTAAGCCGGTCGCTGCAGCAATCAATGGCACCGCGCTTGGTGGCGGACTTGAGCTTTGCCTCGCGTGTCATTATCGGGTGGCAGCAAATAACCCCAAAGCGAAATTGGGCCAGCCGGAGGTTCAGGTGGGGTTGCTGCCCGGCGCGGGCGGTACACAGCGTTTGCCGCGTATGATCGGGCTCGAAGCGGCTTTGCCGTTGTTGGTGCAGGGTACACATTTGTCGCCGCAAAAGGCGGCTGAGCTCGGCGTCGTCGATCACTTGGTCGAACAGGGCGAGGAAGTGAATGCTGCGAAACAGTGGATCCTGGACGTTGGCGAAGCCGAGCAACCCTGGGACAAGAAAGGCTTCAAGGTACCCGGCGGTGCGGGCCTCATGAATCCAAAAGCCATGCAGACGCAGATGTTTGGCGTCGCGATGCTGCAAAAGGCGACCAACCACAACTATCCGGCTCCGATAGCTATCATGTCGGCGGTCTACGAAGGTTCCGTTCTGCCTATCGATACGGCGTTGCAGATCGAATCGAAATACTTCGCGCAGATACTGACCAATGTCGTGGCTCGCAATATGGTTCGAACGCTGTTCGTCAACAAAGGTGCCGCAGACAAGCTCGCCCGGCGTCCGCAAGGCATCGACAAGAGCAAGGTCACAAAGCTCGGCGTTCTGGGTGCCGGCATGATGGGTGCCGGGATCGCTTTTGTGTCCGCGCGTGCCGGGATGCAGGTCGTCCTGCTCGACCGCAGCAAAGACGAAGCGGAAAAAGGCAAAGACTACTCGCGTCAACTGCTGCAGAAGCGCATTGATCGCGGCCGCATGAACGCCGATGCTGCAGCCGAACTACTTGAGCGAATTCATACGACGGAGGAATACGGGGACCTCGACGGCTGCGAGTACGTGATCGAAGCGGTCTTTGAAGACCGGGGTATAAAGGCTGACGTTACCGCCAAAGCCGAAGCGATCATCGGTGGCGATGCGATTTTTGGATCCAACACGTCGACATTGCCCATAACGGGTCTAGCCGAAGCATCAGGCCGGCCTGAGAGCTTTATTGGCATCCACTTCTTCTCCCCTGTAGAGAAGATGCCACTCGTCGAAGTCATCGTGGGCAAGAAGACGAGTGACGAGGCGATTGCGCGTACGCTGGATTACATTCAGCAATTGCGGAAGACACCCATCGTCGTTAACGATAGCCGCGGCTTCTATACGAGCCGGGTGTTTACTACATTCACCCGCGAGGGCATCGCCATGCTCGCGGAAGGGGTGAATCCGGCGCTGATCGAAAATGTCGCGAAGCATGCCGGTATGCCCGTCGGGCCGCTGGCCGTGACGGACGAGGTCTCGCTCGAACTTGGCTACAAGATTGGAAGACAGACGAAAGTGGACCTGGGGGACGCCTATATTGAAACGCCGGCGGACGCGGTAATGGAAAAAATGGTTGTCGAACTGGATCGTCGCGGCAAGCGCTTCGGCGCCGGGTTCTATGACTATCCCGACGATGGCAGGAAACGCTTGTGGCCGGGGCTGGCGGAGCACTTCCCCTTGTCCGACGACCAGCCGACACCTGACGAAGTCAAAACCAGGCTTTTCTACGTGCAGGCAATCGACACGGCTCGTTGTCTCGAGGAAGGCGTACTTACGCACCCCGCCGACGGCGACATTGGCTCCGTCTTCGGCTGGGGTTTCCCGCCGTACACGGGCGGCACATTGTCGTTCATCGAGACCGTGGGACTGCCGGAATTTGTTGCCGAAGCCGATCGCCTCGCGATGAAACACGGAGCAAGATTCGAAGTGCCGGACGGCCTGCGCGCGATGGCAGAGGGCGGTGAAACCTTCTATGGGTTGGCCGGCAAGGCCGAAGCTCGTTCAGCGGCCTGAGGAGATCGATATGAGCGACATCGTTAGTTACGCACGTCGGGATGCCATTGCTGTTATTACATTGAATCGGCCCGACTCGATGAATGCATTCACGACCGAATTGTCGCTGCAACTGCAATTGGCGCTGGAACGCGCGGCTGGTGATGACGCCGTTCGGGTGATCGTACTAACGGGCGAAGGCCGTTGTTTCAGCGCTGGTGCCGACCTCAAGTCAGGATTCGAAGGGCGTAGCGTATTCGGCAAGCTGCACTACGAATATCGACCGTTGTTTTCGGCGATCGCAACGATGTCGAAACCGGTCATCGCTGCGGTCCCGGGCTCGGCCGCCGGTATCGGAATGTCGCTGGCATTGCATTGCGATCTCTTGCTCATGGCAGATAACGCCTTCCTGTTATCGCCGTTCACGACGATATCACTGGTTCCGGACGGCGGGCTGAACTGGCTCCTGGTCCGGCAGCTGGGGTACCGTCGCGCGTTTCAGCTGAGCGTCGAATCGGAACGAATTCCCGCAGACCGTTGCGTCGAGCTGGGGCTCGCCAACAAAGCCGTCCCCGCCGAAGAATTACAGAGTGCCGCAGTGGAGTGGGCGGAAAAGCTCACAAAACGCGCGCCGCTGTCTCTCGAGGCGACCAAGAAGACCATGCGTTATGCGATGGACAACGATTGGGCAAGTTCTTTCAACATGGAAGCCGACTGGCAGCAGGCATTGGCAGGCAGCGAGGACAATGCCGAAGGCGTCGCAGCGTTCTTCGAAAAGCGTGAGCCAAAATTCAAAGGTAAGTAAACGCCCCGACTGATTGACAGAGTATTAGCCATGGATAGACATATTTTCGAAGAAGAGCACGAGATGTTTCGCGACTCCGTGCGCAGCTTCATGAAAAACGAGATCGGGCCCCACAGCGACCGCTGGCACGAAGAGGGTATCGTAGACCGCGAGGCATTCCTTAAAGCCGGGGAGATGGGCTTCCTGCTGATGTGGGCTGATGAAGAGTACGGCGGCATTGGCGTGCGCGATTTTCGCTACGAGCAAATCCTGATCGAGGAGAATGCGCATCACGGTGACCCGGGTTTCTTCATGACCTTGCACAGTCGTCTGGTTGGCCCTTATTTCGACAGTTTCGCAAGCGACGAGCAGAAGGCACGCTGGCTACCGAAATGTATTTCGGGCGAACACATACTTGCCATTGGAATCACGGAGCCCGGCGCCGGTAGTGATGTCGCGGGTATCAGGACCAAAGCCGAAGACAAGGGTGATCATTACCTGCTCAACGGCTCCAAGACCTTTATTTCGAATGGTATTCTTGCCGACCTCGTTATCGTTGTCGCGCGCACGGATCCGGACAACAGTCATGCTCTGTCCCTGTTCGTTGTCGAACGAGGAATGGAAGGTTTCGAGCGCGGCAAGAACCTCAAGAAAATGGGAATGAAGAGCCAGGACACGGCCGAGCTGTTTTTTAATAACGTCAAGGTGCCGAAAGAAAATCTCCTCGGTGAGTTCAACCGTGGCTTTTATCACCTGATGCATGGACTGGCCGAAGAGCGACTCCTGGGCGCTTGCGGCTACCTTGCAAGCTCCGAGGCGGCTTACAATCTGACGCTCGACTACGTTAATGAACGCAAGGCGTTCGGCAGGACTATCGCTGAGTTTCAGAATACGCGTTTCAAGTTGGCGGACATGCGGACAGAGCTGGACGTGGGTTACGCTTTCGTCGATCGCTGTGTCGAAGAGCACAACAAGGGTCGCCTGACGGCTGACGACGCGGCGAAAGCCAAGCTCTGGACAAGTGAACTGGAGGGCCGCATAACCGACGAATGCGTGCAGCTGCACGGTGGCAATGGCTACATGGACGAGTACAAGGTCTCGCGTCTTTATACCAACGCTCGCGTGTCGCGGATCTACGCAGGCAGTTCGGAAATCCTGCGAGAGATTATTGCGCGTTCGATTGGTCTGGATCCGCGCAAACGGCAAAAAGCGGCGAAAGCCAACGCAGCTTGAGAGACGAACAGATGCGAACCGCGTTCATTGGGCTTGGCGTTATGGGTTATCCGATGGCCGGCTTTCTGTCGAAAGCGGGCCACGAAGTCGTCGCCTATAACCGCACCGAATCCAAAGCAGACAGCTGGACACGGCAGTTTGGCGGGCGTAATGCGACGACGCCAGCGGCAGCAGCAGACGACGCCGACATCGTGTTTTGTTGTGTGGGGAACGATGATGATGTTCGCGATGTCATCCTTCGCGAGACGGGGGCCCTCAACGGCATTTCACCCGGCGCAATCATCGTCGACCACACAACGACGTCGGCGACTATTGCCCGTGAAATCCACGCGCGTGCCGCGGAGAAGACCGTTGGATTCCTTGACGCACCCATATCGGGAGGTCAGGCGGGTGCCGAGAACGGCCAGCTTACTGTGATGGTCGGCGGTGACCCCGACATGTTTGAGCGAGCCGCACCTGTGATCGACAGCTATGCGAAGGCGATCACTCATATCGGTCCGACCGGCTCCGGGCAGCTCGCCAAAATGGTCAACCAGATCTGTATTGCCGGACTCGTGCAGGGGCTCGCCGAGGGGCTGAACTTCGCAGAACGCGCCGAGCTCGATCCGGCGCTCGTTATCGAATCCATCTCCAAAGGCGCGGCGCAGTCCTGGCAGATGGAAAACCGCTGGCAAACGATGGTGGATGGCGAGTTCGAATTTGGTTTCGCCGTTGACTGGATGCGCAAGGACCTGGGCATTGCGCTCGAAGAAGCCCATCGCAACGGCGCGAAGCTCGAGGTCACCGAGCTCGTCGATCAATTCTATGCCGAGGTGCAGGCGATGGGCGGCAGCCGCTGGGACACATCCAGCCTGATTGCACGCCTCAAAAAGTAGTAGAATGCGTGCTTCACAGGGGTGGTCTTAAGACCTGAGATCCTCGACCGGCGGGTGCCGGGCGTACAGGGAACCCTTAGAACCTGATCCGGCTAATACCGGCGTAGGAAGGGAATCATGCATCCACGGTCCAACAGGCGCTTGTTCGGCGCAGCACTATTATTGATGCTCGCGTTACCCGCTGCGGCGAGTGAGACCGATACAGATCCGGTCGATGAGATCATTGTGACAGCGGACTTCCGGGAACGCACCGTCAATGAGCTTCCCGCGAGCGTCAGCGTACTGGACGCAGAATTCATCGAACAGAGCGCAGTCCAGCACTTCGAAGAACTGATCAATGTGGTTCCCAATCTCAACTGGTCGGGCGATGGGCATCGTGCCCGTTACTTTCAGATTCGTGGCGTAGGTGAGCTGGAGCAGTACCAGGGTGCACCGAATCCATCCATCGGCTTTCTGATCGATGACATCGACTTCAGCGGTATCGGTACGGTCGCGACCCTGTTCGACGTTGAGTCGGTTGAGGTACTGCGCGGTTCGCAGGGGAGTCGTTACGGAGCGAATGCACTCGGTGGACTGATCTACGTCCGGAGTGCCGATCCGTCGCCGGAACGGGACGGGCGAGTGCAGCTGAGCGCCGGCGATGACGATGCCATCGCGTTGGGACTGGCTTTCGGCGGTGCGCTCGACGACGAAGAAAAAATCACCTATCGCATCAGTGCTCAAAAATACGAGAGTGATGGCTTCCGAAGCAACGGCTATCTCGGGCTTGACGACACCAATGGTCGTGACGAGTCGGCGCTACGTTTGCGGCTGCGCTACGAACCATCAACGACTCTCGAAGCAAATCTGTCAATTCTCTACAGTGATATCGACAATGGCTACGATGCCTTCTCGCTCGACAACAGCTATTCGATGCTGTCGGACAAGCCGGGAAAGGATGCGCAGCGAAGTACGGGAGCATCACTACGGCTCGACTGGTCGGCGATGGATACGATGACCCTGACCTCGGTTACGGCATTTGCTGATTCCGATATTGACTTCAATTTCGACGCGGATTGGGGCAACGCGGATAGCTGGTTTCCCGTGACTTACGATTACATTTCGACAAATGATCGCACGCGCAAAACGGTCAACCAGGAATTCAGGCTGGCAGCGAATGAGGCGGGAAAGGTCTTTGCGGGTACGACCGATTGGTTGTTGGGGCTTTATGTGCAAAAGCTCGACGATGAGCTGATGACGGTAAATCGCGGCGTCTATTACGACCCCTTCTATGACTTTGCGGACAGCCTCGATGACACGCTGGCAAGCGATTACGAGGCGACAAGCACGGCTTTATTCGGTCAGCTCGAGAGCGATATCAGCGATTCAACGCGACTGGGCTTTGGCCTGCGGGTCGAACATCGCTCGACGGATTACCACGATACGACAGGGCTTCGGGCGGGTCCATCGGAAACGATGTGGGGCGGCGAAGTCAGTCTCAGCCATGATTTCACGGCAGCATTGACCGGCTTCGTGAGCCTGACCAAAGGCTACAAGGCGGGCGGCTTCAATCTGGGTGCAGTACCGCCAGGGCGCAGGGACTACGGCGAAGAGCAACTTTGGAGCGTGGAAGCGGGCGTCAAGTCATCCCTGCTCGACGATACGATGACGCTCAATGCTTCGATATTCTATAGCCGACGCGACGATCAACAGGTCCGTACCTCGGTTCAACTCGTTCCTGGCGACCCGGCCTCGTTCGTGTTCTTCACCGACAACGCGGCGCAGGGAGATACCCTGGGGGCAGAGGCGGATTTGCGCTGGTTCTTGTCTGATTCCTGGGAGGTGTACGCGAACATAGGGTTGCTGGATGCCAGTTTCGATGAATTCATGGCGCCAACGGGTGACCTGGGTGGCCGGGACCAGGCGCACGCGCCGCGCTACACCGTTGCGGCCGGCGCGGCCTACCACAATGCCAGCGGATTCTTTGCCCGGCTGGATGCGACGGCGCGTGACGGCTTCTATTTCGATGTCAGTCACGACCAAAAATCGAAGGCCTACGAATTGTTGCACGCTCGTATCGGCTACGAACGCGACAGCTGGCGGCTGCAACTATGGGCGCGTAATCTGTTCGACGAGCACTACCCGGTGCGGGGTTTTTACTTCGGTAATGAGCCGCCCGACTTTCCGAATACACTTTACACTCGTCTGGGTGACCCCCGTCAGGTGGGTGTCACTATTGAAAAGAGGTTCAACTAATGAAGGTAGCCGTTGATATCAGCCTGTACCCACTCGATGCCGACTTCATTCCACCGATCAGGGATGTGATAGCCCGCCTGAATGAGCATGAGCGACTCGAGATCTGGACGAACGCGATGAGCACGCAGGTTGTGGGCGAGTTCGATGACGTCATGAACGCATTGCGCCAGGAGATAGGGGCGACGTTCGAGCAGCTGCCGAAAGCGGTCTTTGCTATCAAGATCCTGAATAACCCGATCCTGGGATAGCTGTGCCGCCCTTGCTTGCCCGCTTGATAGAACAGGCGCAGGCGTTTTCGACGCCGGAGCTTGTCGCAGTAATACTGGCAGTCGCCTACCTGGTATTGGCGATACGGCAAAATATCTGGTGCTGGTTGTGTGCCGGTATCAGCACCGCGATCTACATCTGGCTGTTTGTTGGCGCCAGGCTGTATATGGAGTCGGTCCTTAACGGCTTCTATTTCATCATGGCGATCTACGGGTGGTACGTTTGGACATCGGGTCGCACTGAGGGTCATGAGCGCCCTGTCGTGCTCTGGCCGTTACGCACGCATGCGCTTGCAATTCTTGCGATCGTCGTCATCAGTGTTGGAAATGGATTTCTCTTGAGTCAAAATACCGACGCGGCGTTTCCATACATAGACTCGCTGACAACATGGTCCGCTGTCTGGGCGACATTTCTTGTCGCGCGTAAGGTGCTCGAGAATTGGTGGTACTGGCTCGTGATTGATATAACGTCGGTATTCATTTACTGGGCGCGTGACTTGCAACTCACATCGCTGTTGTTTTTCATGTACGTGATCATGATTCCCTTCGGGCTCGTCAGTTGGCGACGCTCCTTACGAGAGCAGCCGGCATGACGGACACGAGACCACCTGACGAAGTTCTGCGCAACTTGCCGGAGTGGCAAAACGCCACTTGCACCGAGCTTGCCGGAGGGCTGACGAACAGATCGTGGCTCCTGCAAAACGGCAATCGTAAGGCCGTACTCAAGATTGACGATGATCCGCGTACAGCGCCATACAATACGCGACTGGCAGAGGCAGCCGTGCATTCGGCGGCGGCCCAGGCCGGACTCGCCAATTCGGTCCTTTTTGCCGACGACCAGGTATACCTCACCGAGTATATTGAAGGTACCGGATGGAATCCGGCTCACCTCGATCAGGAAGGCAAGATCGAGCAACTCGCCTCGGCGCTGCGGCGCCTGCATTCCCTGCCGCCATCGGGCCGGACTTTTGACGCCCTCGGGGCGGCAAAACGGTATGTGCAAGATATCCAGGACCCGGACGAGCAACTTGTTGCCTTGTGTCTGGATGTCATCAGGAACGTGCGGCTTCCGAACTATCTTTGTTGCTGTCATAACGACCTCGTCGCCGAAAACATCATTACTGCGCCAGAGCTGAAATTCCTCGATTGGGAATACGCGTGCGACAATAACCCGTTGTTCGATTTAGCGACGATCGTGGAGCATCACGAGTTGAGCGAGGCGCATGCGAGAGCGCTTCTCGATTCGTACTTCGACGGTTCGGGAGAATCGTGGTATTCGAAACTCGTGGAGCAACAGCGACTCTACCTCGCACTGTTCTGGTTGTGGCTGGCGTCCAGGCCCGACAGTTCAGGCAAAGCGGTCAAGAGACTGGCCGAGCGTCTGACTACCAGCTGTTCCTGAGTTCGCGAAGTTTGAGAAACACCGCGCGGGGATCGGGGTTGTCACCCAGCTCGGGAAATTCTTTTGCAAGCTTTGCGACGACCGTTGGACTTTGCAGGCGGAAAAACGTGTTGATGTCACGTTCCTGGGCCATCGAGGTGACGAGCGCTTCAGCGGGATCCTGATTCTTGTATTTCCTGACCATCTCTTGTGCGACCTGGTTATCGGGCTCTCGATCGAGCGTAAACGCAAGATTGTTGAGCAAATAGTCGTGTCCCGGGTAGATCAACGTGTCATCCCCCAGCGCGTTCAGCTGCTTATCGAAGGTTTCGAATAATTCCGCCGGATGACCACCATTGTGACAGTTGCCTGCGCCGGCATTGAAAAGTGTGTCGCCACTGAACAACCCGGGTTGATCCGTATGTGACAAGAGGCAAATGTGGCACATCGTGTGACCGGGCGTGTCGAGACACTCCAATTCGACGCTGCTGCCGACCTTGATAACATCGCCGGCCCCGACGCCACGATGAATGTCGGGTATACGGTTCCCGGCATTCTTGTGTGCGACGATTTTCGCGCCGGTGGCCTTTACGATCCCCCTGTTGCCACCCGTGTGGTCACCATGCTCATGAGTATTCAGGATCTGCGTGATGGTCCAGCCGCGGTCTTTCGCGACGGCAAGACACTTTTTGAATTCCAGCGGATCGATCGCAAGTGCGTCACCGGTTTCAGGGCACGCGACCAGGTAATTGAAGTTGCGATAGGCGTTACCGGTCCAGATCTGTTCCACAATCATCGCTCTTGTTCCTCCGTGCTCGAATCGAATACTTTTTCGCCACCGACCCAGGTCTGCAACACCTTGATATCGTCAATCTCGGAGGCGGGAACCGTGAAATAGTCGCGGTCGATAACAATGAAGTCAGCCCACTTGCCAGGCTCGAGGCTGCCGAGCCGGTCTTCCTGACTGGCGGCATAAGCTGCCGCCAGCGTAAAGGAGTGCAACGCTTCGGCGCGTGTCAAAGCCTGGTCAGGATACCAGCCCCCCTTCGGTGCTCCGTCGCGATCCTGCCGGGTCACGGCCGCGTACAGTCCGAGGAAGGGGTTGGACAACTCGACCGGGAAATCCGAGCCGCTCGCGATCACGGCGCCCGCATCCAGCAGGCGTCGCCACGCGTATCCGCCGAGAATTCTGTCCGGCCCAATGCGGTCTTCAGCCATGTTTTTGTCGCTCGTCGCGTGTATTGGCTGCATTGACGCAATGACACCCAGGTCTGCAAAGCGCGGAATGTCCTCGAGCACGATGATCTGCGCGTGTTCGACGCGATTGCGAAGAGCCGATGGCTTACCCTGTTGCACCTTGTCAAAGGCATCCAGCGCCATGCGGTTACCGAGATCGCCGATCGCATGGATGCCGACCTGAAACCCCATGTTATTGGCTTTCGCGACCCGGTCGTCGAGTTCATCCTGCGTCCAGAACGCAAGGCCACGGTTCTCGGCGTCGTCAGAGTAGGGTTCGATCATCGCAGCGCCGCGGCTGCCAAGCGCTCCGTCGACGTAAAGTTTGACAGAGGCAATCTCCAGGCGATCGTCTCCGTAGGCCAACAGTGGTTCGCCGATCGCGTCCAGGACCTCATCTGCGCCGCCGATCATGGCATAGACGCGCATGTCGAGATCATCGTCGTCCGCCAGCGAGAGGTAGGCCTCGGCATACGTAAGATCGATGCCTGCATCGTGGACGCTTGTGATGCCCTCTGCAACGAGCGTGTCCACGGCGCTCTGCAAGGATTGTCGATAGTCGTTCTTGTCGGGCTTGGGCACATGTCGGTCGACAAGTGCCATGGCCTTGTCGATAAAGACACCGGTTGCATGCCCATTGTCATCACGGAGGATCTTGCCGCCAACGGGATCCGGTGTATCGTCGTCAATACCCGCAAGCTTCATCGCAACGCTGTTCGCCCAGCCGGCATGGCCGTCGATTCGGCGCAGCCAGACCGGCCGATCCTTGACGACGGCATCGATGTGCGCTGCCGTCGGGAATTCCTTGACGGGCCACAGGACCTGGTTCCAGCCCCGACCCAGTATCCAGTCCGCGTGTGGATTCTGTTCGCGGTATTCGCTGATCCGGGCAGTAGCCGTCTCAACGCTGGCTACGCCCGTGATATCCAGGCTGGTCTTGAGCAGGCCCAGACCGTACACATGGGCATGCGCGTCTATGAGTCCCGGCAATACCGTGAGTCCACCCCCATCGATTCGGTCGTTCTCTGTCTGTGTAGCGAGCAGATCGTCGCCGCCCGTCGCCACGACTCGGCCGTCGTCATCGAAGACCAGCACGGAAAAGTTGCGGATACCGCCGCCGGTCGAGGTGTAGCCGTTCACGTTATGCAGTACGGTGTCCGCTGTTGCCACAACCCATGAGAAACCGAGAAAAGTTATATAAACCAATGATCTAAAAGAAAAAAAATACATCTGTTCCTCTCTGGCCAGGATCCCTTGAATGATTTGCACTCGCTTCCTGCCATGGTGCAGCGCGTTCAACGACACGATAACATTGACCTCTTTTGCGTGCGGCATGTCAAACCCGGCCGTACGAAGAATTCGTGGAGTATTTAGATGAAGAAGCTGATTGCCAGCTTGTCTGTTCTGCTGGCCGCGTTGATATCTGTTGCGGCCTGCAGCCAGAAGAATGACACGCCCGAAGCGTCTGCCGCCAGCTCGAAAATCTTCGATATGCCGTACCTGATGCGCGATCTCGACAACGGATTGCGGGTCATCGTCGTGGAGACAGACTATCCGGATATCGTTTCGCTTCAAATTCCGGTCCAGACCGGCTCACGGAACGAAGTTGAGAAGGGCAAGTCCGGGTTCGCCCATTTTTTCGAACATATGATGTTTCGTGGTACCGAAGCCTATCCGCCCGACGTTTATGCCAACATTCTAAAGAAAGCCGGAGCCGACCAGAGTGGCTATACGACCGACGACTACACCAACTATCACATTACGTTCACGAAGCGAGACCTGGAGAAGGTTATCGAGTTGGAAGCCGAT
>Ga0209567_10001110_pt1 | contig 14124 bp, 18 predicted proteins | sample COG_12_FD_184756 | JGI IMG/M metagenome (GOLD analysis project Ga0209567, IMG submission 184756) | Pelagic marine sediment microbial communities from the LTER site Helgoland, North Sea, for post-phytoplankton bloom and carbon turnover... | ecosystem: Environmental > Aquatic > Marine > Neritic...
GTACAGTACGGCGGAGACATGCATAAAGGGTTTGATGTCTTCCTTGTCCGGCGGCGCATCCATGACGATGCGTGTATCACCGTTAAAACTGACGCGGAAATAACGGCGAAAACTGGCGTCGGCGGATGCGGGTTCGATTTCAAAGGCCGGCAGCCCCAAATCGTTTTCCAACCAATGGGTGAGAAGATTAAGACGTTCAGGCACAGGTAAAAAACCAGGTGATCAGTTTCTTTCTTTATAAAAAAAGTGCAGGGTAGCATACTACCCCGCACTTTTTTAGCTTGTCGCTTTAGACTTTCGACTTGCTGCTTTAATTAAAACCGCCAGCCAAATTTGGCGCCAAAGGTATTCGCATCGCCGGTCTTGTCGATTTCGAAGGCCAAATTCATGGCTATCAGGTTCACATTGAAGCCGGCAAAAACCTTGTCCAGGTCAAAATCTTCAGAGGTTGGGTCACCTAATAAAGCAATAGCTGTAGCCGCCGCGCGTATAGACGCCTCTCCCACTGCAGTTGTCGAAGCAATCGGGTTTATCGGCCGAGAAGGTCGTGTCTCCGAGATCCCAGGGGTTGAAATTGAATTCTAGCCAGCTTGGCAGATAAAGCTGCATGTTGTCGTCGGTACGTTTGGGACCGACAATGCCGGAGGCATCAAACTGCGGGAAATAGAAGCCGGCCTGCCCCCATCCCAGGAAGTTGGTGGTGGATACCGTGCGGACATAGGTAATGGTTTCGCCATAGGTCGCTGTGGCGAAAAGAAGAGCACCTACAATTGAGAAAAGATAGCGGAACATGGCTTCTTCCTTCCTCTGGAGAATGGCTTTGACCGTTCTGCTTACAGCTAACAAGAACTGAATCGCCCCCGACTCACTAGACACTTTCAAGCCGTTTAAGATATTGCCGTTCATATTCTACCGGTGATAGCTGGTTACTTGAACCATGACGTCTCCGGGTATTGTAGAACATCTCGATGTAGTCAAACACGTCACTGCGTGCCTCCTCACGGGTTGTATAGATCCGCCGTTTAATACGTTCCCGCTTGAGCAGCTGGAAATAACTCTCTGCAACCGCGTTGTCGTGGCAGTTGCCGCGTCGACTCATACTGGCCTGAAGCCCGTGGGCCTTGAGGAATGCCTGCCAGTCGTGACTGGTATATTGGCTACCCTGGTCGGAGTGAACCGTCACGGTCGCGGTCGGCTTGCGCCGCCACACCGCCATCAGCAAAGCATCGAGCACAATCTCACGGGTAATCCGTGGCTGCATTGACCAGCCGATGACCCGCCGGGAGAACAGATCCAGCACGATTGCCAGGTACAACCAGCCTTCATGCGTGCGAATGTACGTGATGTCGGTAACCCATGCCTCGTCGGGTGCCTGCGTCGTAAATTGTTGCTGCAGTCGGTTCGGCGCCACGATGCTTACCGCCCCAGATCGATTACGCGGGCGGCGACGGTAGCCTACTTGTGCCCGTAATCCGGCGCGCTTCATCAAACGATACACACGGTGCTTGCCACACCGCTCACCGGTCTCCCGCAGATCCTGATGCACTTTGCGGTAACCGTAGATACCGCCACTTTCCAACCAGAACTGCTTGATCAGTCCTAACAATCGTTCGTTCGACCGGGCCTGCCTGGACTTCGGCACTCGGCACCAGGCGTAGTACCCGCTGGGGTGCACCTCCAGTAGCCGGCACAGCCACCGCACCGGCCAGTCCACACTATGTGATTTGATAAAGGCGTACCTCACTCGGGCTGCTTGGCGAAGTACGCCGCGGCTTTTTTTAGGATGTCACGCTCTTCCGTAACGCGCTTCAACTCCTTCTTTAACCGCTTGATCTCGGCCTGCTCGGCTGCCTTGGCCTGGTGCTCGGCCGAATCCGGCCCGAACTTCTTCTTCCATGCATACAGACTATGGGTGGTCACCCCCACCCGACTGGCTACCTCGGCCACGCTGTGGCCCCGCTCGACGATCTGCCGGACCGCCTCGATCTTGAACTCATCTGGGTATCGCTTGTCGCTCATCTTCACTCCTCCTGATGCCATTTTGGATGGCTGAGAAGCGTCTAGCAAGATGGGGGACGATTCACTCATCCAATTGACACATATCAGTTACCAAACATCCTTCCTGTTGTTAGAATTAAATTGGTTAGCCAAACAAGAATCAATCAGGCCGGGAAACAAAGGCCCACTGGTTCAATTCCGATATGTACAAACCTGGTCTCCCTTGAGTCCAGCATCTAGAAGGTAAGGTCATGGGATTTTTCTCTAGGCTTTTAAACAAGCTGACTAATTCAACACAACCAAAAATCCAACTATCAGGGCCTGAATCTTTCGAATATAAAATTGCCGACGAGGCCAAATACCAAAGAGCCTTGGAAACGATTTGTGGTGGACGGACAGAGGAAGGAATCAAAAAAAATGTTCAAGCGATATTAATACCTGAGCACTACAATCCTGATGATAAAAATGCCATCCGTGTTGCCATACAAGGCCAAACAGTAGGATATTTAAGTAAAATCAATGCAAAGGAATACAGGAATAAACTGAAAGCAGCCGGCTACTCTGCCAGGCCTGCCGCATGTTCAGCCGTTATTGTGGGTGGATGGGATCGTGGATTGCTTGATAAGGGTCATTTTGGGGTCAAACTTGACCTTCCGGTTCGTGGAAAGTTAATTGCTAAAGAAATGCACGGCTGATTGCTTGTTAATGCGGCTCCTCAACATGACTGCCTACTGGAATCCGTTACACATATTAATAACTCTGGTATTGGCCGTAAACAGGCGTTCAGAGTAACACCCTCTCCCGACCATTCCCGGCTCTTGGTCTCAGTTAATCACGACCTCATCAACCCATTCGGCTTGAATGTTGCCTATGCGTCGATCTGGTATTTCCCGGCGGCATTCCTTGATTGTTATCCCGTTACTATCCTTGAATGGAACTCGCGGCATATCTTTGTTCTGCCTTCTGTCATCATGCCGGGTTCTCCGATTATCCATTGTTCAATCCCTCCATGGATTTATAAAAACGGAATCATTACCCAGATATAGGGATTGCCAGGGCCTGGAACGGCAGTGCCAGTAGCATCAGTACAGTCAATAACGATTTCATCCCTTTCCCCCGGAATTACGTTTGCCCCTTCGGTTAAAACTGCAAGATTCATTCCACCAATATATATCAATCGCTTACGTGTAGCCAAACGTCCTGACTGTAATGCCATTTTTACAACCCCTATCGAACAAGACACTGAAAGGCAGTGGAATTTCACTAGCAAATATTAATTATCAATGGATTACACAGATATTGGTGGGTGTAATGGGAATGGACAGTAAATCGTTGAAACACCTAATACATCATGTATTAGTTAGACTGCTCCATTGACCTATATCAGTCACCACCCACCCTTCCTGCTGGTACGCTTGAGATGATTAGCCACACAATAATTAATCAGGCTAGAATATGCGGAGCGAGCATCATGAAGAAATCACATCTTTTAATATTGCTGCTCGGTGTTGGAATGGTTGCAAATACCATCGCTGCACCACCACAGGTACCACTTACAGTAACTGTTCAAGGCGATGGGGTTGTGACAAGCGATCCTGCAGGTATAACTTGTCCGGGTGACTGTGACAAGAGCTACAAAAAGAAATCTACTATCACCCTAACGGCTACAGCAGATCCTGATGGTGTTTTTCTTGGATGGAGTGGTGCTTGCTCTGGAACCCAGCCGTCGTGTGAAATCTTGCTTAAGGACTCGAGCATGGCATACGCCTTCTTTGACATTTTGCAGGCACCTTATTGTTCGGCAGCCTTAGGGTCGCCTTTTTATTTGTGGTAATCTTCCAGTGCCTCCCGCTGCTCTACCGGCAGGGTGTAGCCGTCTTCCTTCAGGGCGTTACAGATAGTTGACCCAGATCAGCCGCCAGCCGCCTTTCTGCTGTTAGTCTTGGGATAACCAGCCATACAAGAATCAATTAGACTGGAATATAAGAAACAAGATTAGTGGAGGAATCAACATGAAGAGAGAATCTCTTAAACAAAGATATTTAGTGGCAGGTCTTGCGTGCATTCTTCTCATCGTGCCCATTGCCCAGGTTGGCGCAGCTACAGTTGGCTTCAATCTGGTAATCACGCCACGAGTTGGATTTTTTGACCCAAATTTCGGTACTGGTGTCAGTGTGAGTGATACTTTCGTCGGGACGATATTTTTCGATACCAGTGACCTCACACCAGACGGTGCGAGAAGCCGGACGGTATTGCCAGGCGGGGACTCGTTAACAATTGCGGGAGAGTCTTTCGATTCTCTTATGAATTCGACTTTCTGGTCATTTACTATCGCTGGCGGACAACCTGTTTGCTTTGATACCGGTATTGGTGGTGGGTGCGGCACCGGAACCAGTCAAATCAACTTTGTTGATCCTAACGATCCATACCCGGCCATTACTTTTACAGACACCTTTATCGGCACCGCTTTTGATGCCAATCAGGTATCTATGGGCTTTAATTATTCCATTTCCGCCATTCCCCTACCCCCAGCCCTCTGGCTCTTCGGCTCTGGCCTGCTGGGGTTAGTCGGGATAGCCAGACGTAAGAAAGCTGCTTAACAATTTCATTTATAACGGCCCTTCGGGGCCGTTTCTCATTTTGCTGTATGTCCGAGTTTGGCCGATCCAGGAAGTACAGGAACCCCGAATTAATGAGCTTTCTGGATTTCTGGAACGGCAATTATTTGCTCAATTCCGGACCTTTAGCAGGATCTGAACACCACTCAGCCAAACTCCCTTACACCCTGCAAAATAATCCTGACCTCAGGGGACGGTGCTATACAGAGAGTTCGATATGCGTCCACGATGGGGAGCCATTCTCTTCGCTGTCTCAGCGCCCTGGCCTGCTTATGCCAAAATAACCGGGACCCTTCGAGGTGACACTGGGATAGACCCTGCCAGTACCTGTGCATATGGGGTTTGGCATCGTTTTCCCGGACACTTAGAATAGGCTCATAGGGTATTTTGGAGTTGCGGAAAAGATATCTCTCAATCCGTGAGCCTGTGCAGCTAATATTGATCAAGAAAATTCTGTTGCGAAAAATGATGAGACACCTCTTATTTATATCGATATACCTGCAAAGCGAGCCTTTATATGCCGCTTTGAGAATGCAATTCAAGTATCCGGATGGTTCAACAAACTGGCAGCATGTCGCCAACTGGTCCGGTTCTGTACTGATCCTGTTATTGGCGATAGCAGTCACAAATCTTTTTTTCACGCGGCGAAAGGTCCGCAAATCCAATCTGGAACTAAAGGAGATTCGTAATGGGCTTGAGTTGCGTGTGCAGGAGCGCACAGCCACGCTGGATGAGTCAAATCGTTTGCTATTAGAAACCAATAGTCTGCTGGAACATGAGATAGCCAAGCACGTGAGCACTGCATCCAGGCTGCGTGCTTCAGAGTCTTATATCAAGAATATCCTGAGATCCATGCCGCTGATGCTGGTTGGCGTAAACAAGGATGGGCAGATCACCCAATGGAACAAGCGGGCTGAAGATATCGCCGGCATAAGAGCAGAAGATGTTCTGGAAAGAAATCTGTGGGATGCCTACCCGATAATTACTGTGTCGCCCGGACAGGTTAGTGAAGCTATGGAAAAGAATGAAACGATCGCCATCAAACACAGCCAGAGCGGTCAATACTATTATGATATCACCATTTATCCACTTCAGGACGAGGTTGAAACCGGTGTCGTGATCCTGATTGATGACGTGACCAAGAAAATACTCGCCGAAAATATGCTGATTCAAAATGACAAAATTTCATCCATGGGTGAGCTGGCATCATCGATGGCCCATGACATTAGCATGCCACTTCAATCAATTTTATTCGACCTAAGAGCCTTCCAGAATTTACTTTCTGATAGCGGCCAGGATATGAATGAAATCAAAAGCAATGGTATGCCTGAAAAGCTCAGTAGCTTGTTATCACACGCCTATGAGAAAGGCGAAAAAGTGGCGTCAATAGTCCAGAATTTGCAGGATTTCGCCCGAGGGCGCAGTGACAGAAAACAACTTTCCAACATCGTAGACGTGATGGAGCATACCCTGGATTTAGCTGGTGATGTGTTATCGGATCCGTCGAGAATCAAGTTCGTCGACATACAGATCGAAAGAAACTATGAAAAGGATTTGCCAATGATACCCTGTTATGTGACTGAGTTGCAGCAGGCTTTTCTCAGTTTGTTTCGCCATGCCTATGATGCGCTGGCCCAGGTGAATGACACCAGCCATAAACCGGTTATAAAGATTCAAATGAATGTAAGTTATGACAGTTTCTGGATAAGAATTCAGCATAATGGTGTTGGTTTAACCGATGAAGAACAATTGTATTTGTTCGAACCGTTCGTCAGAAAAGATATGCCGGAAGTTGAGTACGATGCAGGCAAGCGGCTGTCATTTGCATACTACATTATTACCGAGCAGCATCTGGGAAATATGGCGGTGACCTCCGATATCAATGTGGGCACTACTTTTCATATACAAATGCTACTAAAGTAGGCTGATCGGAAGAGAGAGGTTATGGGGACTTGCCGACCCAGGACAGGGGTCAGTTACATTTTTCAGACGCCAGGTCGGTGTCATTTTTATCTAGCCCAGCAGTCCGTCTATACCGATAACCAGTAATCCGAGCCCCGTTGTCCAAATAGTGCAGGCAATCAGGTCATACAGTGTGTACCTGCCCGGTGACAATCCGCTGATGCCGGTAAGCAGAGGTACCACGCTTCGAATCGCGGTCATCAGCCGGCCAATAATGATGGCCATTTCCCCATGCCTCACCAGCATTGCTTCTGTCTTCTCGATCGTGGCCTTGCGCCTGGTGGCAAATCGAGTTTGATGAAACCCGGGACCAATCCACCTGCCTACGTAATATCCGCTGTGGTCAGCAATGGTGGCGCCCAAAAATGCCAGCGGCAACATTTGCGGTAACGTCGCGATGCCTTGCGTGTAAAGCGCGGTACAAACGCTGAGCAGGATGGCACCGGAGATGAAAATGCCGATGCCGATGCACGCTTCCAGAAATGCGATGGTCGGGACAATGAACAGCGCGTACTCTTGGTACTTGTCTATCCATTCCAGGAATATATCGCCGATGATCTGTGCCTCGCGGTGGAACGGGTCAAATGTTAGCACTGGTGGATGAATAGCTCTAGAACTGCCTGTATGGCGATGAGCCGGCGTCGGCAGTTCAGAACTGTCCCGGAGAGCTGGCAAACCAATAACTTATATACAGCGTCGCAGCTGCATGAAAAGTGTCCTAGAATTACAGCTCTATGCATTCTGCAGGGGCAGCAACTGTACTTATTGGCGGACGGTTGATATGAAAACACTCTACGCGATGGCCATGGGCCTGATGCTGGCCGGTTGCCAGTCGATGGCGACAAATGACCGCAGCTCGATTTGGTTCAGAATGCCGTCCGGCTCGGAACTGGTGCTGAACCGGGCACTGACCATTCCGCCGCAACGGGCGCATATCATGCTGCAACACGGAAAGGCTGGCATGGCGGCCAGCAGATTCGAGGTCGCCTGCCGTTTCGAGGTCAGGGACCTGGGCCCACGGATCATCGAGCCGGATACCTTCCTGATCACCGGCTACGGTGGCCAGGAGGAGTGGGAGAACCAACCGCATACCAAACGCTTCTACAAAACCTTCCGTCTGGCCTCGAAGAACCAGCCCGGGATCATGCCGATGGTCTGCGAATACTATGACTGGCCCCTGTACGGGCGACCGGTCACTATCGCCCAGATCGAGGAGGCACTGGGCGATTATTTCAGCTTCAAGTTTGCCGAGTAACGCCCCGTCCTTTTTGCGTCATCCATCAGACGGCAGCGGCCAATAGACCGGAAGTCAGCGGGTCAGCAGCGAAGGGATTTTGTGATGGAGGTGTCTTCCATACCGGAGGGAGTCCGGATGAACTGTGTCATACCCGTTTGATCTTCTTCTGAACCCAGTATCGCCCTGCCTGCCTGTCCTACTTTAGGACAATATCAAACGCTTATCACCCGGCGTACAGTTAGAAAAAAGAATCCAGTCGGCTACCTGCGCCAGGTATGCACGACGTGGTGTCATTGGTGGAAGATAAATGAAAAAATCACAACAACACAGCATCATCGCCGCCTGCCTGTTACCCGCCCTGCTTGCCCTGTCGCCGGCCGTGTCCGCGGAAGACACTGCAGCCCGCTACGTCAAGCAAAGAAAAGCCGTTGATCCAGACCCCGTGTTCTGGTCTATCCCGCCGATTAACAAACGCTGGAATGCCCCGCCGCAACGGGATGCATGGACTATCCCGTCCTTCAGCAGGCAGTGGGGCATTCCAACGCCTTCACCGCACTGGACCATTCCCCGCACCGCCAGCGATTTACTGAATCCCGACGAATAATTTCCGGCAACACGCACAAAACCGCAACTAAAGGGGATGGAGGAACTATGTTAATCCCTCCGTCCCTTTACCTGACCATTTTATGCATGCCCTGATTTCTGCAGAAACCGTCACATCCATTTCTTGATCTTGAACAGCCAGATCTGAACGGCATTAACCGGCCCGATGCCTTTTTCGATAGCCTGATGGAGATCTACAGCGACCTGCAGGCGCCGCCTTCGGGTGGTAATGATGCGTTTGCCGTCGCTCCACAAACGCACTGCAACCATGTCCTCGGGATCTGCCTTGGGATTCGGATTGATTCCCCGCAATGTCAGTAACAATCCGTTTGTGGTGAGCATGCTGCGCGGCCGGGTCTCCTCGGCCAGCAGGGCCTCGGCCGTCACCTCGTCCAGCCCGCTCTCCTTTAGCACCCACTGTTGTACAACCGGATTGCTGTACTCCAGATGCAGCCACATCACCCCTTGTTCCGGCGCCCATTGTTTAACCTTATCCCAGTCCAGCCTTTCACCGCCGCCCTGGCCGTCCAGCCGGTAGGCATAGAGTAATCCGTGCTCATCAGTCATGATGTGTATTCCCGTCTCTGTATTTCGAAATTACCTGCGTTATCCAGACTTTGGGGGGGCTCATCTGACACCCCTTCAACGCGGACCAGGTAACGGTAGAGCATGTCATGCCACTCACTATCACCGGTATCCGCCAGCCAGGTGAAATCAGCAACATCATCATAATGAGCCTGCCAGTCTGTATCACCAGGTGTCGCCGGTAATATGCCAACCAGCGCCGCACTGACGGGCACAGTTATAAAGCAGAATAGAGCGGCGTACAATATGCCCGGCAGTCGTGACTCCTTCATGCGACTCTCCGTAAATGCTTGTATACCTGCCTGACTGATTGTTGTGTGGCTGATTATCTCAAAACCAGCAGCTGGAAGGGCAGGCGGCGACTGATACAGGTCTACTAAATGGCCCCTGTTAGCTGACAGCCAGTGTTGGCAATGTCCTGCAGACACCCCGTTCAGACTAATCAGCACTATACCTCCACCCGGGGCGACCGTGGCCATAGGCCTGGGACAGTCTGCGATCCGACCCAGACGAGAGCCGGGAATAGTCGGTGGAGGATGCGGCTTGAATACCCTGAATCGAAGACAAATCAGACGTTCCGTGTTTATATGGTATTGCACTTATCGTGACGTACTGTACTTCCGGGAACGGCCAGCTGGAGATATTCGCCGCCGAGGCTGTGGGTAAATACGTATTTGATACTCTGAGTCCGGTTTATTCCCGGTAAATTGACTGAGTTTTAGTACAATAAGACCGGCCCCACAGCCCTGTCATTTTTAAAATTTTGTATATGAGTGTCGTAATCCCAGATGACCCAATACACTCCTAACATTCTCGCCCGGAACATCCATGAACGGTGAAAGCACCATTGCCCAATCACCCCGCTCCGACGAGGAACCGACTATGGTTGGTGCAATTGATATGGGAAGCAGGAACTTCAAATACGTCTTTGGGCAGAAGTTAAACGGCATTATAACCACCGAGCTGATCGGGAAAAAACGACTGGAGATTGGAAAAGAAGTTACGGAGAATCATGGACTGATCGGCCCAAACAAATTCATAGAGATAAAGTCGGCACTTTCCCAATTTATGCGATATTGCAGTGATAGGGGGGCGTCAAAGGTGCTGGCAATTGCTACCAGCGCCATTAGAAACGCCAGAAATCACCAGCAAGTTATCGATCTGGCCCGAGAAATAGGGCTAACCATTGAACTTGCCGACGGTGTAAGAGAAGGTGAGGTGGGCTATCTTGCCGCCACCGGTGGTGCACCCAATAAGCTCGTTAGCGACTCCGGGAGCAAAAGCATTCAGGTCGCCTGGGAGTTCGACGGTAAAATACTCTCTCGCTCAATTCCGACTGGTTACGAACTCATCTATGAGAGCTTTGTGGAACATGCTTCCACGCTGGACGAAACAAAAGAAAACTTCGGTAGATTTCTCGATGGCAACTTCAAGGAACTACCGGGAAACACGGATCAATACATCGCCCTGGCCGCGAACACCATCGCCTCTTTTGTTACAGGAGAGAAAAGGACGGGACACCAGGGTAGAACACTCACTAGAACCGCCCTGAATGGCAGGATGTCCGAACTCAGGGAACTTTCACCAACTCAGTACAAAAATCTGAAATTGTCTCTGCCAAAGGTAGAGAAAATACTGCCCGGATTGGTTCTCCTTGATTATCTGTTGGAACGTTCCGGACACAATGAAGCTCTTATCACCGAGACTGAGTTGCCTGTCGGTTTGATTGTAGAGTATTTTTCGAGGCGGTCGTGAAGTGGGTCCCAACACGGGAACACCCCCCCACGAGCTGGCACTATATTCTCGAATGTCGGTTTTGGGTTGCCAGTTCCCGTCATTCATCGATAAACAACGAACGGTTAGTTAAATCCACTAAACGGTCATTCGCCCCGCAGATATGTACTTTCCCTATGATCCACATGCGCATCAGCACATCAGCTTCGAACCATGCTCCTGCAAGCGCCCAAGATAGTCGATCAGCAGTTCGAAAGGGCTGGCGGCTGCCACCACCGCTGCATAAGGCAGCACCGCGCCGGTCCAGCCTTCAGTGTGCCAGTAAGCACCTTCCGGCAGCGCCAGATTCGTCCAGTTGTCCGCTGCCGGGTAGGCTGTCGCATAGAAGTACGCATCCGGAATCGAGCCATCACCCGTAACGAATCCAAAGTTCATCTGTTCATCAGCACTCTCCTCGTCAGCCGGATCGACACCGGGTACCAGGCGACCTGAAAACCAGTTCATGGATATGTCCATATGATGCGGGAATATCTGCACGGGACTGGTTTCCTCGCGCAGCCCGCACTTGAATGTCTTGAAGACGCTATCAACCCAGTTGATGACTTGCCGAAAGCGGCCGACCGCGGCAATATCATAAGGCAGGATTTCTTCACCGTTAAAGGCCGCAAGGAGACCCGTCTCCAGCTCGATGCCGGCTGCCACAAACGCTGCACTGATCCGACGGCACATCCCGGCTGCACTTTGCCCGTTCAGGGGCAAAGCGGCGCTCCAACCGTCACTGCTGTCGATAACCAACTGATGCGCTATCAGGTCCAGCGTGAGTTCCAGGTTTTGCTCTGCAACAGGAAACGGTGTCGTGGTCAATCCACGGGCGGATACGCTGAGCGAGATATGCCACCAATGCTTCGACCTGGGCATGTACCTGCCGCGTATCTTGCCGATGATCCTTGCAAACTGGTGGAGTGTATCCCGCGTAGGATTCCAGTCACTCAGACTCAGGCTGGATATTTGTTGAGGCATGGTCTTGATCCTTTGATCAATCCAGAGACTCACCACCGTAGGCGATACCCGTCAGGTGGGCCATCTCCCGGTCCCAGGTGGTCAGGTCATCGACGCAGAATTTATTTAAATGGTCATGGCCGCAGGCGCGCGCCATCACCTGCATCAGCTCGGTCGAGGCGCGGAAGAAGTTGTTGAGTTGTCCGGCGCCTTTGTCAATCTTCAGTCGCTGGCGCAGATGCGGCTTCTGGGTGGCGATACCCACCGGGCAGTTGTTGGTATGGCACGCGCGCATACCCAGGCAACCGATCGCCTGGATCGCCGCGTTGGACACTGCAATGGCGTCGGCGCCCAATGCCAGGGCCTTGATAAAATCGGCAGGTAATCTCAGTCCACCGGTAATCACCAGCGACACATCGCTGCGTCCCTTGGAGTCCAGATAACGGCGGGCACGTGCCAGTGCCGGGATCGTAGGGACCGAGATGTTATCGCGGAAGATAAGCGGTGCGGCGCCTGTGCCGCCACCACGACCATCAAGAATGATGTAGTCCACGCCGATTTGCAGTGCCGCCTCGATATCCCGTTCGATGTGCTGGGCGGAAAGCTTCACACCAACGGGAATACCCCCGGTCGCTTCGCGTACTTCGGCTGCAAAACGCCGATAGTCGTCGACCGTTTCCCAGTCGGGAAAACGCGGCGGTGAAATGGCGGCTTCGCCTTCCCTGAGCCCGCGCACCTCCGCGATCTTGCCTTTTACCTTGTTACCGGGCAGGTGGCCACCGGTTCCGGTCTTGGCACCCTGGCCACATTTAAAATGGAAGGCCTGACACTTTTTAATCTTGTCCATGGAGTAGCCGAAACGGGCCGAGGCCAGTTCGTACAGATAGCGCGAATTGGCCCCCTGTTCTTCCGGCAACATCCCGCCCTCGCCGGAGCAGATGCCGGTACCGGCCATTTCAGCGCCCATGGCAAGTGACACCTTGGCCTCCTCGGACAACGCCCCGAAACTCATGTCCGAGACGAACAACGGGCGATCCAGCATCAGCGGTTTTCTGGCGTCAGGACCGATGACGACCCCGGTGCCGACAGGCGCCTCGTCCAGCAAGGGAACTCTGTGTAGCTGGGCCGTCAACAGCTGTATCTGTTCCCACCCGGGGAGTTGATCCCTGGGCACGCCCATGGCGTTAACCCGCCCATGGTGACCGACTTCTGACAGGCCGTGCTCGGCCAGATGCTGAATGTACAGGGTATGCGGTTCTTCCGGTGCGCCGTGGATGTCCTTGTAGAGACCCTGGTAGGCGTCGCGGTTATATGGCTGTGGATTATCCACCGCCCAGGCTTGAATCTCTTCTGCATCGACCCAGACCTTGTCATCCTCGAGCCAGGCACTGAAACGGTGCAGTTTTTCCGACGGGTTATACGAACTGATACCGGATTTGTAACAGTAGTCCCAGTTGTGCAAGCCGCAAACCAGATTACCGCCTTCGATATGCCCGTCCGCCATCAGGGCACCGCGGTGCGCACAGCGGCCATAGAGCACCGAGACCTGATTTTCCTGCTTCCAGCGGACGACGACCAAATCGACACCGGCAACGAGGGCATAGGTAGGTTCGAGTGGGACTAATTCCGTATACGTCGCTACGGCGGTTTTTTGCATTGAGGCTCTCCTTCGTTATCTTATTCTTGATCGCTCGGGAAATGGCAGTACACTTCTGGGCTGCCCGCAGCAACAGTGTTCGCCGTCCCTGCTTTTGTCACTTCAGACTACGCTTGGTGGGCTGACAGGTACTGCGTAGCTTCTGACCGACTCTCCGCCTACCCAACCGGAAGGCACAAGCCATGCCTGGTCCGTGTATCCCGTATCTGACCTTGGCGCCCAGAGGGCCAATAAGTGGAACATAACTCCTGCGAAACTGCCTGTCACACTTTTATTGCTTTTGTCGGGCCGTTGACCAAATGGTTCGTATCTTTGGTAGTACAGGTAATTATTCCCGACTGAATCTGCTACTGTTAATCACCAGGTCGGCGGTTCGAGCCCGTCCCGGGGAGCCAATAAACCAGGAAGTTACACTATTTACCCGTTCCACTGGCTTTAAATTTACACCCTGTTGTCGCATTGCGACACCTGTATATATACGGGCACACCCCCCAACTATTCCCGCTTTGTTGAAAGGCTCCAGGATAGGCAAGGACGCCATCTTTGTTTTATAAGAAGTGGGAGAAATTTCTGTGATAAGAAACATCTACACCGGTGTTTGCGCCGGTTTGATTGTTGTTGTTGCCGTGACGCCGGTGGCGATCCTGTTCGTCGAAAGGGCCTTGTTCTGATTTGAGGTATTCTCTTCGGACTGTTCCCGGTTGCCCTCGGTCGGATCGCAGACAGCTTCA
>Ga0209567_10001112_pt1 | contig 14117 bp, 11 predicted proteins | sample COG_12_FD_184756 | JGI IMG/M metagenome (GOLD analysis project Ga0209567, IMG submission 184756) | Pelagic marine sediment microbial communities from the LTER site Helgoland, North Sea, for post-phytoplankton bloom and carbon turnover... | ecosystem: Environmental > Aquatic > Marine > Neritic...
GTCGTCGGTTCGAGCATCGAACGCAGTCACTACCGGGACATCATGGAGCGGGAAGCTCGCTTCCGCGATCAGCCTGCCCTCTCGACCAAGCATACGGACGCACCGGGTGCGATTCGATCGGCGCGCCTTGCGAGCGGCTCGGTCGTGGTCTCGGTCGATCACTTCAAACGGTTCCTCAGCGGCTTCCGTATGATATTCGGAGGCGAGATTCGTTCGTACTCATCGCTCATCGACCGCGCACGACGCGAAGCGGTCCTTCGCATGAAGGAATCTCAGCCCGACGCGCACGTCTACCTCAACACACGGCTCGAAACATCGACCATTGCGAGCACGACGGGCAACGAAGGCATCGGTACCATCGAAGTGCTGGCCTACGGGACTGCGGTCCACTACGATCGCGTCCCATGACTGACGAACGACCGCGCGTGGTGACCGAACGGGACGGACGCATCTTTCACATCGTGCTGGACCGCGCCGACAAAATGAACGCCTTCGACCTGCGCATGCTCCGCGAGCTCGCCGAGGCGGTGACCGAGTACGAATCCGATGATTCGCTCTGGTGCGCCGTGGTCTACGCAAATGGTGAGCACTTCACCGCCGGTCTCGATCTCGCCGAGGTCGGTCCTGCCGTTCGAAGCGGTGCGCGATTGTTTCCCGAGGGCTCGGTCGATGTGCTCAACCTCCACGAACCAATGCGAAAGAAGCCGCTCGTCATGGCCGTGCAGGGTTGGTGCCTCACGATTGGCATCGAGCTGCTGCTCGCCGCAGATATCCGACTGGCGGCGGAAGGAACGCGCTTTGGGCAAATCGAGATCAACCGGGGCATCTTCCCCTTCGGCGGCGCGACCATCCGTCTTCCCAAAATCGCCGGATGGGGCAACGCCATGCGATGGCTTCTCACGGGCGACAAGTTCGACGCCGATGAGGCTCTTCGGCTCGGCCTCATCCAGGAGATCGTCCAGGCCGCCGACCTGCGCGACAAGGCCATCGAAATCGCCCGGACGGTCGCCAAGCAGGCTCCTTTGGGCGTCTGGGCGACGCTTCGCTCCTCGCGGACCGCTCAGCTGAAGGGCACCGAAGCCGCCGTGGCCGAGCTCCTCGTGATCGCACGCGAGCTCATGGACAGCGAAGATGCAGCCGAGGGAATCAGATCGTTTCTCGAGCGACGCGAGGGCGAGTTCAAGGGGCGCTAGCTGGCATCTCCGACAAAGCGCACGTTGCTGGAGATTGGATCGCGCGGCTGCCGCGTCCGGTTGGCGGGCACATCCACGTCTTCGTAGCCAAATGACAGGCCGCAGAGAATCTGCTCGTCGTCCGGAATGCCGAGGTGCTGAGCAACGAGCTCCGGGTAGGCGCGCAAAGCTGCCTGGGCGCAAGAGCCGATGCCACGGGACTGCATCGCGAGCATCAAGGTCTGCACGTACATGCCGACATCGAGCGCGACGCCGATCCCGAAGCTCTTCGCCATGCAGACGTACGCCACGTGCGGCGCATCGAAAAACTCGAAGTTGCGAAGCATCGCGTTGAAACGCCCCACCCGGTCGCCGCGCTCGATGCCCATCTTGCCATAGAGCTCCACCGCGCAGGCGACCTGCTTCTCACGATAGTCTCCCCGGAAGTCATCGACCGGCGCCATCGCCCCGGACGCCTTCCGGCTGGTCACCGCAGTGACGAGCGCAGCGCGCAGCTCGTCGCGCGCATCCCCCGAGGCGATGTAGACCCGCCAAGGCTGGACGTTGCAGTTGCTCGGAGCGTGCTGCGCCAGCCCAAGCACCTCTTCGATGGTTTCGCGAGGCACGGGCTTCGGAAGAAAACCTCGCACCGACCGACGCTTGCGGATCGTCTCGTCCAAATCGTGCATCATCACCTCAGGAGGGCCGACGCTTCGCGGTCGGAATCGCCTTCTTGATTTGGATCGTGCAATCGTTCCCGACGACCTTTCGCAGCGCAGGCTCGATGACCCCGCTGCGCACGTACTCGGCGCCGACGCCGAACGCCGCTCGCCCGGTCACTCGAACGACCACCTCATCTTCGCTGAGCTCCAACAGCTCGATGCTACTCGCGTCGTTCTGAAGGAGCGGATTGAGAATGTCGTCGATGACCTGCTGCACCGCCTCTCGCACTTGCCGATCATGCGAAATTGCGCCCCGGAACGCAAACGTTCCTGGAACCCAGCACCGAATCAAAGCTGAGCTATACTCCCGGCCGCATGATGCAGACCGCGCGTACGCGCCTACAGGTGGACGTCCGCCGACAACAGCTCCTCGAGCTCGGGCTCGAGCTTTTCGGGAACCAGACCTACGACGAGCTCTCGATCGACGAGATCGCGAAGCGAGCTGGGGTTTCCAAAGGCCTTCTGTACCACTACTTCCCCAGTAAGCGGGCCTTCTACGTGTCCGCGGTCCGGGAGGCAGCGCGGCAGCTCCTGCAAGAGACCGACATCGACCGGCATGGGAGGGGGCCAGAGCCTGACCCGGAGGGAGTGCGCGCTGGGCTTCGCGACTTCCTCGGCTACATCTCCCGCCGGCGCCTGGCCTATTCATTCCTCCTTCGCGGCGGCATTGGAACCGACAGGGAGGTCGCCGAGATCATCGAGGAGACTCGGCAGGCCCTCGTCGATCGGATGCTATCGCGAATGTCACGATTTGGCGCACAGCCGGACGACCCTGCGACGCGGCTACGCCTCCGGGGCTGGCTCGGTTTTCTGGAAGCGTCGAGCCTCGACTGGGCCGAAAGCCAAGAGCTCGATCTGGAGTCGTTTCTCGAGCTGCTCGTTCAAATGGGGACCGTCGTGCTCGCCACTGTCCTCCATCCCCCCGAACCGTGATGCGCGCCTACGAGCTCCTTGCCGCCGCGCTCTTCTACCTGGCTGCTATCGGTTGCAGCCAGGCTAAGAACCCCGTTTCTGCCACGCCGACGCGAGCATCCGAAGCAGCACCCGCCGATCCATCACCAACCGAAAGAGCGCCCCCTGCGCCGGCAGCCGACTGGAGCGCCTTCGACTCCGTCTCCCTGAGGAACCCCAACGACGGTTCCTTGAGAGGCGCGGTGCCGCTTCCACTGGTCGCGCCCGGGCTGCGGTTCAATCCCGGCCGCGATCCAAAGGCTCGCTACGGCACCGTCGAAGTCGTGCGCGGCTTGGTCGAGGCAGGTGCTCGGGTCCACCGGGAGCTCGGAGGGCTGCCCGTGACGATCAACGACCTCAGCTACGAGCACGGCGGACCGATTTCCCACCACCGCTCGCACCAAAGTGGCCGCGACGTCGACGTGCTCTTTTACCAGTTGGGACCCGATGGCAACCCCATAGAAGGCGTGGGCGCATTTTTCGACCCGAACGGAGCGGGCGTCGATTTTCGGGAACTCGCCGACCCCGGCGACGACGTCGCATTGCGACTCGACATTCCCCGAACCTGGCTCTTTCTTCGGGCGCTCATCGAAGACGAGGGGGCACAGCTCCAGCACATCTTCATCGCCGAGCATCTGAGGACGCTTCTTCTCGAGCATGCCCTGTCGAATGAGGCCCCTGCGGCAACTGTGAAGAGGTTCGCTGCGATGAGCTGTCAGCCGAGCTACCCGCACGACGATCACTTCCACTTCCGATTCTTCTGTGCCCCGGACGACATCACCGCCGGCTGCCGAGATTCAACGCCCATCTACCCATGGCGGCGGCGCGAGCTCGAAGCGGCAGGCGTGCGTCCGCGGCCACTGGCACGCAAGCGCCCAAGCGCGAACGCCACGATCGTCACGCACGAAGAGGCGCGTGCAGCCGCCGGGCCGATAGACGCCGAGGTCGAACGCTGGCTCGACCGGCGCAAGCAATGGATCGAACAACCCCACCCGGGACGTACCTATTGTCCGTGACCGGGCGGTCGAGCCGCGATGCGCTAAGGTGGCGTCGTGACCGACTTCGACTGGATTACCGAACAAGCAGACCTCGAACGACTCGTCGACGAGCTTTGTCGAACCGACGCGTACGCATTGGATACGGAGTTCCATCGCGAGCGCACCTACTTGCCGGTGCTCGCAGTCGTTCAGCTCGCCACGGCGGAACGAATCGCCCTGGTCGACGCCCTCGCGGTCGACGTGCGAGCGCTCCGCAGGGCGTTCGAATCCAAGGCCGTCTGCGTCATGCACGCGGGCTCGCAGGACCTCGAGATCTTGGAGCTCGAGTGCGGCGCCGCTCCGGATCGCATGTTCGACACCCAAATCGCTGCGCTCTTTTGCGGCTATCGCACCAGCTCGCTCGGCAAGCTGGTGGAGGGATTTCTCGGCATCCAGCTCGACAAGAGCGCTCAGCTCACCGATTGGACGCGACGTCCCCTACCCCCGGACGACTTGCGCTACGCCGCGTCCGACGTCGCCCATTTGCTGGAGTTGCGCGACACGCTCGTGAGCCGCCTAAGGGAGCAGGGCCGCCTCGCATGGGCCAAAGAAGAGATCGAGCGTCTGCGTTCGAAAGACCGCTCCCCTCCGGAACCCGAAACACTCTGGTGGAAGCTGCGTGGCAAGACCAAGCTGAACGGTCGCGCCCGCGGGGTCGCACAGGAGCTTGCCGCATGGCGCGATCGAGTCGCGAAGAAGCAGAACAGGCCGCCTCGAACCGTGCTGTCCGATATGGCCTTGTTGGCGCTCGCCCAACGGCCCGCGCGCAACGCCGAGCAACTCAGCAGCATTCGGAATTTTGACCTTCGACGCTTCAAACACACCGAAGAGCTCCTGTCCGCGATTCATCGGGGAACTCAATTGCCGAAAAGCGCGGTTCGGCTCCCACCGAAGAAACCAGAAAACCTTCCGAGCGTGGAGGGCGTGATCGCCCTCTGCCTAGCCTGGCTGGCGCAGCGCGCAGGACGAGAAGGCCTCGACAACACCGTGCTCGGCACACGCGACGACGTGACGAGCCTCGTGCTGCGCCAGCCTTCCCGCCTCTCGAACGGTTGGCGAGATGCACTCGTTGGCCGCGAGCTGCGCGCGATCATCGACGGGACAGCGGCACTTTGCGTCAATGGCACCGAGCTCGAGCTGCTGGATCGCCTGCGTCCTTGATCCGCGCTACATTGGTGGCGTGGCCATATCCAAAGGCGGACGGATCGTTCTGATCGTCGCTTCGATCGTCGTGATCGGAGCCGGCATCAAGCTGGCTGCGCCCTTGTTGGTTCCAGTGCTCGTTGCGGCCTTCATCGCCGTCGTGACGGCCCCTCTGGTGATGTGGCTCTGCGACAAAGGCGTTCCTCGGCTCGTCGCGGTCTTGTCAGGGTTGCTGTTGGACATCGCCGCTGGCGCCGCTCTCGGCTTTCCACTTGCTGGCGCAGTCGCGACGTTCACCGAGCGCGTCCCCAACTACGCATCGATGCTCTCGGGCCAAATCGAGCAGGCCGAAAACTGGCTCGCAGGCTACGGCATCCATCTCGAATCGGTGTACGACTTTTCCGAGCCGACCTGGATGCTGAATCTCGCAACGACCATGGCCCAGTATGCAGCGTCCTTCGTGTCGCAGATGGTGCTGGTGCTGCTCATCGTCGCGTTCATGCTTTTCGAATCGACCGGGCTTCGCGAGAAGCTCGCGAAGATCGCCACGCCGGGCCAAATCGCGGAGCTCTCCGACGCAGCCCGCGAGGTCAACACTTACCTGGTTGCCAAGACAGTGATGAGCCTGCTGACCGGTGTCCTGGTGTTCCTCTGGTGCTGGTGGCGGGGCGTGGACGTTCCGGTGCTCTGGGGCTTGCTCGCCTATCTCCTGAATTACATCCCGAACGTGGGCCAGATCATCGCCGCGGTACCAGCCATTGCGCTGGCGCTGATTCAGTTTGGCCCCGGGGAGGCCCTGGTGGTGGCGGCCGGGTTCGGAGGCATCAACTTGGTGATTGGCGCGGTCGAGCCGCGCGTCATGGGTCAGGCGCTCGGGCTGTCTTCCTTGGTCGTGCTGGTCTCCATGGTCGTCTGGGGCTGGCTGTTGGGCCCGGTTGGTGCGCTCGTCTCGGCACCGCTCACGATGGTCATCAAGCACGCGCTCGCCCGTAGCGACGAGCTTCGATGGTTCGCAGAGCTTCTCGGTCCGTCGCCAAGGCCAGGCGGCAAGTCAAAAGAAAAGAACCCGGACTCTGCGGACGAGCTCAGCCGCGCTTGAGCGCGTCGCCGGCCCGCTCGGCGAAGCGGCGAAGAATCTTCAGTGCAGCTGCGCTCGGTGTCGCGCGGCCCTCACCGACCGCCTCTTCGAGCTGCGCGATCAGCGCGGATAGATCGGGGTCGCTACGGAGAGCGCGGCGAAGTCCATCTTCGACCATGTCCCACATCCATTGTACCTGCTGTGCACGGCGTGTTTGCTGGAGCTCGCCCGACGCTTCCCGCTGGGCGCGGCTCTCGACGACCAGCGCCCAGAGCTCGTCGAGGCCGGTCTTTTCGAGCGCGCTGCAGGTTAGGACGGGTGGCACACTCCCACCGCGCATCAGGCGCAAAGCGCTCTGGTATGAGGCCTGAGCCCGAATCGCCCGTGGCCGATTGTCGCCGTCGGCCTTGTTGATCGCGAGCATGTCCGCGACTTCTAGAATGCCGCGCTTGATCCCTTGAAGCTCGTCGCCCGCCCCTGCGATCAGCAGAACGAGGAAGAAGTCGACCATCCCCGCCACGATGGTTTCGGACTGCCCGACCCCCACCGTTTCGACCAGGACCACGTCGAAGCCCGCTGCCTCGCACAGGAGGATCGATTCGCGAGTCTTGCGGGCGACCCCGCCCAGGGTCCCGCTCGTGGGTGACGGACGGATGAACGCGTTCGGGTCGTTACTGAGCGCCGACATCCGGGTCTTGTCACCGAGGATGCTCCCTCCGCTGATACTGCTGGTGGGATCGACCGCAAGCACCGCCACGCGATGCCCCCGTCCGGTGAGCCGCGTACCCAACGCATCGATGAAGGTACTCTTCCCCGCCCCCGGCACGCCGCTGATTCCGACTCGATACGCCCCACCCGTTTCGGGCAGGAGCGCCTCGAGGACTTTCTGAGCGAGCGCGGCGTGCGCGGGTTGCTCGCTTTCGATCAGCGTAATGGCTCTAGCAAGGATCGCACGGTCACCTCCGCGCACTCCGTCGACATAAGCTTGCGCGTCGAGACGTTTCACGACCCCCCGAGTTGCGTATCGAGTCGCTCGAGGAGCTCGATCGCAGCGTCGGCAATGACCGTCCCCGGCCCGAAAATCGCAACCGCACCTGCATCGCGAAGCGCGTCGTAGTCTTCCGGGGGAATCACGCCTCCGACGACCACGAGGATGTCGTCGCGACCTTGGTCTTTGAGGGCGTGCTTGAGCTGCGGAACGAGGGTCAGGTGACCCGCGGCAAGCGAGCTCGCACCGACGATGTGCACGTCGTTTTCGATCGCCTGCTTTGCGCTCTCCTCCGGCGTCTGGAACAGCGGCCCGATGTCTACATCGAACCCGAGGTCGGCGAAGGCCGTCGCGATCACTTTCTGACCGCGATCATGTCCGTCCTGTCCCATCTTTGCGACGAGGATGCGGGGCCGGCGGCCGTGCTTGTTCAGGAACTCCTCGCTTCGCGCTCGAACGCGATCCACCGCGTCCGAATCCTTGCCAACTTCACTTCGATACACGCCTTCGATACTCCGAATCGTCGCTTGGTAGCGTCCCCAGACGCGCTCGAGCGCGTCGCTGATCTCTCCTACGGTGGCCCGGTGCCTGGCGGCTTCGATCGCCAGCTCGAGCAGGTTACCATCGCCAGTTTCGGCGCACTTGGTCAATGCCTCAAGTTTCGGTGTGAGCGCGGCGTCGTCCCGCTCTGCACGCAGCTCTCGCAGGCGGGCGATTTGAGCCTCACGGACGGCGGTATTGTCGACCTTGAGGACCTCGATTTTGTCTTCTTGTTCGAGCCGGTACTTGTTGATGCCGACGATGGTCTGCTGCCCTGAGTCGATGCGCGCCTGCGTCCGCGCAGCCGCCTCTTCGATACGAAGCTTCGGTAGCCCCGCTTCGATCGCCTTGGTCATCCCGCCGAGCTCTTCGACCTCCTTGATGTGCTCCCAGGCCTTGAGCGCCAGCTCGTGCGTGAGACGCTCGACGTAGTAGCTCCCGCCCCAGGGGTCGATCACCTTGGTGGTCCCACTTTCGAGCTGAAGATAGAGCTGCGTGTTTCGGGCGATGCGCGCGCTGAAGTCGGTCGGTAACGCGATCGCTTCGTCGAGCGAGTTGGTGTGGAGGCTTTGGGTGTGGCCCTGGGTCGCCGCCATCGCCTCGATGCAGGTGCGAACCACGTTGTTGTAGACGTCCTGCGCGGTGAGGCTCCAGCCGGAGGTCTGGCAGTGCGTGCGAAGCGCGAGGCTCTTCGGGTTCTGCGGGTTGAACTGCTCGATGAGCTTCGACCACAGAAGACGCCCCGCCCGAAGCTTCGCAATCTCCATGAAGAAGTTGGTGCCGACTGCCCAAAAGAAGCTGATTCGAGGCGCGAACTCGTCGATGCCGAGGCCCGTGGCCAACCCGGTGCGCACGTACTCCAGGCCGTCTGCCAAGGTGTACCCGAGCTCGAGGTCCTGCGTCGCCCCGGCTTCCTGCATGTGGTAGCCGCTGACGCTGATGCTGTTGAAACGCGGCATCTTCGCCGCGGTGTACTTGAAGATGTCCGCAACGATCCGCATCGAAGGTGACGGCGGATAGATGTACGTGTTGCGGACCATGAACTCTTTGAGAATGTCGTTCTGGATGGTCCCAGTGAGCTGTTTCGGGTCGACGCCCTGCTCTTCCGCCGCCACGACGTAAAGCGCGAGCACCGGCAACACGGCGCCATTCATCGTCATCGACACGCTCATTTGGTCGAGCGGGATGCCTTCGAAGAGGATGCGCATGTCCTTGATCGAGTCGATCGCCACCCCTGCCATCCCGACGTCACCGGCGACGCGAGGATGGTCCGAGTCGTATCCACGGTGCGTTGCCAAATCAAAGGCAATCGACAACCCCTTCTGGCCCGCAGCGAGGTTCCGGCGATAAAAAGCGTTGCTCTCCTCGGCGGTGGAAAAGCCGGAGTACTGCCGAACGGTCCAAGGGCGGCGCACGTACATCGTCGGGTACGGGCCCCGCAGAAACGGCGGCAAGCCGGGCATCGTCTGCAGGTGCGAGACCGGCTCAAGGTCCTCGGCGGTATAGACGGGATTCACCGCGATGCCTTCGGGCGTGTTCCAACGCTGGTCGGCTTGCTCGCCGCAGAGCGCCCTCCAATCGGCGAGCGGCGACGCGCTGCCCTCGGCGGAAGCGTCGAACTCGACGGCGCTGAAATCGGGCAAGCGTCTCACCGTTGCACCCCCAGGGAATCAAGGGCGCGGGCCATCACGCTCAGCACGTCAGCCCCGACGAAGACGAAGTCACTCGCTCCTGCATCCCGAAGCGCGCGCTCACGGTCCCCGGGACGGCCTGCCACCAGCACGACCGGACATCCGGCCTTCTTCAAGGCTGCGACCGCCGTTTCGAGCATCGCCTCGTAGTCTTTGTCGCTGCCACAGACCACGGCAAACGAGGCCGAAGAATCTTTCCAGGCCGTCGCCAAGGCGTCCAGCTCGTCGAAGCCGTCGTTGGTCACCGCGTCGACACCTGCCGCAGCAAGAAGGTTCTGCGCCCAGGTCGCTCTTGCCTTGTGCGATGGGATCGAGCCGAGGTTCGCTAGGAACGCGGTAGGGCGTGGCTCCTGGCTATCGCTGCGCTCTCGGAGCTGCTCCCAAATCTCCGATTCTCTCCACTGAAGAACGGGCTCCACGTGGAAGTCGGGGTGGCCGTGCTGCAGTACGGTCGCCACGCTGTACATGTCTGCTCCGTTCGTGGTGGCATCGAGGCAAGCAGCCGTGAGCTCCCCCGGCTCGCGACTCGTTTGCTTGACCTTGCGAGCGAGAACCAGAAGGCGCGCTCGATGCGTACCCGGGTCGAGCGACTCTAGCGAAGCCTTGAGCAGCTGCTGGATTGCCTCCTCGGGGACCGCCGCACGCTCGACCAGGCCTTCATGCAGATTCGGGAACTCGCTCACGCCGACGAGCGGTGTCTTGCGCTTGGATAGTCGCTTCTCCCGTTCGTCCGCGACCTCGCCGATCGAATCGACGAGCCTGCCGGAGCCGAGCGCCGCAACGACACCTCCTCCTGCCTCGATCGAACGCAGCTCTTTCCACGCAGCGCGAGCCAAGTCGTTCGTGAGCCGCTCGACGAACCAGCTACCACCGGCTGGGTCCGCCACCTTGCCGAGGTGTGATTCCTCACGAAGGACAATCTGAGTATTTCGGGCGACCCGCCGGGCAAGCTCGTCTGGAGAACCGATCGCGCAGTCGAAGGGCTGCGTCGCAATGCTCTGGGCGCCTCCGAGCACTGCTGCGGTGCATTCCGCGGTGACGCGCAGCATGTTCACCCAGGGGTCACGTCGCGTCTTGGTGAAGCGTGACGTTCGGCAATGGATCTGCATCGCGGCCGCACCAGGTTCACCGCCCGCGGTAAGCACGACCTTGGCCCAAAGCCAGCGAGCCGCACGAAGCTTGGCGATTTGCGTGAAAAAGTCGCTCGAGACCGCATAGGTGAACCTGACTTGACGAGCCGCTGCGTCCACGCTCATCCCAGCGTCGGTGAGCTGGCGAAGGTACTCGACTCCCGTAGCGATCGTGTAGGCTAGCTCTTGCACGGTGCTAGCGCCTCCGCCGTCGTACGGTTCGCCCGATACGTTTGCGGCGCGGAGGCCAGGCGCATTGCGGGAACACCAGGCGGCCAAGTCTTGCAGCTCGGCAAAGCGCGCGTGAAGCCCGCCTTGCATACATCCTTCCGCCACGAGCAAGCCAACAGGGTCGAAACCGAGACCACCTTCGAGCAAGGCGTATTCAACCCCGCGGCGTTTGGCCACCGCCAAGAAACCCGACGCGACGGCGAGCGCGTCCGAGCCACCGTCGACGCAAACCGGGGTCGATGCGAGGTCGACTGCCCCGAGTAACTCGTCAAGCTCGTCGATCGTCAGTACGCGGCATCCACGCCGTGGTCCCAGCCGCAACCAAAGTGCCTCGACGCCACGCTCCAGGTCTTGCTGGATCATGTCCTTGCAGACGCTCGGCCGGGGGTCGTCGTATTCCTGCTGAATCGTCCAGCCGCCCAGCGGCGATGAACCGCGGAGATACGGAAAGACGCCTGGCAACCCCGGGGAGGCGACGCCCTCGATATCCTCCGCCGTGTAGAGCGGGTCCAAGGACACACCACCAGGGGCCGGGGAGCGGAGCCCTGAAAACGAGGCGCCCTTCAAGTCAGCCTCCACCTTCGCAATCCACTCGGACTTGGTTACGGGTGGGAACGCGTTCATTCGCTCGACGGAGTCGGACACAGCGAGAGCTAAATAGACTAGAGAGATTGCAGCCGCAATGCGCCCCTAGGGCCGCCTCGAATCCTTGGCATCGGAATCGTCAGCGCTCCCCCAGAACTCCTCGACGGGCCCGACGCGATCCTGGAGGTCGACGTAGGCATCGCCGACGTTGACGAGCACATAGCCGACCCCCACTTCGCGGCCGAGCCGTGTCTGAATCCGCGCCAAGTCGATCACGCTCATGCCCGAGGATACGACCACCAGGACACGGTGCGCGAGACGCGCGGCGCGCCGCAACACCGGGCCGCTCAAAGGGCCGTTCCAGGCCAGCGCGACGCCGGTCACGGCTGCCGGAGCCGCCGCGGGGGCCGCAGACCGAGGCGCGTTCGAGCGTCGGAGCGTGGTGACGTCATCCTCGTCGTCCCCAAGCAGCCTCACCGCGGCACGCATCACGGCTTTGGATGCACCAGCATACGGCGACTCGGAGCTCACGTGAACCGCACGCCCAACCCGTGGCGGAGTTTGATCGGTCACGACGGGCACAGGCCGGGTCAGCAAAAACGCCTCTTCTTCGGCATCGGCGTCGCTCGCTGCAAACGCGGTCACGGAAGCGTCACCGCTGGCGACGGGTATCATCATGCGAACGGTTGCCCTTGCGCCACGCTTTCGCCGAAACGGCTCGGGTTCGCTAAGCGACCCAGGCGGCTCGCTCGAGCTGATCGTAGTTGGCGGGGCGCCGGACGACTCGACCGCAGGCAAGCCGATCATCGTCTTCTTACGCGGCGGCCTCGAGGAGTATGGCGTCTTCACGTCTGCCTTCGGAGGGGGCGTGACGACAGACGGAGATGAAGGCGAGCTCCCGGCGGGCGGAATGAAACTTTGCATGGTGGGGCGCGCGGACGACCTCGGGCGCGACGTCTGGGTGGTCTGCCCCGGGCGAATCGACGGGCTTGCCTGTGACGAGAGCCGCCGCGGACGCGCAACGGAATGTGGCGTGAGGCGAGGCACGTGCGGTTCTGGCGCCGGGGTGACCAACGGCGGCGCATTCGCATCCGCACCTGCTCTATCTCCAACGTCTAGAATCGCAGCCGCCAGCCAGGGAGCATCGGCCAGGCGCATCGCAAAAGAACATGCGATCTCCCGCTCGGCCTCGGTGGCCGGCACTACGAGCGTGCGACCCGCGCCGTACACACCGTAATCCTCGAGCTCGTCGACGAAGATATCGAGCGCCCCTGGGTCCCGCGGCCACACGCTGGTACCGAGCACGGGGCCGTTGCCCCACCAGGCAACCTCTCGCGGGGCTTCGACGTCGAGGGTCCGCAGCCTGCGCATGATGATCAGCAGTGCAAAGATCAGCGAGGTCAAGATCGGCAGCATTACGAGCATCAGAACGTGCGCCTTGGAGCGACTCGACTCCTCGGGCAGCATCGGGGAGGACAGAACACGAAAGCCGGTCAACGGTTTCAGCGACGCATCTCGAAGCTTTGCAGCTTGCTGGGTCAGCGCCTCGAACCGCTCGTCCGCGGCCTTGAGTGCCCCGAGCAACTGGCGAGCCTCGCCTTCACCGGGCGCAAGCGATTCCGTTTCGTCTCTGTTCGCCTGCAGCAGCACGCGAAGCGCAGACTCCCGCTCCTTGGCGGCGGCCAGCGCCGCCCGTGCTGTCGCCAGCTGCTGGTCAACCGCCGCCCGCGCCGGATTGGCAGCCAACGTCTGGTCGCCGAGCTCTGTCTTCTGACCCTTCCTTTGTGCTTGGAGGCTCGCGACCCGTTGTTTGAGAGCTTGCACCCTCGGATGCTCCTCGCTCAACGAAGCACGGGCGGCGGCAAGCTCGCTGCGCGCTTGAGCAAGTGGCGTATCGACAGGTGAGCCCTTCGTCGCGCTCGCTACGATTTGGCGGGGAAGCTCTTGCTGCGCTTTTTCAAGCTCCACGATGCGCGCTCGCTGAGCCGCCACCTCTACCGACGCTTCGTCAGCTTTGGCGCGAAACTCGGCCGCCCGCTTCAAGAGCTGCTCTTGCTCCTGGATCAGGTCGGGCCTGCCGCTCTTCTTGCGGAACGCCTCATAGGTTGCAGTGGCAGCGTCGCGTCTCTTCTTGGCGTCTTCGAGCGCTAACTCGTTGTCTGCGATGAGTCGCTCGAGCTTCCCTTTGTTGAAGCTGGCTTGCCGCGCAAGAAACACATCGAGCACCGCTTGGGCCAGCGCATGGGCCCGTTCCGCGCTCCGTTCTCGTCCGACGATGCGCATCGCTGCTTCGCCTTCGAGCGTCACCTCGATCTTGCTCTCGAGCTCGTCGAGGGACAGCTTCCAACTCAGGCGCTCGCGCACTTCTCGAAGCCGACTCGGGGCGATAGCGGATTTGACAAAAGCGCTTGGCGGGGAGGCTATGCCCTCGGGCTCCAGCTCCGGAGTGCCTTCGAACAACAGCTGGGCCGAAGACTCGTACTTGCGGGGCAGGAAAAACGATGCCACCAGGGCAACCGCGGAACCGATCAGGAATGCCTTCAGGAGCCGCACTCGATTTTCGGCGACGATCCACAACAAGCGCCGCGGCTCGACCGGCAAGCCGGGACGACGTGGCTTGGCAGCCGACTCGTCCTCTTCCTCGAAGTCGTACGTTGCGTCGTCCAAGTTCCGTCCTCTGATTCAATGAGCATGGCTGTGGAGGCGCCCTTTGGGCAAGTCGACAAGCGATGTGAGACTGCTAACGTCGCCGCCGACGATGCGCCCGTGGGTCGAAAAGCTGTTGGCCGCCTGGGGAATAGCCTGGGTGTCGCTGTTGCTCGGAAGGGCGATTTGGCGGCTCGGCCCCC
>Ga0209567_10001114_pt1 | contig 14108 bp, 13 predicted proteins | sample COG_12_FD_184756 | JGI IMG/M metagenome (GOLD analysis project Ga0209567, IMG submission 184756) | Pelagic marine sediment microbial communities from the LTER site Helgoland, North Sea, for post-phytoplankton bloom and carbon turnover... | ecosystem: Environmental > Aquatic > Marine > Neritic...
CCACTGCGGCGAAGTCGCCTTCGTGCTGCGGGGAGCCCGGCAACGCGGCGAGGTGGATCATGCCGATCAGTCTCGGAAGCATGTGGTTTGCGCGCCGTTCGATCAGTAGGCCCTGACCACCCGGAGGGCAGTCTCGGCGTTGTCGCCGATGGCTTTGAGGCCGGTGTCCTCGACGTCCATCCGTTGCACTGCGATGCGGCACCAATCGCCGGCGACACCCTTGATCACATCGGGAGCGTCCTCGGGCCCGTAGACCCAGCGGGCGTAGCGGGGACCCATCAGCTCGACCCTGATTCCCGTCTCCGGGAAATCTTCGCCGGCCTGCGCGAAAGCCCACGGAAGCATCCGATGCGCCAGCCAGGCGACGTGGCGGATCCGTGGGGTGTCGGCCGTGGGGTCTTCTTCCTCCTCGGAGTAGATGAGCCGGCCCTCCATGGCGTCTTTGATGTCGAGTCCGTGTGCCCAGGTCTCCATCAGCCGCATGGTGGCGAGCGCCTTGGCGCTCATCGGGGCAACAACCCACGGGATCCGGTCCTTGGCATCCATCCGCGACAGAGCGTCGACCACAGCGGCTCGGCCGTGGCGCCACCATTCGATGATCTCCTGGTAGCGCTTCCCTTTGCCCGCTTCGACGCCTCGCTGGGTCCACTCGTCGATGGACTTGATCTTGGCCTTGTCGACAACGCTCTGACCGAGTTCGATGGCTTCAGCCGCAAACGCTTCCGTGAAGGCGAGGTGGCTCACAGTGTCGATGATCGTCCAGCCAGGAGCTGACGTCGCCAGCTTCCAATCACGTTCGTGGATGCGCTGCAGGAACTGGTCGAGAGCCTGTTCTTCGGCAACGAGGTCTGAGAGAATTTCACGCATGGCTGAGCCATTCTAGAAGGGTGTGCAACTTGGTCGGCCGGTGGAAGCCTCAGTCACTGTCGGCGGCCGCTTCATCGGCGGCTGCCGCGTTCAGTCGGTCGACCAGTGAACGCAGGCGGCCGAGATGGCGGCGATCAAAATGGAGCCGCACCCGCGGGAGGTCAACGTTGTCGTCGTCGGCCATCTCGTGGTCCGTTGCTGTGATCTTTTCGATCGTGCCGGACACCAGGATGTCGACGAATTCCTCATTGAGTTCGGCCATCAGATCTTCGGTCGGCTCGTGTTTGAGACGGAGAATGAGCTTTCCGTTGACGTATCGCTGGGAGTGGTAGTTGTCGTAGAAGCTGGTGATTTCCTGCGCCGCCACATCGACACTGCTGGTGAAGGTGAACAGGTTGCGGTCGTCGGGCAAGATCATGCCGTTGGCAACCAGCGTGTCGACAAATTCGAGCCAGGCCTCCCAATACCCGGTGCCCTCCGCCTCCATCAAGACGATCGGGTGCATGTCTGACTTGCCCGTTTGAATGAGGGTGAGCAATTCGAACGTCTCGTCCTGAGTGCCAAACCCGCCGGGAAACAGGACAAACGCGTCGGATTCCTTCACGAAGATGAGCTTCCTGGTGAAGAAGTACTTGAAGTTGATCAGGCGGCTTTCGTGGACGTACGGGTTGGGGTCGGCTTCAAATGGGAGCCGAATGTTGACGCCGAAGCCGTAGTCGGTCCCGGCGCCGAGGTTGCCAGCTTCCATGATTCCGGGGCCTGCTCCGGTCACGACCATCCAGTTGTGGACGTCGGTCATCCGTCCCGCGAAGTCGGCCGCAAGGCGGTAGTTGGGAGCCTCAGGTGGGGTCCGGGCCGATCCGTACATCGTCACCTTCGGGATGTGGCGGTAGCGCGAGAACACCAGGAACGAGTAGCGCAACTCCTTGAGGGCGCTGTTGACGAGCTTGAGGTCGGCGCGGGCGGTGTCGTCGCGCAGCAGCTTGAGACCCGACACGAGCATCTCGGCCACGAGGTCTTCGTCGTGGGGGTGACCTTCATGGCCTTCGAGCGCATCGTGGATGAGTGCTTCGAGGCGCGTATCGAGATCCGGATTGCCGAGTTGGTACTTGCGCATGAGGACTGGACCATACCGCGGCGGGGATGTCATCGAGGTGTCGAGCGGGCTACGGTTTGGTAGTGATGCGGCACGTGATCTGGGATTGGAACGGGACGCTGTGTGACGACCTCCACATCGTGGTTGACGCCGTCAGCGCTTCGATGGCCCTTTTTGGGGCAGATCCGATCACGCCGGAGATCTACCGCGACCACTACACCCGCCCCGTCCACCTGTTCTACGACGAGATGCTCGGCCGCGATGTTACCCCCGACGAGTGGGCTCGTATCGACGAGACCTTCCACGACGTCTACCGCAACTCATTGGACAAGGCATCGCTGACGGCCGATGCCCGTGCGGCACTCGATTTGGCCACCGGCGCCGGGTGCACCCAGTCGATCCTATCGATGTGGTGGCACGACGAGTTGGTGCCCACGGTCGGCGAAATGGGGGTTGCCGACCAGATGCTGCTCGTTGACGGCAACCGGGCCGGGGGAGGGGAGACCAAGACCACCCATCTGGAACATCATCTGCGCGCCCTCGACGGCGTCCTCGGCCACTTCGACCCCGGGCGCGTGCTCGTCGTCGGTGATTCGCTCGACGACGCCCGCGCGGCCCGCGAGGTCGGAGTGCCCTGTGTTCTCTACGACGGCGGATCGCATCACCGCGAGGAGCTCGAGGCAGCCGGGGTTCCGGTAGCCGACACCCTCGTTCAGGCGCTCGAACTCGGCGGTGTGACATGAGGCACCGCGGCTATCGGGGTCCCGAAGATGTGGCTCGTCTGCAGCGATTCAACGCCGAAGCGGTCGCCGCCCGCGGAATGGCCGGGCATCTCCACGTGGGTGACATCCCGCATCGGCTGTTCAACGGCCTTCGTTTCGACGGGGTCGCCGACCACCTCCACATCTGGGAGGACGCAGATGGCGAGATCGCCGCTTGGGGTGGGGTATATCCCCGAATGGCTGCCTTTGATCTCCAGGTTGCCCCCGAGCTGCGCGATGCTGAGCCGGAGGCAGAATTGGCGTTGCTGGCCTATCTCGAGGCGGAGACGAGGCAGCGCACCGTCGGATCGCACACAAAGCTCGAGACCGACGGCTTTGCGGATGACGAGGCCCGACTTGTCAGCCTTGATGCCCTGGGATGGAAACGCGGCAACGACCCGTACACGCTGACCCGTCGTTCGCTCGACGTCGTGCCTCCGGTCGAACTGCCTCCGGGGTTCTTCGTTCGAGCGGTGACCGGCATCGAGGATGTGAGCCGGTTGGTCGACGTCCACTCCGCGTCATTTGGCTCGCACTGGACCGAGGAGTTGTACCGCAATGTCATGGAGAGCCCCGGTTATGCGCCCGAGCGCGAGCTCGTGATCGTGGCGCCGTCGGGTGACTTCGCCGCCTTTGCCGTCACGTGGTTCGACACCCTGAATGGCACCGGGCTCTTCGAACCCGTTGGTACGCACCGCGATTACCGAAGGTTGGGCTTGGCGAGAGCCATCCTGGCGGCCGGGATGCAGAGGATGCGGCGTGCCGGCCTGCACACGGCCTTGGTCATGTACGCCAACGCAAACGAGAGTTCCGGGCCGCTCTACCGGTCGGTCGGCTTCGAGCCGACCTGGACGATCAACGACTACAGCAAGCCAATCGATCCCAGCGAGCCGGGCGCATCCTGATGGGTCTTGGTCTTCGTCCGCTGATCTCGGTTGAGCAGATCGATGGGCGGCTGACAGAGATGGCCGCCCAGATCGACCGGGACTACTCAGAGACCGAGGGGCTGGTCCTGATCGGAGTGCTGAAGGGATCGTTCATCTTCCTTGCCGACCTCGCCCGCCGGCTGACCATCCCGCATCGCGTCGAGTTCATTGCGGTGTCGAGCTACGGCGACCGCGAGAGCGATGTGGCCGAGTCTGTGCGCATGTTGATGGATGTGCGGCATCCCATCGTTGGCGAAGATGTGCTGCTGATCGAGGACATCGTCGACACTGGCCACACCGTCGCCTATCTGCGGCGACTGCTTGGAGCGCGTCGTCCTGCATCGCTGCGGCTGTGCACCCTGCTCCACAAACCGGATCGGACGGAGGCCGAGGTCGACATCGACTATCTCGGCTTCACCATCCCCGACGTGTGGGTGGTCGGATACGGCCTCGACTATGCCGAGCGGTATCGCACCCTGCCGTACATCGGCGAGATCGATCCCCAGTAGCCGGGATTTGGTTGGGTTGGGGATTGCCGGTCGGTTCCGAGCTCCTACCAAAACGAGCGAACATTCGTTTGTTTTGCACCATACGCTGGGCGTATGCGTGGTTGCGAATACGTGCATGAGTCCCGGCGGACGCGGGACGAAGGACTCTGACGGCGGTGAAGTCGTGGTGAAACGATGACCACGGTTTTCGATGGACACGCCAGGAATTGTGGCCCGCGCCGCTTGTGCACGGGCCGAGATCAGCACATCAGGAGACGACTTCGCCCGCGGAGGCACCACTGCGTCCTTCGGTTCGTGTTCGGATGGGTTGGGTCCGCTTCCTCGTAGGCCGCAGCGCAGTCCTCGCCTGGGCAACGCTGTCATCCCCGACGGTTCAAGACTCTGAAGGAGGTTGCTATGGCCCGCGCCCAGCTCCAGATCACACGACGCTCCTTCCTCAAGTCTGGCGCTGTGGCCGGTGGAGCAGCCGCGCTCGGAATGCGGGCGAACTCGGCCACGGCCGGCGGAATGGCTCGGCTCTCCGCCCCGACACCGTGGTACCGGCGCGGCGCGATCGAAACGACCTACAACTACTGCGACATGTGCCCGTGGCGGTGCGGGATCGTCGTCCAGACGGTCGATGGGGTCGTCAAGAAGATCGACGGCAACCCGGCCGACCCGAAGAGCCGCGGCATGCTGTGTGCCCGGGGCCAAGGCGGGGTTTCGTTTGCCTACGACCCCGATCGGCTCCAAGCGCCGATGATCCGTACCGGCGAGCGTGGCGAGGGCGTCTTCCGCGAGGTCAGCTGGGAAGAGGCGCTTGATCACACGGCCGCCAAGCTCAACGAACTCAAGGACAAGTACGGCCCCGAGACGCTTGCGATCTTCGGGCACACCTCAGGTGAGTTCTGGTTCACCGACTACTTCTCGCAGGCGTGGGGGACACCCAACGCGGGCAAGCCGTCGTCGACACTCTGCCTCGCTCCACGCGAGGAAGCCGCCACCATCACCTATGGATTGCCGGTTGGTGGTCACGAGCCCGTCGACTGGGAGTTCCTCGATTGTCTGACGCTGATCGGGAGCCACATCGGTGAGGACACCCGCAACACCGTCATGCAGGACTTCTCATCGGCATGGAGCCGCGGCGCTCCCGTCATCGTGGTGGATCCACGGTTCTCCAGCGTCGCTGCCAAGGCCGACCACTGGCTTCCGATCAAGCCGGGGACCGACACTGCGCTGCTGCTCGCCTGGCTGAACGTTCTGGTCACCGAGAACCTCTACGACGCCGACTACGTGGCGCAATGGACCACGGGTTTCGACCAGCTCGCCGCCCATGTTGCCGAGTTCACCCCAGAGTGGGCCGCCGCGATCACGGACCTGCCGGCCGATCAGATCCGCACTACCGCCAGGGTCATGGCCGAGCACAAGCCGCGGTCGGTGATCATGCCCGGCCGCCACGTCACCTGGTACGGCAACGACACGCAGCGGATGCGGGCGACCTACCTCGTCAACGCACTGCTCGGCGCCTACGGCCAACCCGGTGGGATGTACCTCAACAAGTCGCCCTATCTCGAGGACTACCCTCACCCGCCGTTTGCCGTTGCCGGCAGCGCCGGTGGATGCTCGGCCGGGCCCGCCGAGGTGAGCGACGAATTGCCGCTGGGGCCGACCGGCAAGGCCCGAGCCGACGGAGCCCGCGACACTTTCATGCGCGGCGCCACCGCGTTGCAGGAACTCATCGAGCCCATGATCACCGGCGATCCCTACCCCTTGAAGGGTCTCATGGTGTACGGGACGAACCTGCTGAACTCGATTCCCAACGTGCCCCGGACCATCGAAGCGCTCAAGGCTCTCGAGTTTGTGGTCGCCATCGATGTCCTGCCGCAAGAGCACGTTGCGTGGGCCGATGTCGTGTTGCCGGAGGCGAGTTACCTCGAGCGATACGACGATCTGTTCGCCGTGGCGCACAAGACGCCGTATATCGCGATGCGCGAGCCGGCCATCGAGCCGCTTTACGACACCAAGCCGGCGTGGTGGATGGCGCAGGAGCTGGGCAACCGGGTCGGCCTCGAGAACTTCTTCAAGTGGGACGGCATCGAGGATTACCTCAACACCCGGTTGCGGTCCGTCGGCTCGAGTCTCGAGGAGATGAAGGAAGGGGGCGGCGTCATCATCCAGAACGGCAAGCCCTATCTCGAGGATTACGAGGGGGAGTCACCCTTCCACACCGCCTCGGAGAAGATCGAGCTGTATTCCGATCAACTGGCCGAGGCCGGCCAGGCGCCGATCCCTGTCTACGAACCGGTGGATGAGCCGCCCGACGGCTACTTCCGTTTGCTCTACGGCCGCCACCCCGTGCACACCTTCGCCAAGACCCAGAACACTCCGCTGCTCAACGAGTTGTACGGCGAGAACGAGGTCTGGGTCAACGAGGATGCTGCTGCCGCCGCCGGGTTCGCCGACGGAGACGAGGTTTGGCTGGAGAACCAAGACGGGGCTACTCAAGGCCCCGGCAAGGTCAAAGCAACCCAGCGGATCCGCTCCGATGCCGTCTTCATCGTGCACGGCTTCGGCCAGGACTCGCCAGGCTTGACCAACGCCAACGGCGCCGGGGTCAGCGACACCAAGCTGCAAACGAGGTACGCCTTGGACCCCATCAGCGGGGGAGCCGGCATGCGGGTCAACTTCGTCCGACTCCGGAAGGAGGTGTGACATGGCCGAGACTGCTTTCCTTCTCGACCTCGGTCGTTGCATCGGCTGCCAGGCCTGCGTGGCTGCCTGCAAGACCGGCAACGAACTCTCCGCCGGTACCCAGTACATTCACCTGATCGAGCAGACCAGGGGCACGTTCCCGGTCCTCGAGGGTGGTTTCAAGAATCATCGCTGCTATCACTGCACCGACGCCGCCTGCGTCTCGGTGTGTCCCACCGGCGCCCTATTCAAAGAGGACGGCCTCACTCGGCTCGAACGTGAGGTGTGCAGCGGCTGCGGCTACTGCGTCGAGTCCTGCCCATACGGTGTCCCCGAGATGGTCGAAGGGCTTTCGAGCAAGTGCGATGGCTGCTCGTCCACCGTCAAGGCCGGAGGCGAGCCGTGGTGCGTGACCACCTGTCCGAGCCGGGCACTCGAGTTCGGCAATCGCGCCGACGTGCTCGCCGAGGCGAACCGAAGGGCCGAGGCGCTGAAGGATCGGTACCCCAACGCTCAGGTGTATGGCGAAACCCAGGCAGGCGGCCTCGGGGTGATTGTCGTCGCCCCGGACGATCCCGAGAAGCTCGATCTCCCCTTGGAGCCCGACCCGCCGTTGGCAGTCGGAGTGTGGACCGGCGTTGTTCAGCCGGTGTCACTGGGGCTGACTGCGGCGACGGCGGTGGTAGCCGGCGTTGCGGCCGTGATCGCACGACGCAACCACATGCAGGAGCTTCGCCAGATCGAAGAAGGCGAGATCGTCGTTACCGGGATCACTCCCGGCGCCGACGACGAAAGCAAGGAGGGCTGACATGGCCACACATGAACACGAGGTCCTCCGATACCGGCGCAACCAGCGCATGGTCCACGCCCTGTTGGCGAGTTCGTTCATGTTGCTGCTGTTGACGGGCATGGTCCTGTTGTGGGGCCCGCTGTCGTTTCTCGCCGAGGGTGGGAACTCGCGGTGGCTTCATCGAGTCGGAGCGATTGGTTTCATGCTGGTTCCGGTGGCCTACCTGGTGACGGACCCGAAAGGCGCCAAGGAACTGCTCGTTGATTCGTTCAAGTACGACCGGGACGACATCGAGTGGACCAAGCACATGTACCGCTACTTCATGGGCCACGCTGCGGAGATGCCGCCCCAGGGCCGTCTCAACGCAGGCCAGAAGCTGCATCACGCCACCGTGATCGTGATTTCGGCGGCCATGGTGATCACCGGTCTTGCCATGTGGTTCTTCAAACCCGCGCTCGGGGCCACCGGGCTGGCCTGGGCCGCCGTCATCCACGACCTGGCGATGTTGGCACTCACCCTCCTGCTGGTCGGGCACCTCTATTTCACCTTCGTCTACAAGGCCCTCTCGGGCATGACGACCGGCTACGTCGACGAGGACGAAGCCCGACTCGAGCATGCCAAGTGGGTCGAAGAACTCGAACACGAAGCGGAGGCAGTACCTCTCGGCAAGGAAGAGGAAACGGCTGCATCCACATGACCAAATACCGAAACCAGATCCCGGGCTACGCCGGGCTCATTCTCCGTAGGAAAGGAAACAGATGACCATGTTCCGTCGCAATATCGTGATCGGGCTGGTTCTTGTTCTTGCCCTAGTCGCCACTGCGTGTGGTGACGACGACGGTACGGACACCACCACGACCGATGCCCCGTTGGGCACGACGACGACGACCGAAGCTGCGACTACGACCGCAGCTCCGGATACGACCGAGGCACCGACGACCACCGAAGCGACCACCACAACGGTGGCGACGTTCGATCTGACGGCCGCCGTCTATGACTACACGAGCACGATCCCTGAGGGATACATGGCCGTGGGCGATACGACTGCGTTCAAGGACGCGGTGGAAGCCAGCAACGCCGTCCTGATCGACGTGCGCGAGCCCGGTGAGTACGAAGAGGGTCACATGGAGGGTGCGGTCAACATCCCACTGCGGACGTTGGGCGAGAACCTCGACAAGGTCCCCGCCGATAGCCAGGTCTTCGTGTACTGCAAGTCGGGTTGGCGGGCAGGCTTGGCGACTTCGTCACTCCGGATGCTCGGCTACGACAATGTCTTGGCGTACCCGCCGGGCTGGAACGGCTGGACCGAGGCCGGCGAACCCGTGTCGACCGAAGCCGCGACGGGCGAGACCTACGAGATCCCCGAGATCGCTCCTGAGCTCTACACGGCCGTCAACGACTTCCTGACCACCATCCCCGAGGGCTGGCTGTCGGCTGGAGACACCGAGAAGGTCGCCGCGGCGATCGAAGCCGGCTCGGCCGTGCTGGACGTCCGCACGCCCCCGGAGTATGCCGAGGGATTCATCCCGACGGCAGTCAACACTCCGTTGCGTGAGATCCCGACGTTCGTAGACAGCATCCCCACCGACACGCAGGTCATTGAATACTGCAAGTCCGGCTGGCGGGCATCACTCGCCGTGCCGATCTACCACGTACTCGGCTTTGACAATGTCCTGGGCTACTCAGGCAGCTACCTGGCGTGGACCGACGCCGGAGAACCCATCGAAACACCGTAAGTTCGCGTCGGTCGAAACGCAGGAGTGGGGGCCGGTTCGCCGGCCCCCACACTATTTGCGGCGCCACGGCAGCCCCCTGCCGTCTACCTGCTCCGGTTTTGCGGGCGTGGCCGCCGGATTTGGAGCTACGCTCCTTGCCCATGCCATCTTTCGACATCGTTTCTCAAGTTGATATGCAAGAAGTCCGCAACGCCGTCGACCAGGCGTCGCGCGAGATCGTCAATCGTTACGACTTCAAGGGAACCGACACCTCGGTGACTCTGGCCGACGATGGGATCACCATCGAGTCATCCGCAGAAGGCCGTCTCGACGCTGCCGTCGACGTGCTGAAGGGCAAGCTGGTCAAGCGCAAGGTCTCGCTCAAGTCGATCGGCGGCGGAGACCCCACCCCGGCTGCCGGGGGACGGGTCAAGGCCGTCTTCACACTGAATCAGGGCATCCCGCAGGACGCCGCCCGTGAGCTATCGAAGACCATCCGCGACAGCAAGATCAAGGTCCAGGTTCAGATCCAAGGTGACCAACTGCGGGTGCAAGGCAAGAAGCGCGACGACCTCCAGCAGGTCATCGCACTGGTGAGGGAGTTGGACTACCGGTTGCCACTCCAGTACGTCAACTTCCGCGACTGACCTCTCCGGCTACTTGTAGGCCGGCCCATTGGGACCACGCCGCGCCACGGCGGCCCAGACCGTCTCGTAGTGGTCGCGATCGAATGGGTCGATGTGGGGGAGCACGAACTCCTCCCAGGAGCTGCGCAGCGGGTCCGCGGCGTCGGTGTGGATCCGCAAACCAGCCGGGAGCCGGTCGAGCACGGTCCGCAAGCTCATCGGCGTCTCGACTCGGGTCCGGGCATCGACGGAGGTGAACGATGCGTTCACCTCGACGGCGAGCTTTGCCACGAGTTCACGAAACTCGGCGCCGAGGTCAGGATGACGGCGCTCCAGCATGCTTTCGAGCTGTTCCTCGTCGGGAAAGTCCTTTTCCCAGATGATCCAGCGGTCGGCGAACGCTTTGTTGAGCGTTTGGGTGCCGGCGTAGTCGCGCAGATCGGTCGGGTTGAGAGTGCCGAAGACCCGGACGTCGTCGCGCAGCCGCACCATCTCACCGGTCGGCAACTCGAGGGCGCGGTGCCGGTCGAGGAGGCCGTGGAGGGCGAACAGCGTCTCGGCGCCGGCCGCGTTCAGCTCTGAGAGATTGATGAGGGCCGGGCCACGCAGCGCTCGGGTGATGTCGCCGTCCTCCCAGCGTGACTCGGTGCCGCCCTTGCCGTCGCCGTGCAGCTTGACGGATCCGATCAGCGTGATGTCGCGCACCTCCCCGGTGAGGGGGATCCGGTAGTAGGGGAGTCGCAACAGGGCGGCGAACTGTTCGAGGTCGTGGTCCTTGCCGGTGCCCATGTGGCCGCGCAACGCGAGGTGAAGCGGGGTGTCGGTGAAGTAGTTGCGGCGTACCACCTCGAGCTGGGCCAACTTGTACAGCATCCCGAGATCCACGTAGTAGGGATCGAGGTCCGGGATGTGCTCCTCACGAAGCTTGCGGTCGGGCAGGTCGGTGGGGACCTTGGTGACTTCGAGGTCGATGGGCTTGCCGACCCCATTGGGGTCTTCGAAGGTGACGGTGTCAGACATTGGCGCTCCTGAGGGTTGAAGGATCGTAGAGGACTTGTTCGGAGGTGTGGGCCCACCAGGTGTTGCCGCCCATCACTGCGATGGTCTTGTAGAGGGTCGAGCGGACGCCGTCGACCATTGCCGCGGCGAGCTCCTCGGGCATCTCGACCACCTGGTTGCGGGAGTAGGCGGCCTGGACCGTCTGGTCTCCGATGCCGATGCCGAGCACGATCGCTCCCGATTGCTCGACGGCCTCGACCGAGTCGGCCAGTGCCTGTACGGAGCCACGAGTCATGCCGTCGGCGAGCACGACCATGATGCGGGTCGAGACACGGCGGGCGCCGAGCCTGCCGGCGGCGTAGGCGACGTTGAACTCGTCGACGTTGGCGGCCTTGTCGAACATCGAGATGGGTGGTGCGGTTTCCGGGCTGCGGCGAGCCTCACGCGCTGCCTCCTGGGGGGCCGCCGCCATCCAGAACAGGCCCGCCATGACGTCTTCGGCGATTCGCCACCGGGTGTCGAATGGCTTGACCAGGTAGTGGTTGACGGTGCGGGTGAGGCGTTCGGCGGCGCCGCCCTGACTGCGGCGGAGGGCACCGGTGGCGCGGTGACGCCGCTCCGAGAACGTCTCCTCTGAGTCGTCGTCGGCAGCGGCGAAGGACCGGTTGAACAGGGCGACCTCAAAATCGATCTGGAGCTCGTCACACAGTCTGGCCAACGTCCATGCCCCCAGGGTGGCGGCGGCCAGCGCCCACGGCGCCTTGCGGCCGGTACGCAGTGGCCGGGGCTGCAACATGCTCGCCGACCCGTCGACCAGCAGGCTCAGACCGTACGACCGCCTGGTGGGAAGGTCACGACGCTCGAACATCCGCTCGAAGAGTCCGGCACCGAGCAGGAGCGCCGAATATGGCGACAAGTCTCCGGCGTCGTAGCCCGAGCGCAGCCCACGGCGCTGGTTGGCGAGGAACAGCGGATAGAGCTCACCGGAAACACGCCGTTGCGCCACACGCCAATCTCGCGCCGCCTGCTCGATCAGGTCGCGGCCTTGCGGTCCGAAGTTCCTGAACCGGTCCGGGAAGCCCGCAACCACCAGCTTGCCGGCTTGGCCGGTGGGGAGGAATACGGTCGGCGACTCGCTCACCTTGACCAGCTGATCGGTGCCGGGATCACCTGCTTGATCGGCGTCGCCGTGGCGCCCGTGTTGCGCCGAGACCGTCTGGGCCGCCTGTCTGGTCTGGTCGTAGCTGTCGGCATCTTGGAGCGGCGGCGTCACGATGCGGACCGCGTCGACGCTTTCTGCCATAGCCGCCTGATCGGACTCGGTCTTGGCCGTCTGCGTTTGCGGTGAATCCGATTCACCGATCTCGTGGAGCAAGCGATGGAGCTTGGCGACTTCGAGCAGTTCGAGCGCGATCGTGCCGACGTCCCACGGGTCCGTGGCGCCTGCGGCCACATCGAGGAACGGCATGGCGTCGTCGAGGGCGGCGGCGGCATGGGGAGCGAGGCGGCGCTGCAGGTCGTCGCGCTCGGCGTAGCCGCCGAGGACGAGAAAGCAGGCGAGGGCGAACTGGCCGATGGGGCGTGCGTCCCGCATCGCGTCGGGGATCGACGACCGATAGAGATCAGAGAGCACCGAACGCGCTCCGCCGTACGCGGCAAAGAACTGCCGCTCCTGGCGGGCGTCCTCGAGGGCCATGAACAGCGTCTCGGCCGCGGGGCCACCGGCGTGCTCGAGGGCGTCCAGCAGACGCATTTCCGGCACCGGGAGGGTCTCGTCGGGCTCGGGCATCGGCTGCATCGTCTCTGGCTCGTCGTCAGTGTCGAACAGCATCAGCGGTGACGAAAGCGGAGTCGGCTCTGGTGCGGCAGCCGGCGTCGATGGTGCCGGCAGCCACGAGTCCGGCAGGGGGCGGGTCTCTTCGAAGTCGGTTGCGATCAGGTGTACCGCCTCGTGGAGCGCCGAGGCCAGCGCCACCTCGGTGGGCGTCACCGGGGCACTGCGGGCGTAGGCGGCCTGGAAGACACCGGGGTCGATGATGATCTCGTTCCCGGCGGCGGTCGCTTGTGACCCCAGCCTGACCTGGAGCTCGTCGTTGCCCGCCAACGTCCGCGCGAAGCGGGTGACGGCCGGAGCCACGCGCTGGTAACGAGCCACGACGGCTTCGATCACCCGCTCCTCGGGCGGGAGTACTTCTTGGAGCACTGATTGGCGGCGGTCACGCATAACCGTCCAGTCTCGCACACGTCGCGGTGCGGCGAGACGGCCGTAGGCTTACCTCATGGAAGATCTACGCGTCGCCGACGACATAGTGATCCCGGCTGGGGAGCTTCACTGGACGTTCAGCCCGAGTGGCGGCCCCGGAGGCCAGCACGCCAACCGGGCGTCGAGTCGTGCCCAGCTTCGCTTCGAACTCGCCACCAGCGTGGCCTTTGACGATGCCACCAAAGGGCGCCTCGTGGCTCGCCTCGGGCCGCGCGCCAAAGACGGGACCGTCACGGTGAGCGTCGACGCGTCGCGATCGCAGTGGCAGAACCGCCAGGTCGCCCGCAAGCGTCTCGTGGTGATCCTTCAGGAGGCACTGCGGCCCGAGCCGGTTCGGGTGTCCACCAAGCCAACCAGAGCGGCAAAACGCAGGCGCCTGGACTCGAAGCGCAAGCGATCCGAAACCAAGCGTTTGCGCGGTCGCCCCGACCCGGAGATGTAGGCGCGATCGCCCTATGCAGTGGCCGTATCCAAGAAGTCGAGAATCCGTCCGGCGAGTTCGCTCCCGTAGACATCGATGAACGTGAGACCCGTCGGCACGCCTTCAAACACGTGGGCGCCGTAGGAATTCGGAGCAGTCTTCTCCAATGATCTAGCCCAGCGGGCCGTGGGCCCCGTGTTGATCCCGACGAACCACATCGGCGCTTCGACCATGGGGATGGCCTCAGTCGCGTCAAGCCCGGTCTCCTGGGGTGGCGAAAACATGAAGGCGATCGCCGAGAAGTCGACCGCGGTGTCGTCGGCATCGAGCACCACCCCGCTGGTCGCCGAGCCCACCCACCCGACCAGCGCGATGCTCTCGTGGCCTTGGGCCTCCAGCCACTCGTAGGCGGCCTTCAAGTCGAGCTGAGAGTCGCGGATGCTGTATTCGCCGCCGGATTCGCCG
>Ga0209567_10001115_pt1 | contig 14093 bp, 14 predicted proteins | sample COG_12_FD_184756 | JGI IMG/M metagenome (GOLD analysis project Ga0209567, IMG submission 184756) | Pelagic marine sediment microbial communities from the LTER site Helgoland, North Sea, for post-phytoplankton bloom and carbon turnover... | ecosystem: Environmental > Aquatic > Marine > Neritic...
CGCGTGTTCGTCGTGGAGGTGATGGGAGCGACCGCCGGATGGATCGCCCTGTTCAGCGGCGTGGCGGGCACGGCGGACGTGATCCTCATCCCCGAGATCCCGTTCGACATCGAGAAGGTGTGCGACAAGATCATCGAGCGCGAACGCGCGGGGAGGCGATTCAGCATCGTCTGCGTCGCCGAGGGCGCGAAGCCCGTGGGCGGCGAAGTGACGATGAAGACGGTGCCGTCCGGCTCGGAGCGGCAGCCGAGACTCGGCGGCATCGGTGATCGGCTGGCGCAGCAGATCGCGGAGAGAACCGGAAAGGAGACGCGCGCCCTGGCGCTCGGACACCTTCAACGCGGGGGACCGCCCACCGCGTACGACCGGCTCATCGCGCTCCGCTTCGGCGCGGCAGCCGTCCGGTGCGTGGCGGACGGAGAGTTCGGTTGCATGGTGGCCCTGGATCCGCCTCACGTGCTGGCCGTGCCGTTGGACGAAGCGGTGCGAGAGGTGAAGACCGTCCCGCTCGACAGTGACATAATAGCCACGGCTCGTGCCCTCGGGACCAGCTTCGGCGATTGAGCCCCATTCACTCAGGTTCCTCAGGTTGCCGCGACCTCTTTGAGGGCACGCCGGACCAGAACCGGTACCATCGCCCGCCGCCACTCGGTGTCCACGATGATGTTCTCCAGCGGGTGGCACTGGCGGAACGCCTGCTCCGCGACCGCGTCGATGACGGACGGCGTGAGGCGGTTCCCGACGGCGGCATCCTCCACTTTCCCGACGCGCCGCGGATATGAGCCGAGGGCCGAGATCGCCATCGTCAGCTCCGTCACGATTCCCCCGTCATCCATGCGCGTGGCGACGGCGAGGTTCAGGAGCGGAAAATCGATGGAGGCGCGAGGTCGGAGCTTCTGGAAGCTCATGCGCAGACCGGGTTGCGGCAGGGGGATGTGAACGGCCACCAAAAGCTCGTCCGGCTCCATTCGCCGGTTCCAGATACCGTTCGAGGTGAAGAGGCGCGATACGGGGAGCATACGAACCCCGGCAGGTCCCGCGATCTCGACGCTCGAGTCCAGGGCCATGAGCACGGGAGGCGTGTCGGCGGAGTGCGCGGCGACGCAGCGGGTGCCCCCGGGCACGACGTGACAGATCTCACCGTCCTTCTTCAGACAATACCCGAGCGCCTTTCTCCAGAAGAGCGTCTGGTTGTAGTAGGTGCAGCGGGTGTCCAGGCAGATGTTGCCACCGATCGTTCCCATGCGGCGGAGCTGCGGGCTCGAGACCTCGGAGCACGCGGTGGCCAGGGCCGGCACGTGCTCCAGGATCAGCGGGTGCCCGCCAACGACCTCCAGGGATTCGGCCGCGCCGATGCGAAGCCCCCGATCCACGAGCTCGATCCCCTTGAGCTCGTCGATGCCGCGCAGGGCGACGAGATGGCCGGGCGTGAAGAGCTTGTGCTTCATGTTGGGCACCAGATCGGTGCCCCCGGCGATCGGAAGGATGTCGCTGGCATGCCGGTCCAGCAGCTCCAGCGCCGCGTCGAGGACCGCGGGACGATGATAGATGTAGGGATGAAGTCTGAGCATCGCGGCTCAAGATACGCTTTGAGCGGCGTGGGCCTCCAGGGCCCGGCCGATGCAGGCGAGCGCGTCCGCGAGCTCCGCCTCTTCTCCGCCGAAGCCGATTCGGATGAAGCCGTCCAGTCCGAAGTGATCGCCCGGCACGACGAGTACGCTCCATTCGCTCCGCAGATGCTCCGCGAGCTCCGAGGAGTTGGCGCCTCCGTCGTACGGCACCATACCGATCGCGCCAGCCCGTGGCCGGATCCACGGACCGATCGCTTCGCTGCCGGCCAACCAGTCGTCGACGATCGCGCGGTTTCGCACGATGATATCCCTGGTGCGGGCCAGCACTCGCTGCCGAGTCTCGGGCTTGAGCACCTCGGTCGCGAGGGTATCGGATACGGCGGACGGAGAGATGGTCGTGTAGTCCTTGCGGGCCCACAGCTCCTCCATCTCCTCGGCCGGACCGAGCAGCCAGCCAAGCCGGAGCCCGGGGAGCCCGTACGCCTTGGATAGCGATCCCGTCACCAACGTCCGCTCGTAGCGGTCCCAGAAGCTCGGGGTCTCGGGGCCCTCCGCCTCTGCCCCCACGTAGACCTCGTCGACCAGTAGCCAGGCGCCGCCGCGCTCGCAGGCGCGGACGATCTCGTCGATCGCCTTCGCGCTCAGCGTCGAACCGGTCGGATTCGAGGGGTTGGTGACCACCACCAGCCGCGTGTCCGGCGTGATCGTCGCCTCGGCCGCTCCGGGAGAGGGCTGCCAGGAGAGGCCCTCCTCGAGAGCGAACGTCGCCACCTGCGCCCCGAGTCCCTCGGCCAGGCCCGGCGTCTGCCCATACGCGGGAACGAGCACGACCGCGCGGTCTCCGGGCTCGAGCAGGTGCCAGAGGGTCACGAAGTTGGCCTCGGCGCTCCCGGCGGTGATCAGCACGTTCCCGGGGCTCGCATCCGCATAGAGCGCGGCGACCGCCTCCCGCAGCTGCTCGGAGCCGTTGGTCTGCGGGTAGCCCAGCGAGACATCGGCTGGAGCCAGATCGGTCCACTCCATGAGCTCGGCCAGGGAGAGCGGCAGCACTCCGCTCTCCGACAGGTTGTAGCGGACGTGATGCTCGTAGTGCGACTGCCACCGCTCCATGGCGAAGTTGGGGACTCTCATCACCGCTGCCTCTGTGCTCGATTCATTCTGGCGGGCTCTGTCGCCGCTGAGCGCGCCCCGGCATCATGACCTGTCTTCCGGGACAGCTCGCCCGCGGCGGGCCGTCTCCGGCGGTTCATCCGATCCCGAAGGGTAATCGCACCGTGCCCAAGAGCACCACCACCCGCCTACTCTCTCGGCGCGAGCTTGGACCCGGCCCCGCAGGATGGAGCGCCGATCACTTGGAGGAGAGAACCATGAGGAATCACAGACCGCGGCCCCGACTGCCGGCGCGTTCCGTACCGTTGATCTGTCTGTTCGCGATCGCGTGCGGGCCCGGTGAACCGGCTGCGACGGAGAGCTCGGACGCCGATCAGATCTTCGCCGCGGACGAGGAGTTCAACCGGGTGACGGGACAGCTGGGCGCCGCCGGATGGGTCGACTTCTTCGCGCCCGACGGACGGATGATCGCAAACGGAGCGGAGACCACCGGAAAAGAAGCCATTCGGGAGGCGATGGAGCCTTACCTGTCGGCGGTCCGCCTCGAGTGGAGGCCGACCCGAGCCGCCGCCCGCGCCGGCTCCGATCTGGGCTACACCGTGGGGCGCTATCGCGCGACCCCCAAAGAGAATCCGGACTCGGTGATCGACACCGGCACCTACGTGACCATCTGGGAGCGCCAGGCGGACGGCAGCTGGAAGGTCGCACTCGACGTCGGAAGCCCCGATCCGGAACCGCGGCCCTAGCGACCGGCGCCCGGAGCGAGCGCAGGAGTATTCCTACAGGACCTCTATCTTGTCCGCTGCGTTCGGCACCACGCACAGGAACTCGAACGGCTCGTCCCCCAGGGCTTCATACCAGTGCGGGGTGCCCGCCGGGATGAAGAGGACATCGTCCTTCGACACCTCGACGACCTCGTCTCCGAGCCCGATCCGTGCCCGGCCTCGAAGCACGTACTGCTCGTGCTCCACGGTATTGGTGTGAGGCGGCATGCCTCCGCCGGGGGCCATGCGGAAGCGCCGCAGCGCGAAGTTGGGCGCTTCGTCCGGTCCGATGAGGACTTGTCGCGAGGTGTGCGTGCCCGCCGAAACCTCCTCGGCAGGCACCGCGTCGGCACGTCTGACTCTATCCAACAACCCCTCCCTTAGTCGGCGGAATCGACGAGCTCGAGGAGCTTCTCGGGCGGACGGCCCAGCACGGCGCGATCCGCGATCTCGAAGCGCTGACGCGGCGTGTCCGGGCTCAACCCGACATCTCGGCAGGCGCTCTCGGTCCGGCCTCGCAGACCTCTGGTTCGCAGTGATCGGCGTACTTCTCGAAGTTCTCGCGAAACAGGCCGGCCAGCCTTCGCGCCGTCGCGTCGTAGCCCTCTTTGTCCTCCCACGTGTCTCGCGGTTTGAGGATTTCCGACGGGACGTGCGAGACCTCAGTGATCATCTGGAGGCCGAAGACCGGATCCAGCTCCGTGGGCGCGCTCTTCAGCTCGCCGGTGTGGATCGCGTCGATGATGGCCCGCGTGCAGGGCAGGTTGATTCGCGCGCCGACTCCGTAGGCCCCACCGCTCCACCCCGTGTTCACGAGCCAGACGTCGGCCCCGTGCTCCTCGATCTTCTCCGCCAGCATCTCCGCGTACTTGGCCGGATGCCAAACGAGGAAAGGGGCGCCGAAGCAGGCTGAGAAGGTCGTCTCGGGATCGGTGACGCCGACCTCGGTCCCGGCGACCTTCGCCGTGTATCCGCTGATGAAATGGTACATCGCCTGCGCCTCGGTGAGCTTGCTCACCGGCGGTAGGACGCCGAACGCGTCACAGGTGAGAAAGATGATGTCCGTCGGATGGCCGGCCACGCAGGGGATCTTCGCGTTCTGGATGAAGGTGATCGGATACGCGCCGCGCGTGTTCTGCGTGATCGTGTCATCCGAGTAGTCGACCCTGCGGCGCTCGTCCAGGACCACGTTCTCCAGCACCGCGCCGAAGCGGAGCGCCTGGAAGATGTCCGGTTCCTGCTCCATGGAGAGGTCGATGGTCTTGGCGTAGCAACCACCCTCGATGTTGAAGATCCCCTCGTCGGACCAGCAGTGCTCGTCGTCGCCCACGAGCAGCCGCTTCGGATCCGCGGAGAGCGTCGTTTTTCCCGTCCCCGAGAGACCGAAGAGCAGCGAGGAGCGATCCGTCTCCGGGTCCGCCGTCGCGGAGCAATGCATGGAGAGGACGCCCTGCTTCGGCATCAGGTAGTTCATGATCGTGAAGACACCCTTCTTCATCTCTCCGGCGTATTCGGTGCCGAGTATCACGACTTCCCGGTCCTCGAAGCTCAGGTCGACAGTGGTGGGCGAGAGTCCGGTGGTCTCGTGGGCAGCTGGAAACTGGCCGGCGTTGTAGATGACGTAGTCCGGATCCCCGAAGCCCTCCAGCTCCTCGGCGGTCGGGCGGATGAGCATGTCGTGCATGAAGAGGGCATGGTATGGGCGCGAGCAGATGATTCGCACCTTGATCTGGTACTTGGGATCCCACCCGGCGAAACCGTCGATGCAGAAAACCGGATCGCAGAGATTGAGAAGGTCTCGGGCTCGTTCCCGGTTGAGCTTGAACAGCTCCGGCTCGATCGGGGAGTTGACACGCCCCCACCAGACCTCACCCTCCGAATCGACGTGCTTGACCAGATGCTTGTCCAGCGGAGAACGGCCGGTCTTCTTCCCCGAGTAGGCTACTAGGGCACCGTTGGCCGCGATGAGCGAGTCGGATTCGCGTCGGATCGCCGACTCGTACAACGCCGCCGGAGGCGGGTTGCGGCGCACGTCCTCAACGGTGATGCCATGCTTGCTGAGATCGAAGCTCATGTCGGTCCTACCCTCTGAAGTCGCGCTGGCCGGGAATCGGGTCCGTCGTGTGGAAAGCGAACGCGCCGCCCCCGAGGGGCGGCGCCCTGCAAGCTAGTCGGTACGGAGCGGGCTCACCACCAGGGGCAGCCTATGCCGCCGGGTCGGCGGGGGGCTCGGAGCGACCACTCCTCGCCCCGGCTCCGATCAGCACGCCGATGGCGCCGATCAGCGGGTTCAGCAGCGCCACCCAGGGGGGCTGCTGGGCGTTCTGCATGGCGACGGAGTTGCTGACATCCCCCTCGCGTGGCGCCGACGGCGAGGTGGTGGTCAGAACCGGGACGGCGAAGGCGAAGCCGAGAAGAAGAACCAGGACGGCCAGGAGCTTGGGCGCCCTCTCATCTCGGGCGATCGCCTCACACACGTACCCGCCCAGGATTGCCCCGGCCAGCCCGAGCATGAAGCTCGTTATGATCCATAGGTTGGTGACATCGTAGACGCCGGGCTGGAAGGCTCTGTCGGCGCCCATGATCACGTAGGCAATCGAGAAGGAGAGAAACACGAAGGCGACCATCATCAGGTAGCCGAGGACCACGCCGCCGAACGTCTTCATCGTTCCTCTCCATCTCCTTGTTCGTGCGCCGGCGCCTCGAAGGTCCGGCCTCTTCGGACTCCAGAAATACCGGAATCCCGCGGCTCGGGCCAGCCAGCCGGCAGGCGTGCCGGATGGGCAACCCCTCACAGACGTGAGCCCGGGTCAGGCGCCTTCCGGCTCTGCGGCGGGGGGCTGCCAGAGCTCGATCTTCGTTCCTGCGGGATCGATGAACCAGCCGAAGCGGCCGAAGTCGTATTCCTCGATCTCGCCCACGACCTCGGCGCCCCCCTGCTCCACCTGTTCCAGCGCACCATCGAGATCGTCCACGACGAGGTTGATCATGAACGGCTTATCGGAGGGATCGAAGTAGGTCGTGGAGTCCTCGAACGGTCCCCAGACGCAGAACGCCGTCCCCGGAAGACGGCTCACGTCGAACCCGACGCTGCCGTACTCGTCGATCTCGAGGCCGAGGTGCTCCGCGTACCAGGCCCCCAGCCCCTCCTTGTCGCCGCACTTGAAGAACACGCCTCCGATGCCGATCGCGGTTGCCACGTCCACTCTCCCGAGCTCGGGTGGTTCGAACCAGGACTGTTCCAATCTCCGAACGGACCGCCTGGCCCGGCAACCGGTGACGGCTCATACTGCTCATGCCATGATCAGACGGATGTGGTTACTCGTTGCGCTGGTCGCCTGCCTCCTGGTCGTTCCGCGGTTCATACCCGCCCAGGAGCTGGCCTACGCCGATCGCGTTCGGATCGCGGAGGCGTTTCGCCTCGCCGACGCTGTCGAGCGGCTGTGGCTCGGTTGGTCGGAAGTGCCGTTCGCCGTTCTGCTCGTGACTTCCACGCATGAATTCCTCATCCGGCACCCGCATCCGACCGATGACTTCGAGTCGCTGGGTCACGATGCCGTCCTCGACGAGGAGGTGCTCGTTCGTGCGCGCGTCTTCGAGCCGGGCCTGCTGGCGACCTTCCCGGCCGTGTCCGGCTTGCCCACGCTGGTGATCGGAACCCCCGAAGGGACCGGACTCTCGTCTACCCAATGGGTCCTTACGGCGCTCCACGAGCACTTTCACCAGCTTCAGATGTCGGACGACGACTACTATCCGGCTACGGACGGACTCGATCTGAGCAGCGAGGACGAGAGCGGGATGTGGATGCTCGACTACCCGTTCCCATACGACTCCCCGAAGGTGGCCGCTGCCCTCGAGAAGCTCGCGCACGCTGCCAGGCTGACGCTGGATTCGATCGGGTCCCCGTCGTCCGGTGAGATCCTGGGTGATTACCTGGCGGAGCGAGATCGGTTGCAGGGCGCGCTCAGCGAGAAGGACTACCGGTACCTGTCGTTCCAGATCTGGCAGGAAGGCATCGCCCGGTACACGCAACTCGCCGTGGCCACCCTGGCCGGAACCGAGTTCGTGCCGTCGACACTGTTCGAGGCGCTGCCGGACTTCATGTCGTACTCCGACGCCGCTGACGAGCTGCTGGAGACGGTGCGGAGCGAGCTGGAGCGCAGCCTGCCCGAGCTCAGGCGGGTCTTCTTCTACCCGATCGGTGCTGTCGAGGGACTGCTGCTGGACAAGACCCGGCCGGGTTGGAGGGAGGATTACCTGGCCCGGAAGTTCTATGTCGAGCGTTACTTCGTCGATCCGTGAACGCTGGCTACACGCCTACAGCCGCACGACACGTTGCCACCAATTGAACCAGGTCAGCAGCGCCAGGAACAGAACGGCGTTGCACGCGGCCAGCAGAGCAATGGCGAGGGGGTCGCGACCCGGTTCGCCAGCGCCGGCGATCACGCCGGCAAGTCCCAGCAGGCCGACGACTCCCAGCAGGCCCGCCACGAGCGTGTGGGGAAATCCGGTCATCACCTCCGCGTTCTCGGGGCGGCGAGCTGCGGCGCCGGTGTTGGACCGGGAGATCCAGGAGCCGGCCAAGAAGCCGATCACGATCATGATAAGGAAGTTCCGGGGCGTATCCGGTCCGATCCACCCGATCGCGGCGAACTGGAAGATCCCGACCGCGAAGGCCGCCGCGAAGTCGAAGAACCTCAGCACCCACTGGGCCACGGTGACGAGAAGCGTGTAGCTCACCCACACGTAGAAGATCGTCTGACCCAAGAGCGCCACCTCCAGCCAGACCATGACAGAATCGCGGGCGAGCGACGGCTCGAGGCCGACGGCGTAGAGCCTGGACACGAGAACCTCGAGCGCGATCGCCTGCACGACGCTCACCAGCGTCACGTACATCGTGGGGAACTGCGCCAGCGCTCGGTCTCGCGGTCGATCGTGTGTCGTCACGCGCTCGTTGGCTTTCGGCCGGGTATCCTCAGGCCCCCACGTCCCGATATATCCGCTTCAGCAGCTGAATCTGCCCGACATGATACGCGTCGTGCATGACGATGCCATGTAGGAGATCCGCGTATCGGTACGCTCCGCTGCCCGTGGCCATCTCGTCCAGGCGCTCGGGATCGAGCGATGCGGCGGCGGCGTTGAGCCGCTCGTGCTCGGACTTGAGGAGGGCACGATCCTCCTTCCACTTGGCGCCGTCGGGCGAGTCCGGCTGGCGAGGCCAGTTGGAAGGCGCGCGCGGGAACTTACCCTTCGGCCCCCCTTCCAGAATCCGCCGGACGGCGTACTTCCAGTAGGCGATGTGAAGCGTGAGCTCCCAGATGCTGTGCCGATCGGGCGCTGGCCTCCAGATGGCTGCATCGACCGATACGCCGCGCAGAGATCCGAGCGGAGAGGCTCCACCGAACCAGAGCCGATTGCTTGGCCCCGGATCGAGCATGCGAACCAGCTCGGCCATTCGGGGGTCGCTCATTCGCGACGATATACTTGGAGGCCCTCCGTGGAGTGGTAGAGGAGGAGGCTCGCCCCGCTCCCTCCTCGGCGCTGCATGAGGTCGTGCATGATCGGCGTTTCGCCATCCCAGGGGAACGCGAAGACCAGATCGAAATCTTCCAGGCCTCGCCCCAGCTCGGGGTAGCCGGAGGCGCCGCGACCGATGGTGCCGAGACGTCCGTCGCCGGAGTCTGGCTTCCACTCGTAGCCGTCGGGAAGGAAGCTGCCGACCGCGAAGCGGGCGTCCGACTCCGATCTCTCGGCCAGGTCCCGTGCCGTTGCGACGAGCTCGGGATCGATCTCGATCCCGTACGCCTCGAAGCCGAGAAGATCGGCCATGATGGTGATTACACCGGTCGCCGAGCCCCACTCCAGAAACCGCAGGCCCGGCCCTCGCAGCGACAGTAGGGCTCGGAGTACCCGCTCGTAGTCAGAGGGCATGAAGGGGTGGAATCGTTGCTGGCGCACATCGCTGTCAAAGCGGCTCCAGATCGTGCGACCTTCCTCGAGCAGCGAAGTGAGACGGGCGCCGAGGACGGCGTCCACCTCCATATCCAGCGAGGATGCGCTCCCGCTCATGAACCGCTCATGATCTTGTTCACTCGCGATCCGCGCCGGCCTCCTCCATCTCCTCATCGTCGGAGAGCACTTCTTCTCCCGCCGCCAAGCTCCCATCCCCGTCCACTCCGGCCGGATTCTCCGCGGCGATTTTCGCCTCTTTCCTCAACCTCCTCTTCTCGGCCTTCGCCTCCTGCTTCTTTTTCTTCTTGAGCTCTTTTTGCCGTTTCTCGAAGCTGTAGTTTGTTCGTCTTCCCACATTCTCTCCTTGCTCTGGCGCGACTTGGCACGACTCCCTCGAGCCGTACCGCGTCGATCCGGCGAACGTAAAATCCTCGTCGGTTCCCGACGTCGGGTCCTAAGAGCCTACCCAGATCGCCTGGTTTTCGGTCCTATGGCCGATCTTCACACGGCGGGAACGCTACGCGACCTCTTCCGCGCTCTTCGCCGCCTCGGCATCCCGAATCGCCCGCCACACCCGATCCGGCGTGAAAGGCAGGCTGTCGATCCGGATTCCAATCGCATCGTAGATCGCGTTGGCTATGGCGGGCAGCGAAGGGTGGAGCGGCCCCTCACCGGCTTCCTTTGCCCCGTAGGGCCCCTCCGGATCGATCGATTCCACGATGAGCGGCACGAACTCGGGACAGTCGAGCGAGGTGGGGATTCGGTAATCCAGAAGAGAGGGGGCGTCGTGAAGCGCGCCCTGGTGCTCGCCCGTCTTGTACGTCTGTTCCTCGAGTATCGCCTCGGCGCACCCCATGTAGGCGGAGCCCTCGATCTGTCCCTCCACCAGCATCGGGTTGAGGGCGCGACCGCAATCGTGCGCCACCCAGATCGTCTTGACCTCTACGAATCCGCTGTCGGGATCCACCTCGACCTCGGCCACGTGGGCGGTGAAGCTGTAGGCGGGCGAGGCGCCGATCGTCCCACCGCGATACTCGCCGTGCACCCCCTCCTTCGGCGTGTTGTAATGGCCTACGGCTCCCAGCGTGCCGTGCCCGGCCTCCGCGAGCTGGAAGGCCTGCGCGATCGGCATACGGCCCTCAGGGCTGTCCGGATCTCCGCTGTCGAACGCCCAGCCACCGGCCAGTCGAACCCGGGAAGGCTCGAGCCCCCATTCACTCGCAACGCTGCCCCGTACCTGCTCGCCGATCTGCCGACAGGCCATCACGCAGGCGTTTCCCACCATCACGGTCTCGCGGGAAGAGTAGGCTCCGAGGTCGACCGGAACGAGGTCGGTATCGGCCGAGAAGACCCGCACATAGTCGAGGGGAACGCCGAGCTCTTCGCAGGCGATGTATGCCATCGTCGAATCGGAGCCCTGGCCGATCTCCGACGCGCCATGGAGGACGGTCACGCGGCCCGAGCGCTCCACCTGGACCTGCACGGCCGCTTGCGGCATCGGGTTTGGATAGATCGGATAGTTGGTACCGGAGATGTAGCAGGATCCCGCCACGCCGATGCCCCGGCCGTAGCCCATCTTCCGGAACTTGTCCCTCCACCCGCTCGCCTTCTCGACCGACTCGAGGCACTCCAGGAACCCGTTCGACTGCACCCGAAACTCGTTCACCGTGCGTCCGGTCCCCATGAAGACGCCTCGCCTGAACTCGATCGGATCCAGATCCAGTTCCTCGGCCACCTTGTCGAGCGAGATCTCGAAGGCGAAGCGCGGCTGCACGGAGCCATGCCCCCGCTTGGGCCCGCAGGGGGCCTTGTTCGTGTAGACCCGAGTGGAATCGAAGCGGTAGGAGTCGATCTCGTACGGCGCGGTCAGGAGCTGCCCGCTGTAGTAGGTCGTGACCAGGCCGAAGGAAGCGTACGCTCCCCCATCCAGGATCGTCTTCGCGTCCACGGCGAGGATGCGGCCGTCTCTGGATGCACCGACCCGGTAGGTCATCTTCATCGGATGCCGGCCGCGGTGGGAGTAGAAGACTTCCTCCCGCGTGTACAGGATCTTCACCGGCCGGCCCGTGCGCACCGCGAGCAGCGCCACGCAGAACTCGAGATCGAAGGGCTCCGACTTCCCGCCGAACGCTCCACCCACCGCCGGCTGCACGACACGCACTTTGGCGACGTCCAGGCCGAGCACGCGGGCGATCTCCCGCTGCAGATAGTGCGGCACCTGCGTGGCCGACCACACTTCGAGCAAACCGTTCTGGTTCATACGCGAGATCGCGCAATGGGGCTCGATCGGCGTGTGTGTCGTCCCGTGGAAGAGGTACTCACCCTCCACGAGCACATCGGCCTTCACCATCTTCTCGTCGACAGGCCCGAACTCGAGCTGCACGCGCTTGAGAACGTTGCCGTTGCGGCCCGGCTTGCGCGGCTCGTGGATCGGGTTCTCGGCGGCCACCTCCGCGAGTGCCTCCTCCGGATCCAGGTAGTAGGGAAGCCGCTCGTACTCGACCTCGATCAGCTCCAGGGCCGCGACCGCCGTCTCTTCGTCGACCGCCGCCACGCACGCGACCGCATCGCCGACGAAGCGCACCTTCCCCACGGCGAGGGCGTGCTCATCGGGGGTCCAGGGGATGATGCCGTAGGGAGTGGGCAACTCCTTCCCGGTGATGACGTCGTAGACCCCCGGGAGCGCGAGCGCCTTCGCCGGGTCGATCGAGAGGATCTTCGCGTGCGGCTCCGTGCTTCTCAGGATCTTCGCGTGAAGCATGCCGGGAAAGGTGATGTCGTCGGTGTAGATGGCCTTGCCCGTGGACTTGAACAGGCCGTCCGTGGTCCGGTTGCGGCCGCCGATCGTCCGGAACTCGGCTTCCGCCACCTCTCGAAGTCGTTCCGGCGCGTCCGCCGTGACCTCCTGTAGCGGAAGAAGGTCTTCGTTACGCATCGGAGGCGCCGGTGGAGGACACGGCCGTGTGTTCAGCCGGTTGCATCGAGCTGGACGGAAAGGCGAGATCGTAGCGCTCGGCGACGATGTCCCGCGGGTCCGCCCCCGTACGAAGGCTCTCGGCCGCGATCTCGACCGCCTCGAAGATCTTCGTGTATCCGGTGCAACGGCACAGGTTGCCCGAGAGGGCCCGCCGGATCTCATCCCGGCTCGGATCGACGTTCTGGGCCAGCAGCCCGTAGGCGCTGCACAGGATACCGGGCGTGCAGAAGCCGCATTGCGCCGCGCCGCAGAGATCGAAGGCATCCTGAAGGGGGTGGGGGACTCGTCCCTCCGCCAGCCCTTCCACCGTCGTGATCCGGCGCCCGATCGCCTCGTACACCGGCATGATGCAGGCGAGATGCGGCTGGCCGTCGAGCAGAACGGTGCAGGCACCGCAGTCGCCCTTGTCACAGCCCTGTTTCGAGCCGGTCAACCCGAGGGCATAGCGGAGCGTCTCGAGCAGGGTGAAGTGGGTGGAGACTCCCACCTCGACCTCGTCGCCGTTGATGTGGAGCGTGATGACGTCTTTCATGCCTGCTCCGCGCGATCGTGGGCCGGACACGCTGGGCCAGAGGGTAAGATAATACCTTCGCCGGCGAAGCCGGTTCAAACCGAACCGGACGCGGCGGCCAGGGTACGGTGGATTCACGGGACGCCGACGAAGGGCGGGAGACTGTAGAGCGGGAGCGGTCCGAGGACGGGAGAGTCCGAGGGCGGGAGAGATCCGAGGGGTGGAGGCTAGAAGAAAAATGCCGAGCCGACTGAGATCGATGAAGCCTGGAGTAGCAGCCGTAATCCGGCTGACGACGAGCCTGGCGATGACATGGACCCTGCTTCTCGTGGCTTCCGGACCGCTCATCGGCCAGGAGCGCCCGATCGAGCGCTGGCTTCTCTCCCGTCCGTTCTCGGCCGCCTCCATAGGGGAGGAGGGCCCTCTGCCCACCGTCGTGGAGCTGAACCCCCTCTTCCAGCCCGGGGCCATCGTGCCCCCGACTCCGACTCAGCTCGAGGAGGACCTCGCAAGGGCGGATTCTCTCGCGGGAAGACCTTCCAATCCCCAGCTCGAGGAGGCGCTCGGACGCAGACCTCCGCGACCCCCGCAAGGCGGCGGACCGCTTCCCGGTCTTCGACCCGGTTGGATGGTGCGCCGCGATTCGGTTCTCTTCCCCGAGAGAGGCATGCGTGTCGGCGCGACCGTTTGGACGCTGGTTCGGCAGGACGGGAACCCGGTGTTCGATCTCGACACCCTCGTGAATCGGTCCGGAGCGACGGCCACTTTCGCGCACGCCTACCTCCGGCCGGTCGCCGATCAGACCGTGACGCTCCATTTCTCCGGCCTGGGGTGCACCGACGTGTCGGCGAAGCTCAACGAGCAGCCGCTGCCGTTGGAAGCCGATGCCGGCGCGACGGACTGTGTGAGCGCGCCGACGACGGCTTCGGCGACGGTGCGACTCGCACGTGGATGGAACGCCCTGCTCGTAAGGGTGGAGGGCGACGAGGAACCGTACGGATTCGCGGTCGCCGTTTCGCCCGGGCCCGGAGGGGAGTCCGTCGAGGAGCTGCGGATCCAGGCTTCCCGGCCTGCGGGGGTTCAACCGATACGCCCGCGGGCGTCCATCGACGTGATGGCCATCAGGGTGCCGGGACTGGAGTGGCGTGGAGGCGACCTATCGGCCGAGGTCGTGGTCGACTTTCGTCTCTGGGGTGGCTCCGCTCCGC
>Ga0209567_10001121_pt1 | contig 14047 bp, 13 predicted proteins | sample COG_12_FD_184756 | JGI IMG/M metagenome (GOLD analysis project Ga0209567, IMG submission 184756) | Pelagic marine sediment microbial communities from the LTER site Helgoland, North Sea, for post-phytoplankton bloom and carbon turnover... | ecosystem: Environmental > Aquatic > Marine > Neritic...
CCGATGCTCCCGGCCCGGCGACTCGCACCCACCACGGCGATCGACTTCGGCCGCAGGAGACTGTCCAGCATGGTCTTCTATCCCCTCTCCGCGTTTCGTCGAACGCGGCAGACGTTATGTTACGGCATGTCCAGCGCCAACCTGACCCGCGCCGTGGAATTTCCGGCCGGGCACCTGTATTACCGCCCCGAATGGGACGCCCTTCGGAACGAGGCTGCGTTCGGCCCCTGCTCCCGGGCGCCGGGGCACGGTCACAACTACCGCGTCGAAGTCACCGTCCGGGGTGAGATCGATCCGGAGACCGGTATGGTCGTGGACCTGGCGGCGCTCGACCGCCTTCTCCGGGAGCTCGTCCGGGAACCGATGGACCACGCGTTCCTCAACGACCTGCCCGAGTTCGCCCCCGGGGTGATCCCGACGACTGAAAACCTGGCCCGCGTCGTGTGGGAACGCCTCTCCCCGGCCCTCCCCTCCTCCTGCGCCCTGACGCGCGTCAGGGTGCTGGAGGACAGAAACCTGTGGGCTGACTACGACGGCGACTGATCCAGGCACGCTCCGGGCTTCCGGCCCGACCCCGGTCAGTCCAGGAGTCGCAGCGGCATCACCAGACACAGGTAGTCCAGCTCGCCCCCGGCCGGCTTGAACGTCGCCGCTCTCTCGGGCGCCTTGAACTCGATGAGCACGTCATCGCCGGGCATATACCGGAGTACTTCGAGCAGGTAGTTCGCGTTGAATCCGATTTCCAACGCCTCGCCGCCGTAATCGACCGGCATTTCTTCTTCCGCCTCCCCCAGGTCCGGCGTCTGCACCCGGAAGGAGAGCGTTCCCTCGCTGAAGCTCATACGAACGCGATGCGTCTGGTCGCTCGCCACGACGGCCATGCGACGGATCGCCGCAGCGAGGTTGTCATGATTCGCCGTGGCCTTCTTGTCATTGTCCGTCGGGATGACCTGCTGGTAGTTCGGGTATGGCCCTTCGATAAGCCGGGTGTAGACCGACCGTGCTGAAGTACGGAACGCCAGGTGGTTCTGCGATCGCGAAACCGATATCTCACCTTCCTTCTCGAACAACCTCCCCACCTGTTGTAGCGCCTTCGGAGGCACGATCAAGTCGGCTTCTGGCGCACCTCCACCCTCGAGCGGAACCGTGAGCCGGGCCAGGCGGTGCCCATTCGTAGCGACCATCGACGCGGTTCCATCACCTAACTGCCAGAGCACCCCATTCAAAATCGGGCGGCTCTCCTCACTCGAGACCGCAAAAGATGTCTTGCTGATCAGCTCGTGCAAGTCCGCAGCCTGCATAGTCCATGTGTCTCCTGAATCGACTTCAGGAAACGTCGGGAATTCTTCCGTCGGCAGACCGAACAGCTTGAAACGACTCTTCCCGCTCTCGATACGGATTTCGACTCCATCCGCTGTGATGTGTACCGGGGCGGCCGGGAGTTCTCTCGCGATCTCCGCGAATTTCTTAGCCGGAACCGTAACGGATCCCTCAGTGTCGACCTCCGCATCGATGGAGACCGAAACGGAGATATCCAAATCCGTCCCACTCAACGTCAACTTTCCATCCTTCGCTTCGAGAAGGATGTTCGATAGCACCGGAAGGGTGGTCTTCGTCGGGATGGTTGCCGAAACGGCTCCCATTCCTGTGTGCAGGCTGTCTCTTGTGACGGAAAGCTTCATGGAGATCCTCTTTCGCTCCTTCGGCCGGTTTTGGACCGGGGAAAGCCGTTCTCTCCTACTCTTCTAATTCAATTATCAGCAGTAGTAGTAGGGCCCGTGGAAACGTGGAGAAGCAGGCTGCCGATGTCGCTTCACCGCTTCCGGAGTGACCGCCCGCGCCGGGACCCCTTGTGCATCATCGGGGAAAAGTAGCTGAGCCGTCCACATCTATCCACCGTCCGGGGGGATGAGTCGGACGGAATGCCCACGCTTCAACGTCTTTTCAACACCCTCCTGGTGAAGGAAACGGTTGCCGGGGACGTCAGCGTGCAAGCTCGTCCTGGAGTCGATGTACACGGGCTCGGAACTGCGCGTCGGAGGCCATGTCCGCCTCGACCTTGTTCACGGAGTGGATGACGGTTGAATGATCGCGGCCACCGAACAGGCCACCGATCTCCGTATACGGAAGATCCAGGGTCGTCTTGATCAGGTACATGGCGACCTGGCGTGGCACGGTAAGTGGCTTGGTCCGCCGCTTGGACACCAGGTTCTCCACCGACACGCCCCACGCGTCCGCCGTCCTCTGACGAATCTCGATGGGTGTAATACGAGCCCCCATCTCTTCTTCGAGACGCGGCCCGAGGGCTTCCCGGGCAAGGTCCAGTGTGATTTCACGCCGGGTCAGAGAGCTGTAGGCAAGCAGCTTGATAACCGCCCCCTCGAGCTGTCGCACGGAAGCCTTGCGGTTTCGCGCGATGAACTCGATGACGTCTTCGTCGAGGGTAAGCCTGTCCTCCGCCGCTTTCTTCTGGAGGATCGCTACGCGGGTCTCGAAGTCGGGCGGCTTTATGTCGGTCACCAGGCCCCACTCGAACCGGGAGACCAGGCGTTCCTGCAGTCCGGGAATTTCCTGGGGGGGACGGTCGCTGGTGAGAACGAGCTGGCGGTGCGCGTCGTAGAGGGAGTTGAAGGTGTGAAAGAACTCCTCCTGCGTACCTTCCTTGTTCCCCAGGAAATGCACGTCGTCCACGAGGAGCACGTCGATGCGTCGGTAACGCTGACGGAATTCAGCAGTCCGGCCGCTCTGGATCGCCGAGATCATCTCGTTCGTGAATTGCTCGGACGGAACATACGCAATCTGCGTCTCTGGCGACCGCTGCAGGATCTCGTGTCCAACCGCGTGCATGAGGTGCGTCTTGCCGAGACCCGTGTCTCCATAGATGAAGAGCGGGTTGTAGAGCTGAGCCGGCGAATCCGCGACTCCACGGCAAGCCGCGGCGGCCAGCTGGCTGTTGCCGCCGATGACGAACCGATCGAACGTGTAGCGTTCGTTCAGGCCCGCATGCTTCGCTCCCTCGCCGGCGGTGCGAGTGGGGATCGCAGCGGTCGGGGGTGTTTCCGGCGCCCGGTCGCTCGCCTCCAACAACTCGACCGCGTCGAACTCTGGAAAGACCAGGCGCTCGCCGGCTCCGTGGTGTTCGAAACGGAGATGCAGCGGTCGACCGAGTGTCTTGCCGGCCAGGTCGCGCAGGAGGTCACCGTATTTGTCCTCGATCCATTCCACCGCGAAACGCGTCGGTGCGGCAACGACGAGGGTGTCGTCAACCAGACCTACGGCCTCGGTGGAAGCCAACCACGTCCGAAACGTCTGCTCAGGCAGGACGTCCCGCGCGGCGGTAACGATCGAAGTCCAGACTTCCGCGGCCGTCAGCTCCATGGATGCCCAATTGATTGGGAAGGTACACGGGGCCGTCCATTGTAGAGAGCCGGCCAAAGGCTGTCAATTTTCCGGGAGGAGTCTCGAATCCAGGGGACGGAAAGCGCTGGATATGATTGACAGCACAGCGGATCGACCCTAATATCCGAGGCTCTCTGTCAAATGGGCGGGGCAACGGCCCCGATGCACGAGTGAGAAGAAGAAATGCAGCCGACGTTCAGAAATCCGAGTAGGCGCAAGAGGCTGAAGGACCACGGCTTCCGGGCCCGAATGAAGAGCAAGGCCGGACGGAAGGTCCTCGCCCGTCGTCGCCGTAGGGGACGTCACTCCCTCACGGTGAGCGACGAAATCAGCCCGAAGCACCGCCGGTAGTCCGCCGCTAGCGAGCGCCCGACCGTTGGGTGACGGGCACCGTTTCCGGTACCCCAGGTCGGCCCGGCTACGCCGCGGGCCGGATATCCGAGCCCTCCTTCGAGAGGGCTCGAGGCGTCGATGCGGTCCGATTGAAGTGTATCGAAGCGACTCTCCAACCCGGTCGGCCAGGGCCGGCATCGTCGTTCCCCGTTACGGACACACCATCGTTCAGCGCAACAGGCTGAAACGCCGCCTGCGTGAGTTCGTGCGCACCGATTGGTTACCGGCCGCGCGCGGGGAGAGCCCGGCGCCGGAGATCCTTGTCCGCGCGCGACCTGCGGCGTACGACATGGAGGCCCCTGCGTTGAAGGAGGCGTTCGGTCGCTGCCTGAGGGTCGCCGGATGAAGCGATTCCTCCTGTTCTGGATTCGGGCCTACCAGGCGGGCTTGTCTCCCATACTGCCGGCGAGTTGCCGCTATACCCCCACGTGCTCCGAATACGCTCGCCTGGCGGTGGAGCGGCATGGTGCGGCCCGCGGTTCGTGGATGGCGATGAAGCGGGTGGGTCGTTGTCATCCGTTCGGCGGTCACGGCCACGACCCGGTTCCCGACGCAGAAGTGAACGACGCGTGGGTGAACGACGAAACCATACCGGATAGGGGATAGATGGAGAAGCGCGTAGTGCTGGCCGTCGTGCTCACGATCGGCGTGATCTTCTTGAGCAACTTCCTGTTCCCTTCGCCGGAGCCGCCGCCAGGTCAATTCGTGGTTGACTCGGCTCAGGTAGATGGGGGAACTCCGTCGCGGGAGTTCGAAACAGGAAATGCCTTCGAGGAAGAGGTAGGACAGGGTGCGGACGGCGCACAGGCGGTGCCGGAGCCGGCAGCGCAGGATGAGCCCGACGTAGCCGGAGAGCTTGTCGGGTTATCCGAAGAGCCGGCGGATACGGTGATCGTCACGACCGATCTGGTGCGGTACGAGTTCACGACTCGCGGCGCTGCGCTGACGTCCGTGGAACTGCTCGAGTACGAGTCATATACCCCTAACGGCACGGAGGACCACCCCGCCCAATTGGTGCGAGCGGGAGACCGGCTGCTTGGATATCGGGTCGTCGTCGGGGGCGACACCGTGCGGCTGGACGGGCAATCGTTCACCGTCGATCGAGCGGATCTCACGATTACCGAGAGTCATCCGAAGGACTCCCTGGTGTTCCGGTATCCGTTTCCCTCCGGTTCGGCGGAATTCGTGGTCACCTACGGCTTCGAGCTGGACAGTTATCTGGTGAACGTTGCCGGCAGGGTGGAGGGAATCGGCGATCGCGGATACTCGATCCTCACGTCTCTGGGCGCGGGTCTGAAGACGAACGAGAAGAATCCGCAGGACGATTTCCGCCAGCTGGCGTACGTCGTGCGTGGCCAGGGCGGTGGTATCGAGACCACCAACCTGGACAAGATAGATGCCGGCACCATACAGACGGCGGATGGCGGACCGTTCGATTGGGTAGCCGTCAAGAACAAGTACTTCGCGATCGCCCTGGTATCGCCGGAAGAGGGACCGAGGTTCGGCGGACTGGTCGTCATGGGAGAGCCGGCGGAACACACGGCCCGCATGGTGGCGTCGCAACCAGCCCCTGCGGGGAGCGGCTTTGCCTTTCATGCCTACATGGGACCGCAGGAGTATGGGCGCCTCGAGGCCGTGGGCCGCTCGCGCGACCTGGAGCATGTGAACCCGTACGGCTGGCGCTGGATGCGTCCGATCATCAGGCCGCTGGTTGGGATCGTCATGGTGATCCTCGCGTGGATGCACAACTTCCTCGGACTGGCGTACGGCTGGGTGTTGATCCTGTTCGGCGTCTTGATGCGAGTAGTGCTGTTTCCGCTCTACCAGAAGTCGATGCGGTCCCAGCTCGCGCAGATGCAGGTACAGCCCTTGATGAAGGAGCTGCAGGCCAAGTACAAGGACGAGCCGCAGAAGCTGCAGTCCGAGATGATGAAGTTGTACAAGGAGCACAACGTGAACCCGCTGGGCGGGTGTCTTCCGATGCTCCTTCCGATGCCGATCCTCTTCGCCCTGTTCTTCGTGTTCCAGAGCACCATCGAGTTCAGGGGCGTGCCATTCCTGTGGCTGCCGGACCTGTCCTTGAAGGACCCGTACTACATCATTCCGCTCATCATGGGGGCGTCGATGTTCCTGCTGTCCTGGATCGGACAGCGCGGAATGGAGGCGAACGCCCAGATGAAGATGATGACGTACATGATGCCGATAGTCTTCACGGTGATGTTCGCCAACTTCCCGTCCGGCCTGAACCTCTACTACGCCACGAGCAACCTGGCCTCGCTGCCGCAGCAGCTGTACCTCTCGAAGGAACGCAAGGCGGCGAAGCGAAAGGCTGACCAGCACAAGACCAAAGCGCGGAAAGACGACGGGAGCGGCGGCGGAGACGGATAGTCCGTCCGCCGCTTGAGACATCTGTGAACGAGCACCCCGTAAGCGCCGACATGGCAGAGCGTTCCACGATCGCAGCCATCTCGACTGCGCCGGGCCGCGGAGCCCTCGCGGTGGTCAGGGTGAGCGGCCCCGACTCCCTCTTGGTCGCGAGGCGCCTCGGTCTTCCCGAGGCAACCGCCCGGATCGCTCGGCGCGGCACGCTTCGGCACCCCACCATGGACCGACCCGTAGACGACGTGGTCGCAGTCCGCTTCCCCGGCCCGGCTTCCTACACCGGCGAAGACATGCTGGAGATCAGCTGCCACGGCGGGTCACTCACCCCGCAGCTCGTGCTGGAGGCCGTGTGCGCCGCCGGGGCCCGGCTCGCGGAACCTGGCGAATTCACCCGCAGGGCATTTCTCAACGGGAAGGTGGATCTGATGCAGGCCGAGGCGATCCTCGACCTGATCGACGCCCGTTCGCCGGCGATGCACCGGGCGGCCCTGTTTCAGCTCGAAAGGGGCCTCTCGCGCCGGATCGAGCAACTGCGCGAAGGGCTCCTCGACCTCCAGGGCTTGCTCGCATACGACATCGACTTTCCTGAAGAGGACGACGGGCCGGTGCCAGCCTCTCGCATCGACGAGGGAGCCGAACGCCTGACGCGCGGGTTGAGCCGCATGTTGGCACTCGCCCCGGAAGGCGAGCTCCTGCGGGACGGTGCGCTGACCGTTATCGCCGGACGTCCGAACGCCGGTAAGTCTAGCATTTTCAACGCGTTAGTGGGTTTTGAACGAGCAATCGTCGCGGACCAACCGGGCACGACAAGGGATGCCATAGAGGCGAATATCAGCCTCGGCGGATATCCGTTTCGGCTCGTCGACACGGCAGGACTTCGCGAGGAGGCCGAGCAGATCGAGGAGTTGGGAATCCAGGTGGCCCGCGGCTATCTGCAACGCGCGGACCTCGTGCTGTTATGTGTGGAAGGTGGCCGGGCGCCAGGAGAGGACGAGGTGGAGTTCGTCCGCGGTTTCACGGAGAGGGACGCGGCCCGGGTCGTGGTGCTGCGGACGAAGATGGACGCGTGCGGAGGAAGAGCTCCCGGCCTGGTGAGTGAAGATGCAACGGAGTTGCCGGTCTCGGCGCACGCCGGAGACGGACTTCCGGAGCTGCGGGCCGTACTGCTGGAGAAAGTGTACGCCGGGATTCGCAGGGATGAAGAGACACCGGTGGTCACACGAGCCCGGCACATAGAGTGCCTTGTGCGGGCGCGGCAGGACGTCGGTGCATTCCAGGCAGCCAGGGTCCAGGGCCTTCCGCCTGAAATCGCCGGAACTCATATCCAGGACGCCACCCACGCGCTGGAGGATCTGCTCGGTGCGGTGAGCACCGAGGACGTGCTGGACCGCGTGTTCAGCGCGTTCTGCGTCGGGAAGTAACCCCGCACTCAGGCGGCGCGCTGACACCTCGGACAGAGATAGGTCCGCTTCCCGACGAGGCTCAGAGACTCGAGTTGCGCCATGCAGCGGGGACAGGTGTGCCCCGGTTGCCTGCGGTTGATCAACCAGCCCGGATCGGCGTGGGCTGCCTGCCAGTGCAGGGTCGCGCGCCGCAGGACCCGCCGCAGGTACTTGTGAACCTTGGTCAGTTGCTCGTCCGTGAGGTCGGCGATCTTGCAGTCCGGGCGGATACTGGCCTGGAAACAGATCTCGTCGGCGTACTCGTTACCGATGCCGGCCACGACCTCCTCGTTCATGAGGAGCCCCTTGAGCGTACTTCTGCCGCGTGACCCCGCGAGTTGGATGAAGCGAGGACCTGTAAGCTCTTCGCTGAGCGGATCCAGGCCGAGGTTGTTCAGGACCCCAAGGCCGCTAAAATCGTCTCCTTCAATCAGATAGACATCACCAGCAGCACCGCTCGAGGCGAAGCGCAACTCGCGGCCCGCGGCAAATTGCAGGCGGATCTTGCTGGTCTCGCGGGGGGGCGCCGTCTGGGACTCGAGGTACACCTCGCCATCCGTCCCCATGTCGAAGACGAGGCTGACCTCTGACCTGAAGCGGAGAACCACGTATTTTCCGTGTCGTTCGACGGTGTCTATCGCGTGACCCTGGATCTGCTCCGAGGCACGGTCACCATCGAGATCCACGGTCTTCGTGTCGTCGATCAGGACTACGGAAACGGTCTTTCCGGTTGCGTATCCGGCAAAGGCGTCGATCATTCGCTCGACGTCGGGCAGTTCTATCATCACAGGCTCTACCTCGTGCGTAGGTGAAAGAACGCTAAATGGATACACCGAGCGATCTCGAAAGTGCCATCACAGTGCCATCACCGAAGTACCGTGAAATCAGGCGGCAAATCGCCACTCGAGGACACGCTACGAACTCGCGTGATGACAGCGCCTGGGGGGCCCTGCTCGAGAGCGGCCAGGAACGCGGCGAGCGGGCCGGTAGGGCCGGCGACGTGCACCTCGACCGAGCCGTCGGAGAGGTTGCGTACGGTTCCGCGCAACCCCAGGCTATTTGCCTCGCGCCGCGCCCACCAGCGGAAGCCGACTCCCTGGACACGACCTTCGAGCACGATTCCAGTGCGCGAGTGACTATTATCTGGCTGCATCGGCCGCTTGATCCTAATTTGGCGCGCGCCGTCAGCCGGAACCGGTCCGTGAGCGCACACGTCGCGGGCCAAGATAGCAGTACCGCGCAACCCGGAGACGAGTCAGGAGACAAATGTACTACGACGTGATCGTCATCGGTGGGGGCCATGCCGGCACGGAGGCGGCCAACGCCTCGGCCCGGCTGGGCGCCCGGACGCTGCTGGTGACTTCTTTCCTGGCACGGGTCGGGCAGATGTCGTGCAATCCTGCCATCGGAGGGGTGGCAAAAGGAACGGTAGCGCGGGAAGTCGATGCGATGGGTGGACTTATGGGTCGCGCGGCCGACCGAACGACCATTCATTTCCGTATGTTGAACCAAAGCAAGGGCCCGGCTGTGTGGGCGCCGCGAGCCCAGTGCGACCGTGGGGGCTACTCGAGAGAGATCCGAAGACTGCTGGAAGAACAGGCGGGACTGGAACTGTACCAGGGCACGGTAGCCTCGCTGAAGATCGAGAGCGACACCGTCACGGGTGTTTGCTGTTCGGACGGGAGCGAGTTCGCCGCACATAGCGTCATCCTGACTGCGGGGACGTTCCTCCGGGGCAGCATACGAATTGGCGTGGAGCGGGAAATCGCGGCCGGCCGGGCGGGCGACGCACCGACCGTGGATCTCGCTGACCAGCTGCAAGACCTGGGGCTGGAAGCCAGGCGGTTCAAGACCGGAACTCCGCCGCGAGTCGACGGACGGACGGTGGATTTCAGCCGGCTCGAACGGCAGGACGGTGCCGACGAGGGATACCGGGTGTCGCACTGGGAGGTCGGCGAAAGACTCCCGCATGTGCCATGCTGGATCTCCCGAGCCGGTGTGGAGGTCAAGACGATCGTAGAGGAAAACCTGGGCCACTCGGCGCTCTACGGTGGAGTGATCGCCTCGCAGGGCCCCCGTTACTGCCCGTCGATCGAAGACAAGATCGTCAAGTTCCCGGATGCGACCGGACACCAGGTATTCCTGGAGCCGGAGGGGCTGGAGACGCACGAACTCTACGTGAACGGCCTATCAACATCGCTGCCGCCGGACGTGCAGCGCCAGTTCCTGGCCGTGGTGCCGGGCCTTGAGAACGCCCGCATGACACAGGCCGGTTATGCCATCGAATACGACTACTTCCCTCCCCTTCAGCTCCAAGGCACGCTCGAACTGAAGAACGTCAAGCGCCTGTACCTGGCTGGGCAGGTGAACGGGACAACCGGATACGAGGAAGCTGCAGGTCAGGGTGTAGTGGCCGGAGTTAACGCCGCTCATGCCGCCCTGGAGCGCGAACCGTGGACGCCCGGTCGGGATGAAGCCTACATCGGCGTCCTCGTGGACGATCTCGTGACGAGAGGCGTCGACGAACCATATCGCCTGTTTACGTCGCGGGCGGAGTTTCGGCTTCTGCTTCGGCAGGACAACGCCCTGGCTCGCCTGGGTCCAATAGCCGCGCGACTCGGATTGCTCACCGAGGAACAGCAGAGACGCCTCGATACCCACATGGAGGAACTCATCCGCGCCAGGGCCTGGGTTCGGGATGAGCGGGTGGATCCGGCAAGCGCCAACGAGTGGCTCGTGAGCCGGGGGACCAGCCCACTTGCGGAGCGACAACCCCTGCACCGTCTGGCCCGGCGCCCGCAGGTTACGCTGCTCGATCTGGTCGATGAAGGGGGGCCGGTTCGGGATCCGGGCCTCGGCCGGGATGTCCTGACGGTGGTGGAGATGGAGATCAAGTACGAGGGGTACATTCGCCGGGAGGAAGTACGAGCTCGGGCGCTGGCTGAACGCGAAGAACAGGTCCTCCCCGAGGACATACCCTACATGGATTTCGGAAGCCTGTCCTACGAGGCCCGTCAGAGGCTGGACTCCGTACGGCCGAGAACGATAGGGCAGGCAGGTCGCATCTCGGGCGTATCGCCCTCGGATCTGCAGAACCTGTTGGTGGAGGTGCGCAAGCACACAGCCCGGCCCGGAGCGCGCTGACCGCCACCCCTCCCTGGGCCCGGGGTGGCGCAAGGCGTAGAGCGGTAGGAAGTGTTTCACGTGCAACGTGACCCCGCTCGGCCGCGCCGGTGTTTCACGTGAAACATCACATTCTTGGCGTTCGTACGACCCCGCCGTATATTCTCCCGCCCCCCGCCACAAAGGTCCGGCGTCCGGTGGGGAACGGGCTTGAGAGGCGTAAGTGTCCCACGGGCCGAATCGCCGTAACTCTTTTTATGACAACCGGTTACAGCCGAGGCGCAGATGTCCCGTGTCATCGCCATAGCCAACCAGAAGGGTGGAGTCGGGAAGACCACGACCGCCATCAACCTGGGCGCATCCCTGGCGATCGCGGAACGCAAGACCCTGGTCGTGGACTGCGATCCACAGGGCAACGCTTCGAGCGGCCTCGGCATAGCCCGCGAGACCAGTTCGCCGGACGTTTACGATTGCCTGGTGAATGGCACGGCAATCCAGGATGCGATTCGACCGGCGGTGCACTTCCCCATGCTGGATGTCGTCCCCGCAAGCCGAGATCTGGCCGGTGCGGAAGTAGAGTTGATCGAGCGATCGCGGCGCGAGCGGATTCTGCGTGAGGTCGTGGAACCTGTGCGAAATCAATACGAGTACATCCTGATCGATTCGCCCCCATCTCTCGGTTTGCTGACCCTGAACGCTCTCGTTGCGGCCGACACCGTGTTGATCCCCATCCAGTGCGAGTTCTACGCGCTGGAGGGACTGAGCCAGCTTCTCAACACCGTTCGCATCGTCCAGAGGAGCATCAACCCGGAGCTGGGTATCGAGGGGGTGTTGCTGACCATGTTCGATTCGCGGCTGAACCTCTCGAAACAGGTCAAGGGAGAAGCGGAGGAATACTTCGGGGCAAAGGTCTTCAAGACGTGGATACCCCGGAATGTAAGACTTGCGGAGGCACCGAGCTTCGGCCAGCCGATCGCGTTGTATGACGTCCTGTCCACCGGAGCTCGGGGGTATCTCAGCCTGGCCTCCGAAATTGTTCGACGGGATGAAGAGAGGAAGGGGGTCGCTGTTGGCCAAGCCTGAGTCACGACGTCTGGGCAAGGGCCTGGGGGCTCTTCTGGGCGAGTATCTCGAGGAACCGACCTCGGGTGAGATTCCCATCCGGGAGTTGGAGATCGGGCGGATAAGCCCGAACCCGTTCCAGCCGCGGCGCCAGTTCGAGGGCGAGGCCCTGGATGAACTCGAGGCATCCATACGCGAGAACGGGCTGCTTCAGCCACTTGTGGTCCGCCCTTCCGGGCCGGACTTCGAGCTCGTGGCGGGGGAGAGACGCTGGCGGGTGCTGACGCGGATGGGCTGGGAGAAAGCCCCCACGATCGTGCGCCCTCTCAGCGACGAACAGATGCTGGTCGTGGCCCTGGTGGAGAACCTGCAGCGCGAGGACCTGGGGCCGCTGGAAGAGGCCATCGGGTACCAGCAACTCATCGATGGATTTGGGCTTACTCAGAAATCAGTGGCTCGTCGGGTAGGACGTAGCCGCTCGACCGTGGCGAACTCGCTGAGGCTTCTCACACTTCCGGCAGCGGTCCGGGATCTGCTGACCGATGGGTCAATCACAGCGGGGCACGCCCGGGCGATTCTCGGAGTCGCTGGAGAACGGGAGCAGGTTGCGCTGGCCCGGGAGGTCGCCTCGAAAGGCCTTTCGGTACGTGAGACCGAGGCCCGCGCCCGCCGTGGCGGGAAGCCTGCAAAGCCGGGCAGTAAGCGAGGGCCAGCAAGCGAGGACCCGGTGGCCCGAAAGGCCGCGGTGCTGCTATCCCGGAAATATGGAACAGACGTAAAGGTCACCTTGAAATCCAAGACGACGGGCGAAATCCGCATCCCGTTCCGTGATCCGGAGGACTTCGAGCGGGTGGCGCGGGAGCTGCTTGGGGAATCGGACTCGGCGGACCTGTTCGGGGCTAGATGAACACAGAAGGCAAGGGTCGCTGGACGCTGATCGTCATGCGAGAGGGAGAGGTGGACTCTCGCACCCTCGCGATGTCGCGTGGGCGTGTGATCACACTGAGCGGGGTCGTCCTGGTGGTTCTGGCGTCGACCTTCTTCGTCGCGGGCCGGTGGGTGGGGGACATCGCTTCTCGGGGTCTTGTCGAGTCTCTCGAATCCGAGGTCCTGGACTTGCGGGAAGAGAACGCAGCAATGACGGTGGTCGCCGAGCGAGTCGAACGGCTCGAGGCTGACTACGTTCAGCTCAAGAACGTGATGGGTGGTGAGTTGGGAGCTTCGCAACGTGACATTCTGCTGCCGCCGCTGTCAGAGGAAGATGCGACGGCCCGTCGGGTGACCGAGGAAGAAGAATCGTCACGCTTCGTATGGCCCGTCGTGGAACAGGGCTTCGTCACCCGGACGTTCGGTGACACCGCTTCGGCACCGGGTGAGGAGCACGTGGGGATAGACATAGCCGTACCGGCTGGCTCCTACGTTCGAACGACAAGGGGCGGTACGGTGGAAGAAACGGGAGATGACTCGGCGTACGGGCTCTACGTCAAGGTATCGCACGACGACGAGATCAGCAGTCTGTATGCACACAACTCCTGGTTGTTCGTGTCCGCGGGTGATTCGGTGGAGATCGGAGAGGTCATCGCCCTGTCCGGGAACAGTGGCAGGTCGACCGCACCACATCTTCACGTAGAAATCGAGCGGGAAGGCCTTCCCGTGGATCCGCTCGAGTATCTTGCGGAGGGGACCTGAGTCGGGCCGCACGGGATACGGCCTGGGAGGGATGGTGAAAGGAATGAGTGACATGACGAAGACGAGGAACCGTACCGACGGTGTGCCCCGCGATGTAGGGGATGTCGTATCGATCGTCGGCCCTGGAATGAAGGTCGTGGGCGACTGCTCGAGCGACGGCACCATCCGGATCGAGGGCCAGGTCGAAGGCTCGGTGAAGGCGGCCAAGAGCGTGGTGATCGGCAAGGATGGAGTGGTGATCGGTGATGTGGTCACCCAGGATGCCATCGTGGCTGGTCGGGTGAACGGCAGCGTCAACGCGGAAAGCCGGGTTGAGCTGCAGACCACTTGCCGCGTTGAAGGCGACATCCGCAGCCGGCGAATTAAGCTCGACGAAGGTGGCCAGGTGGACGGACAACTCCACATGGGCGGGCGCGGAGGTGACAGGTCAGCTGAGGCGCAGAAGCGTGGGGAGAAACCGGCCCAGAGCGCTCCCGAGGCCGTCCAGGTCAACTGACTTGAGCGAGTAACTGGCGCTTTGACTGATACTTGCGGGGCCGCACTTCCAGTGGCGACTT
>Ga0209567_10001122_pt1 | contig 14046 bp, 12 predicted proteins | sample COG_12_FD_184756 | JGI IMG/M metagenome (GOLD analysis project Ga0209567, IMG submission 184756) | Pelagic marine sediment microbial communities from the LTER site Helgoland, North Sea, for post-phytoplankton bloom and carbon turnover... | ecosystem: Environmental > Aquatic > Marine > Neritic...
CACCCCCACCCGTAATCCTCCCTGCCGCGCCCTGCGCTTTGCTTGGGCTTGGCGGCGCGTTCGCGCCGGGCTTCGCCCTGCGGGCTCGCGCTACCGCCTGCCGAAGGCGCACCGCGTTAGTGCCAGCGAAGCCCCGTGGGAAACGTGGAGCGTTTCCTCTACGGGGTGCCCGCGTCAGTACGCCGGCGGGCGGCGGCTATCCTTGGGGACGTAGTCTCTTTTCGTGGCGCCGGTGTAGATTTGCCGCGGCCGGCCGATTCGGACCTCGGGGTCCTCCATCATTTCTTTCCAGTGGGCGATCCAGCCTGGGATGCGGCCTAGCGCAAAGAGCACGGTGAACATCTCGGTTGGGATGCCCATCGCGCGGTAGATGATGCCGCTGTAGAAGTCGACGTTGGGGTAGAGCTTTCGCTCGATGAAGAAGTCGTCAGAGAGCGCGACCTCTTCGAGCTGACGCGCGATGTCGAAGAGCTCGTCCTCGATCTCGAGATGGCCCAAGAGCCTGTCTGCGTACTTCTTGAGGATCATCGCGCGCGGGTCGAAGTTCTTGTAGACCCGGTGGCCGAAGCCCATGAGCCTGCGCTCACGGTTCTTGACGTGCTCCATGAACGCATTGCAATCGCCGCCTTCGTCGCGGATTTCCTTGAGCATTTCGATCACGGCTTGGTTGGCACCGCCATGTAGCGGTCCCCAGAGCGCCGAAATGCCCGCGCTGGCTGCGGCGTACAGGTTTGCCTGACTCGAACCGACGAGCCGGACGGTCGACGTCGAGCAGTTTTGTTCGTGGTCCGCGTGCAGAATCAGCAGCACGTTAAGCGCTCTGACGAGCTCCGGGTCCGGCATATAGGTCGGCTCCGCTGGATGCGAAAACATCATGTAGAGGAAATTCCCGCAGTAATCGAGACTGTTCTTCGGGTAGGCGACCGGACGGCCCTGCCTCTTCTGGTAGCTAAACGCGGCAATCGTTCGTAGCTTCGAGAGGAGACGGGCGATGTGCGTGATGTTGTGAGAGTCGGGCTCGATGCTGTCCGGGTAATAGGCGGAAAGAGCGCTCACCATGGACGAAAGGATCGCCATCGGATGCGCGTTCGATGGAAACCCATCGAAGAAGTGACGCATGTCTTCGTGCAACATGCTGTGGTACGTGAGCAGCTTCGAGAAAGCCTTGAGCTGTGTGGTCGTAGGGAGCTCCCCGTAGATGAGCAGGTAGCTCGTTTCGACGAACGACGATTTTTCGGCCAGCTGTTCGATCGGGTACCCGCGATAGAGCAGAATGCCTTCTTCGCCGTTGATGAAGGTGATCTGGCTCTCGGTGGCCCCGGTGTTCATGAACCCGGAGTCGAGGGTGATGAGGCCGGTGTCTTTGCGCAGGCTCCGAATGTCGATGGCGCGTTCGGCGTACGTGCCTTCGACGATCGCCATGTCGTAGGCCTTGTCGTCGTATTCGAGTTTTGCTTCTTTACTCATAAATTCACCGCTGGTTTTAGCGCGCCCCAGGCTCCTCGGCAACGGTTGCGCCAATCGAGATGGGCTCACCCACCCTAATGTGTCGATATGCATCACCAAAGGCTTCGCTGAACATCGCGATGACCTCATCGCTGCTGTCGTGGCCGCCCACCCCGATCAGCCCGAGCTTCCGCGCCCGCAGTGCCGCCAGATCGGCCTTCACGTCGTCCATCGTAAGGGGCGCGAACATTCCGTCGCCCGATGCCAACACGCGTTGCACGTTCAAGCCGAGCAGCTTCAACCGCCCCTCGGGGACCGGGAAATGGAGGCCTCCCACGATGCCGTACAGCGGCTCGGTAAAAACCTGGTCGTAACGTTCCAGCAGCTTCGGAATCGTTTGGTGGCCGCACCCCACGATGAGGACGGCTCCGCGCCCGGCCACGTGGACGACCAGCGCTCGTATGGCCAAGATGCCGAAAATCCGAACAATTACGCGAGCCATGTCTACTCCTTAGCCTGCTCTCTAGCCCCGCAGCCAGGTGTACGTCTCGCGAAGCGCCTCGACGCCGTTTGAGTCGATCGGCTCTCCGTGTGCAAGAACGATCTTGTCGAAGTCCCAGCCGAGAAGCTGGTCGATGTCGCGCCGGGCCTTCCTTCGGTCCCGGTAGGCGAGCCGGAGCATTTGGCTAACGCCGACCTTTCCGTGAATGCCGCCGACCTGGAGATAGAGGCGGGTCCACCAATCGTCCGCGGTCTTGAAATTCTCCACGAGGTCCGCGGAGACGAGCGTGCCGCTCGGCTTGTGCCACAACACCGTTTCCTCGAGCATGGTGCCTTGGATCTCGAGCGTTTCTAGATCGTCACGCCAGGCGGGCTCGGACTGCTCACCGAGCACCGCATCCAAGTGAAGCTCCGGTCGCTTCTTACGGAGCCCCGCCGGGCCATGGAGCTTTGCCCGCGGGAACGCGGCCGCGGCGTCTGCGGCGTAGAGATAATGAAAGATGTTTGGCGCAACGATGTGACCGACGGGCCCAATCTCTTCGATCTTGCGTTTGAGCGAATCGTCGATGGCTATCGGCGAATGGATCACCAACGACCCGTCCCGGAGCTTCAAAACGGTCATCCGGGTGCCGAGCTGCCATCCGAAAAATTTCTGAGGCGCGCTTGCAATCCACACGCCTTCGGCGAAGTTCTCCATTGTCACGAAACCGTTCTAGGCGAGAGCGTATCGCTTGCCAATCCTCCACCCGCACGGGCGTTGTGGTAGGCTGCCCGCCCACCATGAACATCTCGACTTCTACCTCCATCGTCATACCCAAGCCGCTCGAAGAGGTTTTCGACTTTTCGTGCAAGAACGAGACTTATAAGCGCAATCTCCGTCCCTTGGGGCCCGTGGCGGGGGTTCAAACCGCGGAGTTCTTCGAAGGCCATTCGCTTGCGGAGGGCTCCAAGCGCCGCATCACCCTGACCGATGGCAGCGTCCTCGAAGAAGTCATCCTCGACTACACGCCGCCTACGAAGCACCGTTATCGCTGGAGCAAGGGTCTCAAAGGGCCGTTCGCGTTCCTCGTTCGGAGCGGCACCGGCTGCTGGGACTTCACCGAGGTCGATGGAGGTACCCGCATCGACTGGGGCTACGACTTCGAGCTGAAGTCACCGCTGGCCTACCCCCTGGCCCTTCCGATCATGCCGCTTTTCAAGGCCTGGCTAAACCAAAGCCTCGAAGCAATACGTGCCGAGCTTGCCGGCTAGCGTTGTGAGCTGAGCGCGCTTCTGTCAGCTCTCGAGGCGAAACACCGCCTTGGCGTTTTCGTAGAGGAAAAGCCTCCGCGTTTCGTCTGAGAGGCCGAGCGCGTCGAGCTGGGCCATGCACTTGGCGGGCTGAATCATCGGGAAGTTGCTGCCGAACAGGACTTTGCGCTGGCCGGCGCCCTTCATGAACCGGACGAGCGCCTCCGGATAACGCTCGGGCGTGTACGCGGACGTATCGATGTAGACGTTTTCGTATTTCGTCGCGAGGGAGATCATCTCATCGGTCCAGGGGTAGCCGATGTGCCCGCCGACGATGCGGAGCTCCGGAAACTCGCAGGCGACCTCGTCGAGGTAGGGAATCGGGCGCCCAGGGTCGCTCGGTCGAAGCGGGCCCGCATGACCGACCTGCAGACAGAACGGCACGCCGAGCTCGATGCACTCCACATAGATCGGATAGTAGCGACGATCGTTCGGAGGTAGCCCCCAAAGCCACGGCAGCTGACGCACGCCGACGAAGCCAAGCTCTTTCACGCACCGTCGAAGCTCACGAACCGCCGCCATCGGTCGATGCAAATCGACTGAGCCGATGCCGACGAAGCGGTCGGGGTGTGCCTTTACTGTATTGGCGACTTCATCGTTCGAGAGAAGCGGCCCGTTCGGACCCCACCAAGCCGATGTTAGCGCCTTTGTCACGCCCGCGCTGTCGAGCGCGGCCAGCGTCAGCTCGATCGGGATCTCTTCCGGAATGACCTCGAGCTTCATCCAGCGTCGCAGGGAGGCAAACATCTCGTGGCCGATGAACGCTCCGGTAGGGTGTTGGATCCACGCGTCGATGATCGGCTCTGCCATGCGATGATCCTCCGGCTTGCGGACCGCCGAGGCAAGGGCTTGGTTTTGCAGGGCGCTACGTGGAAAAAAGGGCGACGGGGCCCCTCAGTGGGGCCCCGCCTTTTTGGGGGCTAAGCTCAGCTCCGCCCGCAGGCGGGCTCAGCGAAATCCGAATGGGCTCACCTAAGTACGATCGTGCTCATCGAATTGCAACACCGTGATGTGGCGTTTACGCAGCAATTCGTGTGGGAAAGTGTCCCACACCACAGGCGAGAAAGGTCACACTGAAGCCTATTGCGCGCCAGGGGCCTTGTTTCTAGTATCGCGCCCATGATTCGGACCAATCGATTCTTGGTGGCGCTCCTTCTTACTCTTAGCCCAGCGGTCGCGTTGCTTGGTTGCGACAGCAGCTCCGGGGGATCGGGTGGGACTAGCGGAGGCCCCCTACGCATCCTCATCACCAATGATGATGGCGTAGAGGCGGCGGGCATCGATGCGGTCGTCGAAGCGTTGAAGGACGATCCAAACAACGAGATTATCGTCTCTGCTCCCGCCACGAATCAGAGCGGCCAAGGCGACAACACGACAGAGACTCCGCCACCTCTCGAGGCCATGATGACCACGACAGCGAGCGGCTATCCCGCGACGGCCGTGATGGGCTTCCCAGCTGATTCAGTCATCTACGCGCTTGCGAATCTGTACACTGACGAGCCGCCGCACGTTGTCCTCTCGGGCCTCAACGATGGGCAGAACGTTGGGGATTGGAACGGCGGCTTGCTCTCTCAGATTTCGGGTACCGTCGGCGCGGCCAAGACCGCCGCTTGTTTGGGTGTTCCAGCGCTCGCCTCATCCCAAGGTGAGGGAGACACGGTCGACTTCCCGTCGGGCGTAGTCGAAGTCGTGACGTGGCTAGAGGCAAACCGTGGAGCGCTTCTGGCCGGCGAGGTTTCCCTCGAGAACATCACCAGCATCAACATCCCGAGTTGCGACACGGGGTCGATTCGAGGTCGAGAGGAGGTGCCCCTAGGCACGGAGAAGCCCGCCGACCTCAGCCTCAACGGGCCGCAAGATTGCGAGTCGACCTTGGAAAACCCAACTGACGACATCCAGGCCTTTTTCAATGGCTATGTCTCGGTCACGCTGGTGCCGAGCAACAGCAGCATGACGTGTGACGACCTCAATTGACGATGAACACGGCTGACGCCAACGCCTGTACATCGCTCTAAGGAGCCTTAGAAACCGTCCAGGATGACGCCATGTCGCTAGTGTCGATGTTCAAAGGAAAAGGTCCGAGTGGCTTCGGCTACGGAAGCACCGCGGAGGACGTGACCGAAGGGCTCGACTTGAGCGGGCGGACGATTCTCCTGACCGGTTGCAACTCGGGCATCGGCAAAGAGACCCTCCGTGTTCTCGGGAAACGCGGCGCGCATGTGATCGCAGCAGCGCGTACGGTCGAAAAAGCGCAGGCAGCCTGTGATGACGTGGGCGGCCAGACGACGCCTGTCGCCTGTGAGCTCTCCGAGCCGGCCTCGGTTCAGGCCTGCGCAAGGCAGGTCATCGAGCTCGGCCGGCCGCTCGACGCGATCGTTTGTAACGCGGGCATCATGGCGCTCCCCAAGCTCAATCAGAAGCATGGGTACGAGCTTCAGTTCTTCACCAATCACATAGGGCACTTCATTCTGGTGACCTCGCTGCTCGATACGCTTGCCGACAATGGGCGCGTCGTGATGGTGAGCAGCGGTGCCCACAACGGAGCCCCGCCGGAGGGCATTCAATTCGACAATCTCAGCGGCGAGCGTGGGTACAGCCCCTGGGCAAACTACGGGCAGTCCAAGCTGGCGAACCTGCTCTTTGCCAATCAACTGTCGAAGCGGCTAGCGGGGACCGGCAAGACCGCGAACAGCCTGCATCCGGGCGTGATTCATACCAACCTCACCCGAAGCATGAATCCGATTGCAAGGGTCGCGATGAGCATAGGGGCTCCCCTCGTTCTAAAGAGCGCCGGGGAGGGGGCTGCTACGCAATGCTATCTGGCGGTGCATCCGAGCATCGAAGGGGTGAGCGGGAAGTACTTCGCCGATTGCAACGAATCGCGCTCGAGCTCGCATGGCCGCGACGAAGCGATGGCTGAGAGGCTCTGGGAAGTATCGGAAAAGATCGCCGCTGAGGTCACCGCTTGACAACGCGAACCGCCACCGCTCATGCTCGGCGGATAGCTTGAAATTGGCCTCGATACGAGAGGCTTCCCCCCATTTTCAAAGGTCCGAACATGTCGCAGCCCATCGCTCAAGTCAGCACCGAGGTACACACGAACGGCTCTCATGAAAAGTCGGCGGCCCTGCCGGGGGTCGACGCGAGCACCGGAGAGATCGAGCGGATCTTCAAGCTCCAACAGCAACATCAGTACACCGTCGGCAAGACCACGGCACGCGAGCGCAAAGAGAAGCTCAGGCGCCTCCACAAGGCGGTCCTAGCGCGCAGGCAAGAGATTCGCGACGCGCTCCATGCCGACTTTCGCAAGCACCCGAGCGAGGTCGACCTGACCGAGGTCTTCCCGGTGACGAGCGAGATCAAGCACGCGATTCGCCACCTTTCGAAGTGGATGCGCCCCCGCCGCGTGACCACGCCGATGGCTCTGCTGGGAGCGAGATCGTACGTCCACTACGAGCCGAAGGGCGTCGTCTTGATCATCGCCCCCTGGAATTTCCCGATCAACCTCACGTTCGGGCCGCTGGTTACGGCGATTGCTGCCGGCAACTGCGTGATGATCAAGCCATCGGAGCATACACCGCACGCTTCGGCGGTCACCAAGAGCATCATCGAAGAGGTCTTCGATGAGAGCGAAGTGGCAGTCGTCGAAGGCGGCATCGAGACCTCCACATCGCTTCTGTCGCATCCCTTCAACCACATCTTCTTCACCGGCGCGCCTGCGATCGGCAAAGTCGTCATGGAGGCAGCTGCCAAACACCTCACGTCGGTGACACTCGAGCTCGGTGGCAAGTCGCCCACCATCGTCGACGAGACCGCGCAGGTCGATGCAGCTGCGCACCGTCTCGCTTGGGCGAAGTTCACGAACAACGGCCAGATCTGCATCGCGCCCGACTACGTGTTCGTGCACGAGAGCAAGAAGGACGAGTTCTTGGCCAAGCTCACGCACAATATCGAGAAGTTCTACGGGCTCGATGCGCGCCACTCCGATTCGTACGCCCGAATCGTCAACCATCGGCATTACCAAAGGCTCAACGGCTACCTCGAGGATGCCAAAGAGAAAGGTGCCACCGTGGTCTATGGTGGCCGTACCGAGGGCAGCGAGGACTACATCGAGCCGACCGTGTTGACCGACATCGACCCCACGTCACAGGTGATGACCGAAGAGATCTTCGGGCCCCTGCTGCCGGTCCAGACCTTCAAGTCCTTGGACGAGCCGATCGCGGCAATCAACTCCAGGGAAAAGCCGCTTGCCCTCTACATCTACAGCCGGAGCAAGGCGAACACCGATCGCATCATGCAAAATACGCGCGCCGGGGGCACCTGCATCAACCACAGTGCGGTGCACTTCTTCAACAACAACCTCCCGTTTGGCGGCTCCAACAACAGTGGCATCGGCAAGGGCCACGGCTTCTTCGGGTTCGAAGCGTTTTCGAATCCGCGTGGAGTCTTGAAGCAGGTTAGCCCGTTCACCGCGCTCGACCTGATGACGGCGCCCTTCAACGCCTTCAAGCAAAAGCTCATCGACATCAGCATCAAGTTCTTTTGAGCATCGTTCACCACGGCCTACGACGAGAGAAGCTCGCCTACCGTGTCCGCGGGCTTCTCGAGCGCAGGCGAGGTATGATCGAAAAGAACGACTCATGACTCGCGATGCACCTTGTCAGTATGAGCCCGGCAGCAAGCGGAAACGCGTGCTGTACGTCGGTTCGGGGCTGCAGTGCTTCGAGTCCCTCGTCAACGATATGAGCACGGCGCCGCGAACCGAGCGTGTGCGCTCGGATATCTATCCCGTGCTTCTCAGCCGCGGCCACGAGATCGAGTTCGTGCCAGTTTGGGACACTCTAGGCGCGACGGACACCCTCCGCTCCGCATACGTGAACCTCCTTCTCGTCGACCTTCGCTGGTGCGAGAATTTCGAGAGCAGGGTCGGTGAGATTCAGCAGCTCCTCAAGGCGCTCGACCACGACGAAGACGTCGAGCAGCGCTACGGCTTTCATCGCATCGTAGTGCTGGTGTCGGGGCCGGATGCAAGGCGTATCGACGACCTGATCATCGAGCTTGGCGCGGTAGGGGTTCGCCACGTCCTTCGGCAGGATTTCCATGAAGACGTACCCGCCTGGTCTACCGACGAGCCCTTTGCCGAACGCGTCCTTCGTTGTGCCGTCGACCTCACCAGCTCCCGCCGCATCGGTAAGACCGCGATCTGCGCCTCAGGCGGGGGCATCACCGGCATCTACTACGAGATGGGCGTTCTCAAGTGTCTCGACGATTGCCTCACCAACTGCGGTGTGAACGACTTCGACATGATGTTCGGCATTAGCGCCGGCGCCGTCGTCACGAGCCTGCTGTCGGTCGGCTACACCCCGGACGAGCTGATGGCCGGCATTGCTGGTGTGCCAGGCGGACGCGTCCCGCCGCTGTCGTTGAGCCTCCTGCGCCTCTCGCACTTCAATCACGAGGACATGCGCTGGCGTATGACCAGTGCCGCGAAGACGGGGCTCCGCGCCTTCTGGGATACCTTGCGAGGCCGCGGCGGCGATACCGCAGAGAAGCTGTTCCTCGAGTACACGAGCCTGGTCGGGGCGCCGTTTCACTCCTCGGAATTCGAGGTGATATTGCGCCGCGTCCTGCAGATGTCGGGCAGCACCAACGATTTCCGAAAGCTGCCGCTCGAGCTCTACGTTGGCGCGTCCGATCAAGACGCCCGATCACACGTCCTATTCGGCTCCAACGGCTACGACCACGTGCCGATCAGCAAGGCCGTCCAAGCCTCGCTCAGCGTCAATCCCGCCTTCTCATCCGTGCCGATCGAAGGCCGTTACTACGAAGACGGCGCGATTACGCGAACCTCCAACTTCATCGAGGCCATCAGTAGAGACGCGACGCTGGTGTTCACACTGGACCCGTTCGTGCCCTACGTGTCGAAGCTACCGGGCGTCGCCCACCGACGGGGCGTCCTCTACAACATCGACCAAGACATCCGAACGATTACGTTCACGCGTTTCGAGCGCGCCCGCAATGCGACCCTGCGAAAGCATCCCGAGGTGAGCTCGTATACGTTCCTTCCCTCCAACACACTCCGGCGTCTGCTCTCGACCAACCCGATGGACCACCGGCCGTATCTCGAGATCTGGCGCGGGTCATATTTGTCGGCGCTTCAACGCATCGATCAGCTCTGCCATCGGCTGCGCGGAGACCTCGCCGAGCAGGGGATGCACCTCGATACCGGCATGGCGGAAGTCGTCGCAGAGCAGCTGCGGACGACCACCAAGCTCAGCTTCGAAGATTTTTTTGTCGACCGACAAGTCGACATCGAGAAGCGTCCGTTCATGCGTCCCTCGCAGCTGCCCTCCGCGCCAGCTCCGGCGCCTAGCAATTGAAGGAGTCACCATGAGCCTTGCCGACCAGACATGCGTTCCCTGTAAAGGTGGCGTCCCTCCGATGGAGCGACAACGAGCCGAAGAGCTCCTGCGCGAGCTCGATGAGGGGTGGGTTCTCAACGCCAATGGTCATCTGCAGCGCACGTACTCTTTTTCGAATTTCGTGGACGCGATGGCGTTTGCCAATCGTGTCGGCGACATCGCCGAGGAGCAGAACCATCACCCGGATCTCTCCGTCGCCTGGGGGAAGTGCACCGTGGAGATCTGGACCCACAAGATCCAGGGGCTCACCGAGAGCGACTTCTACTTCGCTGCAAAAGCCGACCGGGCGCTCTGATCCCAAGATCCAGGCGCATTTTTTTCGCGTCCGGCCCCTCGGTTGAATCCGGTATTCTCTTCGCATGGCGCCTCCGCGCATGCGGCCACGATTCGAATTGCAGCTTCCGGTGGCCCGGGAGAGGTGGCTCGATGCACTACAATCGGCTCTTCGAGACGACGCGGAGTCACTACGCGGACAGGTGTTCCGGAAGCACGCGGTCGTCGAAATGCGCGATGCAAGGCGCACGTTCTGGTCACCATATCTCAATCTCGAAGTCGAAGATGAGCCGGATGGCTCGGCGGTTCGAGGCCGCTTTTCGCCACACCCAAACGTGTGGACGATGTTCATGGGGATCTACATTTTGCTGGCTTTGGCGGCGTTGGGCGGTCTGTCTTACGGCGGGGTTCAGTACACGCTCGGGCAACCACCATGGTCTCTGTTGATCGTGCCGGCAGCGGTTGCGCTTTTTGGTTTCGTCTACGGCGCGACGCTCATCGGGCAAGGTCTCGGTGCTGAGCAGATGTACATCATGCGAAGCTTGATCGACCGCGCCTGCGTCGACGCGCTCGATGCGCGCGCCGATGCGCACGAAGTGGTCACAAAATAGACGCAAAGTTGGTACCGCACTTGCATTGCACGGCCGCAAGAGAAGGTTTGCAAGCGATCTCCACAGATGACGCAAGAACGACGCGAATAAAGTTATTCGGCGCGCAGATTTTGCGTCCGCTTCGGAGAGCAACCACGGATGCGTTGTTGAAAGCGTTTTTCAACGACAATCATTTGATTTTTGTCTCGAAAAATGGACACTCCACGAGCTATTTAAGCGGGCGCAGAGAGGGTTGAAGCCATGAGAATAGATAAGTCTGTATTCATTCGTTTTTGTCTGACCACGATGATCGCAGTCAGCCTTGCCGCCGCCGGATGCGGTAGCGACGGCACGAACGGCACGAACGGCACCAACGGCGCGGACGGCGCGGACGGCGCGGACGGCACGAACGGCGCGGACGGTGCCGAAGGCGCGGACGGTGCCGAAGGCGCGGACGGTCAGGACGGTCGAGATGCCGGTGAAGTCGCCGACGTCAGCAACGACCTCGCCCTCGAACTGCTCGTCGAGATGGGCGAGCCTCTGGTTGCTGTGATCACGGATGTTACCGTCTCGAGCCCGCCGGTCGTGAGTTTCACCGTGACCACGCAAAATGGAACCCCGGTTGTCGGGATCGATCCTCCAGACATCCGAGGGACCTTTTCGAAGTTGATCGCAGCAGATGATACAGCCGGACTCCGGTCGCACTGGGTGAGCTACATCAACAGCCAGGAAACAAACGACTTGATTCCGCCCGACGACGACCCGCCTGCCATTCCGAACCCTCCTGGGACGCGCCAGGCAACGCGCGAGACGGGCACCGTCGTGGACAACGGAGATGGCACTTACGTCTTCACGTACACCACCGACCCCACGACTTCCACCGACCCTGCCTGGGAGCCAGACCTCACGCATCGATCGGGCCTCGAGATTCGAATCGACGACGCGATCAATCCGGACAACCCGACGTGGGATTTCGTGCCGGACGGAAGTACTGTTTCTGATACGAAGAACATCGCCGACACCAACCTCTGCAATAGCTGTCACCAGCGGCTCGCGCTCCACGGTGACGGACGTTTCACGGTTGAGTACTGCGTGACCTGCCACAACGACCAAACCCGCGATCAGGGCTTCGGTGAGAACCTCGACATGGCGCACATGGTGCACGCGATTCACGCGGCGGAGCTACGCGAGGCGCAGGAACAAACCGAGGGAGAGTTTGCCTTCAAGGTCCTCGGACGCAGCGTGGACGACTACTCCGAAGTTTCGTATCCGCGGCCACTGGTCGACTGCGCGGCTTGCCACACGGCGTCTGACGACACGCCCGATGGTGACGACTGGCAGACCTCGGTTGAGTCGCTTCCCTGCGGTGGTTGCCACGTGGCAGGCCTCACGGTTGGTACACCCGATGCCACCACCGGTCTTTCCGTGTACAGCTATACGCACAACCCCGAAGGCGGGGGCTCGTTTGCGGGTGAGCAGCAGGACGGGGCGTGCGCGACGCAGTGTCACTCGTCGGGCATTGCCGACAAGCACGTGAACCTCCTCGCCGAAGCGGCGCAGCAGTTCCAGTACAACATCCTCAGTGTAACCGACACCGACCAGGGCGATACGCCGTCGATCACGTTCTCGATTACCGATCCCACACAAGATCCCCCGACCGCGTACGACCTGAGCGAGATTGACGGACCATGGGATACCGCCAAGTGGGGCGGCTCGACGCGCCTCGCGGTCGTCATCGCATGGTCGACGGATGACTACACCAACCGTGAAAGCGGGAGCGAGGAAACCAACCCGCTTCCGCCCGGCAGCCCCGCCAATCGACCCGGCTCGCCCGCGCAGGTGGTCAGCATCGACCCATTGAGTGACCTTGCGGGCGCCGACAACGGAGACGGAACTTACACCGTCACGTCCGATATCGAAGTGCCCGTGTTACTCACTGGAGACAGCCTGACGGTCGGAATCGAAGGGCACCCGGCCGTCGACCTAAACGGCGACGACGAGGGCGAGGAGATTCCGGTCAAGGGCGCGACCGCGTTCTTCACGATCGGACCGGATCCGGATGATGACCCGACCGCACGCCGCCAGGTCGTCGATATCGACAAGTGCAACAACTGCCACGGCAGCCTTAGCCTCCACGGCAGCAACCGCACCGACAATATCGACCTGTGCGTGACCTGTCACAACTCGAACGCGACCGACATCCGGGCGCGTCAGGAGGCGATCGAAGGGACCTTCGGCAACCCGCCACCACCGCCGGGCGCCAAGCACGAGGAGTCCATCGACTTCAAGGCGATGATCCACGCTATCCACAACGGCGAGGAGACCGGGCTCATCGTCTATGGATTCGGTGGCAGCGTTCATGACTACAGCCACGTGACCTTCCCGGGTCAGATCAATAACTGCATGGGCTGTCACCTCGAGGGTACGTTCTATCCGACGGATGACTTCCGCTGGGCGACGACGACCCTGAGCGATCCCACGGAGACGACCGGCCGGACGCCGGCGCGCGCAGCGGCTTTGGCGGACCAGGAAGACGACGTCAACACCACGCCAAACGCGGCGGCCTGCTACAGCTGCCACGCGTCCAACGTGTCTCACGTCGTGAACAACGGTGGAAGCTTCATCGCGACGCAGACCGATGACGGCTTGCTCGACCCGCTCGTCTTCGAGGACTGCACCACCTGTCACAGCGAGGGCCGCGTGGGTGACGTGGGCGAGGTCCACCGGTAGCGCTCTCCCATAGGGCTACAAACGCCCAAAACAGTGGTCCGGGGCACGTCTTCACTTGAAGGCGCGCCCCGGATGTCTATTATCGACCCGATGCTCTCAACTAGGCGTGTTTCTTGGCTTTCGGTTGTTCTCGTCATCCTTTTCGTGATCGGCGCCTGTAAGGGCGACACGGGCGAACAGGGTCCGGAGGGGCCACCGGGTGAACAAGGGCCGCCGGGCGAGACTCCGAGCCCGGACATCGAGCTGGAGCCACTGGGTTTGGTCGGCGTCGTCACGGAGCCGAACATGTTGCCGGTGCCAGGTGGCACTGTGTACCTCGTTCCGGCAAGCGACGTCGACCAGCTGTCTGAGACGCCAATCGATCTCTTCTTGTCACCGGACGCGACGGCGATGCTCGAGGTCGACGAGCCGATCGAGGACTTGCTCGATACGAACGGGGATGGTTACGAGCAAGCCGCGGTCGACGAGTCGGGCGTCTATCGGTTCGAAACGCTTCCGGAGGGGGACCACTTCGTCGTTTGGACACCCGGAGACGAGGACGGCGAGCATCTGCCTGGCGGCGACAGCAGCAGCGTTGCGTTTGCGACCGCATCACTGGTGGGCATGCAGATGGATATTCGCGTGAGCTCGCAACCGAGCGAGCAGGCGACCTACGTCGGCTCCTCGACCTGCATGGGCTGCCATGGCCTTCACAGCACGGCGCGAACCGCGCATAACGTCGGCCTTCAGGTGCCTGGCGTGCGGTCGATCTTGCAGGACATCGAGCCGTGGCCCGATTTCGACGAGGGCCTCGA
>Ga0209567_10001126_pt1 | contig 14034 bp, 12 predicted proteins | sample COG_12_FD_184756 | JGI IMG/M metagenome (GOLD analysis project Ga0209567, IMG submission 184756) | Pelagic marine sediment microbial communities from the LTER site Helgoland, North Sea, for post-phytoplankton bloom and carbon turnover... | ecosystem: Environmental > Aquatic > Marine > Neritic...
ACCACGGCTACTGCGTTGCACCTCTGGCCAATATCTGGATATTGCCTGCGAGGCGCGCCTTGTCCCCGTGGTCTTGGGGGGCTCTGAATGTCACAGAATGTACGACGGGCTACACTAGTATTGCCAGTTTCCCAGTGATTGCCGCCAGTTCGTCATGCGGGCGCGCAGGACGGTTCCGTGGCGCTCCAGTACTGAACCCGCGACGATGGCGATGATGCCGATGAGTGCGAGGACTGCCCAGTTTTCCCAATCGAACAAGATGAACGCGATCCGGCACTGGTGCAGCACGCCGGCGATGAGGGTAAGCAGTCCGGCGACGAAGACGATGCGCTGCTGCACCGAGTAGCCGAATATAGAAATTGCCAGACCGGTTGCCAGGCAGACAATCGCCGTGGCCAGACCCGGAAACATCCAGAGATTGGCGAGCATGGCGGCCGCCATGGTGAGGCACGCCAATCGCCGATAGCCGCCGCCGCCGGAGACGGAACGCAGGGATATATCGACGAATAGTACCGACGCGGTAATTGCGAACAATGGAATGTATGCAGGAAACACCAACCAGTTCGCGTCGGCGGCAATGGCCGTGGTGCCGAGGGCAGTCGAGATCGCCGGAACAACCGACAGGCGATTGATGATGACCGTCGATTTCTGTGACAGATCCCGGTCAGACGAGAATTGCCGCAGCACAAGGAAGATCGATGCCGATATCACGGAAAACAACACCAGATCCGCGCTGTACAGGTACATGCCCCGACCAACCAGAATTGCCACCGGAGCAAAAATGACCCAGCGTGCGAAGCGGCCTTCCGGGGTGGCGAGGGTGCTATCGGCATGCTTCAACCTGACTACCTGTAGCAAAAGCACTATCGTTGTCAAAAGAAACAGCATGGCGATCGGGTCGGTCTGTCTGACCGGTATCAACAGCATACTGCCGGCGGCCATGAAAAGGAGTGTGAGTCGTGATGCCGAGCGTCGAGCCAGAGTTAGGAACGCAATCCAGGCAACCGGGGCGAGAAACATCCAGGCTACGCCAGCGGTGGTAAGCGCCGCTACCGGTGAACCAGCCTGCCAGCGGGCGAATGTTGGATAGAGAAGCAGGCCGTCATCCCATTGGATTTGAGAATAAATAAGCCCACCGAGTACCGCGAAATTCACCACGGCGGCAACGAGGGAAAGCGCAAGGAACAACCTTGCACCCTTGCTCTCCTTTATCCAGTAACCGATGCCCAGCCCTGTGGCGCCGAGTAAAACGGTATGACCAAGCAGCATAAAGTATCTCTGGATGTCGTTGCCTGTCGCCCAGCCTTTGAGCAGAAAAATCGAGACGGAGGCCACCAACACGCCCGCACCCAGCAAGCGGAGCAGGTTCGATAGCGTGGCATAGCTGAACGCACTCTGTATCATAAGCAGCGCTTTCCATCGCCGGATTCCCTGGTTATCCGATTCGAGGGTAGGTACATTCATTTTTCGTCCTCCCTCGTCAGCGCGTTCAGTTCCAGCCTGAGTTCTGCCATTTCCTCTTCTTCGATGAAGCGCTCTTCCAAATCGTCCGTGGTTTGAAGGTCACCGCTTACAAGTTCCGCCTCCAGAACTTTGGTCTCCCATTTCTCGAAGGTATCGTCGATATTGACTCCGCAGTACCCCTTGATCGCGTTGAAGGTGCGCATTGCCTCGGCTGTGGACTCCCTCGTCCGCATCAGGTTGCGTTGCTGATTGATATCACGAAGCCGTTCTTCCACGCTTGACATGTCTCGGCACAAGCGGTTTTGCGCATTTTCGTGTTCGATCAGTGCATTCTCCAGAGTCGACACCTGTTGCCGGCATTCTCGCCGTTTTTTCAGGCATTGCAGCGCGATCTGTTCATCGTTTTCCGCATTGTATTGCGCCCGCGAGGACCATTGCCCCTCCGCTGTTCGGACGTGCTCGAGTCGCTGCTTGAGACGCCCGCCGTCAGCCTGCAGCCGATTGAATCTTACTTTTGCCCTCGCCAGCGCCCGCTGGTTGTCCCTGATGGCGGATTCGATTATGGCGTCGTGGTTCTCCATCTCACCGACAACTCTGTCGACGCGCGCGGTCATGGTTGCGTATATTCGGTTGATCAATGACATTTTGATTGCTCCTGGTTTGTGGGATGAGTGTCTGCAAGTTTGAGAACAGGTATTACATTTAGCAACCAGTTAAAAAAATGTGTAAATATACTGGCTATAAAGTATTAAATAGTGATACTTTCTTGATATGGGGCAAGCTGATGATCTGATCGAGCTGTTGAAGGGCGAACTTCGGCGCCGGGGCATCACCTATGCGCATGTTGCACGTGAGCTGGGATTGTCCGAATCCACCATCAAGCGGGTATTTGCAAGTTCTAATTTCAGCGTGAAACGATTGGAACAGGTTTGTGAACTGGCAGGACTGGAACTAGACGATCTGATCGTCCTCGCCGACGAGCGCCGCAGAAACGTGGAGCAACTCAGTGAAGAACAGGAAGAAAACCTCGTAAGCGACGGTAAGCTTTTGCTTATCGCATTTCTGCTGTTCAATCACTGGACCGTAGATCAGATCACTCAAACTTACGAAATCGATGACCTGGAGGCGGTTCGTTTGCTTGCTCAACTCGATCGACTGAAGATCATCGACTTGCTGCCTGGAAACAAGGTGCATGTCAGGTTGTCCCGAACGTTTTCCTGGCGCAAAAACGGCCCGATTCAGAAACTGTTCGAAAGTCAGGTCCAGAACGAATTCTTCCAGTCCAAATTCGATGGACCGGGAGAACTCAGACTGGTTCTCAACGGCATGATCTCCGATCAGTCAATCGAAGCCATCCACCACAAGCTGCACCGCCTGGTTACTGAATTCGAACAATGCGTGCGGGAAGACAAGAGAACGATAAGCGTGGAGCGGCGGGGCACGACCCTGGTACTGGCGATACGCCCCTGGATGGTGCAAATGTTCGAGAACTTCAGACGGCCTGATGGCGGATGGCAGTGACCGTTATCGAGCCCAAGAATTTCGTGAATTCGATAGAATCGGTCAGTGCTGAAGTGATTTATGCCACGCACACCACCTCCGTAATATGAACAGCCTGGCTGTGGCAGCGGCGGTGGAGGAACTGCTGCGGGCTGAATACGGGCTCTCCGGTACACTGTCACGCCTAGCGGGGGAGAATATCAACTATCTGGTGATCGTATCCCGGGACGCGCGATACGTTCTGAAGATTGCACCAGAAGAACGCGACAACTTGATCATCGACATGGAGTATCGTGCGGTTCAACACGTCTCGGAGAAAGTGTCCGGTTTAAGCGTGCCGCGCACGGTGCTGACCCGTTCCGGAAACGCAGCCGCGGAGTTGCACCACGACGGCAATGGCGTATGTCGTGCCCAGCTGCTCGAATTCGTCGGCGGCAGCGCTTGGCGTGATCTTGCTGAACACAACGACCAGCTGCTTGCCGATCTAGGCAAAAGATTGGCGGAGCTCGACCGCGCGCTGTCGGATTTTGTACACCCGTCAATGCATCGCACTCACCGGTGGGATCTCGCCCGGCTATCCCAACACCGCCCCAAAGTCGCCCTCGTAACCGATCCGCAGAAGCGGAGGTTGCTAGAATGGATTTTTCACCTTTGGGCTGCCGATGCGAAGCCCAGATTGGCTGATTTGCCTAAATCCTTTATCCATAACGACTTGAACGACGAAAACGTCCTCGTCGAACAAAATCGCGTGGTTGGGCTGCTTGATTTTGGTGACAGCTTGTACAATCCGTCGATATGCAACCTGGCAATTACACTGGCCTACGCCATGCTGGGGACACCCGAACCACTCGTTGTTGCCGCCAAGATCGTTACTGCCTACAACGAGGTATGTCGCCTGTCCGAACCGGAGCTGCATGCTTTATATCCGTTGATTTGCGGCCGGCTTGCCAATACGGTTGCCGTCGCCGCCGCACGCAGGCTCGCGGACCCCTCGCATCCAAACTGGTTCGTTACCGAAGCCGGAGCCTGGGACCTGCTGGAAAGGCTTGCCGACACCAATCCCTCCGATGCGCTGGACAAGCTGGCATCAGGCATTGCGGACCGGGCGACGGAATCCAGCGGTGCACCCCCGGAAGTGCTGCTCGAACGCCGGAAACGCCACATTGGACCCTCCCTTTCCCTGGCCTACAGCAAACCACTGAAACTGGTTCGGGGGCGAGGGCAATTCTTGTTCGATCACCTGGGTCGCCCTTATCTGGATTTGGTCAACAACATATGCCATGTCGGCCACTGCCATCCACGCATCGTCGCGGCGGCTCATCAACAGATGGCGACCCTGAACACCAATACGCGCTATCTCTACGATGGACTAAGCGAATATGCCGAACGCCTATGCGCGACGCTGCCGGATCCGCTGAGTGTCTGCTACTTCGTCAATTCGGGTAGCGAAGCCAACGAACTGGCCCTCCGACTGGCCCGTACGCATACGCAGCGCAGCGATTTGCTCGTTGTAGATGCCGCATATCACGGCAACACGGGGCGGCTCGTCAGCATCAGCCCGTATAAATTCATGCGTGCTGGCGGGACCGCAAAGGCCGAACCCTGGGTGCACATGGTGCCCATGGCGGATGGATATCGCGGACAATTCAAGGGGCAGGGCTTGGATGCCGGTGTTGCGTACGGTAACGAGGTTGCTAAGGTCATTGCGCGCGTCGATAATCCGGTTGCCGCATTTATCACGGAGACGATCTGGTCTTGCGGCGGACAGGTTGTGCCCCCTGCCGGATATCTTGAAACGGCATTTGGGCACGTCAGGGAAGCAGGCGGCGTGTGCATCGTGGATGAAGTCCAGGTTGGGTTTGGACGAGTCGGGAAAGTCTTCTGGGGCTTTCAACTGCAGGACGTGGTTCCAGATATCGTGGTCATGGGTAAACCGATCGGAAATGGGCATCCGATGGCAGCCGTGGTAACGACACCCGGCATCGCCGCGTCATTCGACAACGGCATGGAATATTTCAACAGTTTCGGCGGTAATCCAGTTTCATGCGCAATAGGCATGGCGGTGCTCGATGTTATCGAGGAGCAATCGCTTCAGGCCCATGCCTTGAACCTCGGCGAATATTTTCAGACTGGTTTGAAAAGGCTGGCCGAGCGGCACTGTATTATCGGGGATGTGCGCGGAGAAGGGTTGTTCCTCGGCGTGGAACTGGTAGCTGATCGCGCGACCCTGGAGCCCGCTGCCCGGGAGTCATCGTCGATAGTAAATATGATGAAGGAACGGGGCATACTCATGAGTACCGATGGGCCGCTAGACAATGTGCTGAAGCTCAAGCCGCCTATGGTCATCGACGAGGCCGATGTGGATATGACCTTGCGTTGCCTGGATGAAGTACTGGCCGCAGTATGAGACTATACCTCGGCCCTTTCGAATACATGGGGTTTCAAAGGCGAGTAATCTCCGACATTCCGTATCAGCGCCTTTGTTCAGGATCGTTTTTTCTGGTTGACCAGCGCCACGCCGGCAAGGATCAATGCCAGGGCGATGGCCTCGCGAACGCCCGGTTGTTCATGGAGCACGAGTGCACCCCATCCCACCCCCATCATCGGGATCAGATAATTGATCTGGGAAAAAGTGGTGGCGCCGAGTGTATTTATCAACCGGAAGTACATCAGGGTTGCGATACCTGTGGAAAAGACGCCCAGCATGAACAGCGAACCCAGGGCCGGCCAGTCCGGTGACAGCGAGAGCGGTTGTTCGTATACGAAGGTGAGCGGCAGCAGTATGGTTGCGCCACAGATCAGGGTGGCAACGGCCATGGGCAATCCGGTGAGGTGAGTCACGCGCCTGACGAATATGGTGGTGACGCTGTAACTCAGCGCCGCCGACATGATGGCGATCTGGGCGAAAATTGCGGTGCCCAGTCCGCCCAGTGCATCCAGTCCGATCAGTATCACAAGACCCGTGAAACCAATCGCGATTCCGACAGCTCTCCGCGCCGTCAATGGGTCGGATTCGGTCGCGAAATGGGCCATCAAAGCCACCGCCACAGGCATTACCCCCATCAGGATTGCGGTCAAGCTGCTGTCTACATACTGCTCTCCCCAGTGAATGAGGGAAAACGGCAGCACGTTTCCCAGCAAGCCGACGATGCAGGCTGCCACCCAGGTGGGCCAGTCCCGCGGCAGTCCATCCCCCCGGTAGAACGCATACAGTGCAAGTACCACGGCCGCCAGCAAGATGCGGGTGAACGAAAGCGTCAGCGGTGAAAACGTTGTTACCGCGACCTTGATGAACATGAAAGACGAACTCCAAATGATTGCCAGCACGAACAACAGTGCAAGTTCACCCAGGCGTGCGTTGGATTTATGGCGGTTCATTCGGCGATCTTCGCGCTGGTCGATCTGGCAGACTATCCCATGCCCATCTACAACGGCGATCTCGAAGCTGCAGAAGGCATACCGGAGAAGGGCAGGGAGTTCAAACGCCTGCTGACGGCGCACGTCGGAATTCTGATTTCGTCTCCGGAATATAACGGTGCGTTCAGCTCGCTGTTGAAAAACGTACCGGACTGGGCATCGAGGGCCGAAAGTACGGACGGCGTACCGCTGGCGGCATACCGGGGCAAGGTTGCGGCGATTATGTCGGCTTCACCGGGCGGGCTAGGACTTCCTGCGCACGCTGGAATCTGCCCCGCGGCGTCTTTTCTGTCGCCGCTGATACTTCCTGCGCTCTTCCCCGAACCATGCCGAGAAGTTCTTGCGGCGATCTTCCGCACGCCGTTCAGTAAACTCGCGCCGATCGGAATCATCGTGTGGCGCTTCCTGGACCGATGCTTTTTGTTCAGGTTGCCGGTCAGGTTTGGCCAGCTCCGTTTTTGGTTTTTGAACCGGACGTGATCTGGTTCTGAGACGTGTTCCCGAGGAGCGCCCGTTGTCGGGACGCTGGCTTTTCACTCGAGGCAGATTGCCGAAAAATTCATTTCCCGGATCGAGTTCTTTTCCCATTTCGCATACCTTCCCCCAGTTCGTATCGAAGGTGAGATCGCAGTTGTCTTTGTATTGGCGCGCTTCCACGACGAAATCGTATTTCCGGCCGTTGGCATGAAGCAGCGCCAGCAATCGCAGGCGATGGCGGGAATCCGCCGGGGATCGTTCGATAAGATCGCGAAGCAGTCCGATTGTTTGGTCTAGATTTCCGTTGCCAGTGTTCATCAGTTGCCACCAACATGTTTTTATTAATTGTTGGGCGAAATTTACCGTTCGTCAACAAAATTAATAGCTCGGCGCAGATATTTTCTCGGCAGGCCGGTGACGGCGCGGCGTCCTGAATTTACCGGAAAACCGCGCTTGCGGAGCATCGGATAGATTGCTAGGATGCGGCGGTGTCCTTGGTTCAGACCATATCATGCGTATTGACCCCGTTACCCATGCGGATGGAGTCGTGCTGTTGCATCTGTACCATGGGGAACGCATGGTATCGCTCGCAGGTTTGAATCCAACGCCTTAGTTACCCTTACCCAGACCCAAGTCGATACCCGCGATTCCCCGCAGTTTTCGGGCCGGGATTAGTAAGCGTTTGCCCCCTCAATCAACGACCCCGGTATGCTTTTCGTTCATCTGCAAGAGGATTTCATGCCGCATATTTCACTATCTCATGGCGGGGACCCATTGGGTTCCAACGGTCACGTTCTACCCACCCCACCCAGCGAAAAGGAAGTGGAGAACCGACGATGATCGATGCCGACGCACTGATTATCGGCGCAGGTCCTGCAGGACTGTTCCAGGTATTCGAACTGGGTTTGCTCGATATCCACGCCCATGTCGTGGATACATTGCCGCAGCCGGGCGGGCAGTGCTCTGAGCTGTATCCGGACAAGCCCATCTACGACATCCCTGCGCTGCCGGTATGCGACGCCCAGGAACTGGTGGATCGATTACTCAAACAGATCCAGCCCTTCAGTCCGACATTTCATCTGGGTCAGGAAGTGCAGATCGTTGAGAGGCTCGAGGACGCTAAATTTTATCTGCGCACGAGCAGCGGAACAGAATTCACCGCAAAGACCGTAGTCATCGCGGCCGGTGTGGGCGCATTCCAGCCGCGCAGGCTTAAGCTCAACGACATCGATGACCTGGAAGACAGGGTGATCCACTACCGGGTGTCCGACCCGGATACTTTTGCAGGCACGCGCATCGTCGTCCTTGGTGGCGGTGATTCCGCCCTGGACTGGGCGTTGGAGCTGCAAGGTGTCGCACGGGAGGTTACGCTGATTCACCGGTCGAAAACCTTCAGGGCGGCGCCGGCATCGGTGTCGAAGTTCATGAGATGCGTGGCGCGCGGTGAAGCCGGATTCATGCAGGGCAACGTCGTAAGCCTTCAGCGGCAGGGTGAAGTTCTGAAAACGCTGGGCGTACTCGGAGCCGATTCGGTCACCCGCGACATAGAACTCGACCATCTGCTGGTTTTCTATGGGCTGTCGCCAAAGCTCGGGCCCATCGCGGAATGGGGTTTGGACCGCGTCAAGAACCAGATCATGGTCGACACGGAGAAATTTCAGACCAGCATACCGGGCGTGTTTGCGATCGGCGATATCAATACCTATCCCGGCAAAAAAAAACTTATATTGAGTGGGTTCCACGAGGCGGCTCTGGCGTCATTCGCAGTGAAGCAGCATCTGGATCCAGAAGCAAAGATCCACTTGCAGTACACTACAACCAGTACCAGGCTGCATGAGCGTCTGGGACTAAAAGATGCGGTGTGAGTAAACGTCAATGAGCCCGAAAGTCAAACCCATTGTAAACCGTGGTCCGCACAGAAAAGGTTTTACCACGAGTATCCTGCACTGCGACAGACAGAAAAACATCGAGCACGGTTCTCTTCACAAACCTATCCACAACTCCGTTGCTTTTGGTTATGAGAGGGCGGAGGATCTGGCCGCGGTTTTTCAGGGTAATCAGCCGGGATACGCTTACGGCAGGCAAGGTAACCCAACCGTCGCAGCTCTGGAGGATAAGATCACCCTGATGGAAAACGGTGTGTCAACGGTGTGTTTTGCCACCGGTATGGCGGCTATCTGCGCCACTTTACTGACGCTGTTGCGTGCAGGAGATCATTTGATCGCGAGTTCCTTCCTGTTCGGGAACACCGACAGCCTGTTCAAAACCTTCAGACAGTTCGGCGTCGAGGTCAGTTTCGTCGACTCGACATCGACCGGGACTGTCGCTTCCGAGATCAGGTCGAACACCAAAGTCGTTTTCGTCGAAACCATTGCAAATCCTCGAACGCAGGTCGCGGATCTCGAAGGAATCGGCAAACTGTGCGGGGAAGCCGGCCTGCTGTACATCGTGGACAATACGCTGACAACGCCGTATCTTTTTCAACCCGCCTTCGTCGGTGCCCACCTCGTCATTCACTCGTTGACCAAGTATATCGGAGGCCACGGCAATGTACTGGGCGGCTCGGTAACGGATACCGGACTGTTCGACTGGGCGTCGTATCCTCGTATATATGACCAGTACAAAAAGGGCGACGAGCAGAAGTGGGGCCTGTTACAGGTACGGAAGAAGGGGCTGCGCGACAGCGGTGCGACGCTGTCTTCCGATTCAGCGCACATGCTCGCAGTGGGCGCGGAAACCCTGGGTTTGCGGATGGCGCGTGCCTGTGAAAATGCGATGGCAATGGCCGGGTATCTGGGTTCGCACAAGTCGGTTAGCCGGGTTTTCTATCCCGGCGAGGACGGCCATCCCGAGCATGACCGAGCTAGCCGGCTGTTTGGCGCCTATGGAACGATTTTGAGTATAGAACTTGCCGACGGCGTGGACTGCTTCAGGTTCCTGAATAATCTCGATCTAATCGTCAAATCGAGCAACCTGGGCGACAACCGCACACTGGCCATACCGGTCGCCCATACCATCTTTTACGAAATGGGCCCGGAACGCCGGGCGTCGATGGGCATCTCGGACGGAATGGTTAGATTCTCGGTCGGCATCGAAGACGAGGAAGATCTGATGCGGGATCTGGCGCAGGCGTTGTAGACTGTAAGCTATATCTCCAATGAATACGTATACGGGGTCAACCGGCGGCTGCCAGTGCGGCACCCGCATCTATCACGCAACCGACGATGGTATGGATATTCTCAGCATCAAAGCAGGAAGTCTGGACGATTCGACCTGGCTGCAGCCGACCTGCCATCTTTGGACAAAAAGAAAGCAAGCGTGGCTGGGGGTCAACCCGGACCATGATACATGTTACGAAACCGAGCCTCCGAGCGACGAAGAACTGATGCGGCAATGGACGGCCGCAAGGACACAGGCGGGAGCGAAACGCGTGTAATGTTCGGATATTACCGGGCAAGGGTGTTCGAATCGTACATGGTATGGCGGATTTGAATCCAGCGAACGGATTGCGTTGCCAACAGTTATCGTCGCTGCAATATGAGGATTGCATGGATCAGTCCAACGTAGGATACGACCAATACAAGCAAGAACGTGATCGATACGTCGGCCCTCGGCGTGTCAATCCAACGAAGCCGCATGCCCGATGCGGGTTACATCGAAGCGTGATGTAACGAGTAGCATAGTGCTATACTGGCAGGACGATTTGGCCAAGACGGCCGGGCCATACTTGCCGGAGATTGAAAGCATATGACCTACTTCAAACCCATTGAGGCGACCTGCCAGCTTTGCAGAAGCGACAAGCGACGTCGTATCTACCGGATTCGTCACGATCTGGGTGGAAGCAGAAACCGGGTGACCATTTTCTGCGAACATTCCAAACCGCATCAGGGGCCAAAAGATAATGAAAATGCACATGTATCCCAGTTACTGAAACAGGTCCGCGACTCGAAGAAATTTCCAACGTCTCCGGCTTTGTGTGTCCATTGCGGTCGCACGATACAGCAGCGCGGCTGGATCCAAGTCGACACGGCTCAGCATCAGATCACGGGATTCCTCTCGAATTACCCTCTTCCCAGGAATTTCGTTTGTGGCAGCGATTGTTTCAAGAAGCTGTTAGCCGCCCAGGCAAGACAACGTCGTGCGGCACGACCGCAAACCAACTGCCGGCATTGCGCAGAATCCTTTGTTGCGCGGCGAGGTGCCAAGTTTTGTTCGACGCGGTGCCGAGTAGCCGCGCACAGACATCGCCACAAGTCTTAGCCCCCGTTTCTTTGTTAAACTACGTTTAGCGTAACGTAAATCCGGTTAAACAATCAAAATTTTATCATCCGGATACAAGCCGGCTGGTTTCGGTCGTAACCGCGTCCAGGGCGTGCTTGAGTCTTTCGCTGCCCGCCTCGATGGACTCTGTTTTTTCAATGCAGATCGGCTCGCCGAATACGACCGCGATTCTGCTGAAGGGGCCTGGGAGAATATAGCGATCCCAGCTCGCAAACACTTTTTTCCTGCTCGCATCGAACGCTACCGGTATAACCGGCGCACCCTGCGCGCGGGATACCTGGACCACGCCGGGCTGAACCTCGTGAGCGGGTCCAAGGGGGCCGTCTGGTGTGATTGCCACAATGCCGCCTTTCGCCAGAACGCGAATGATCTGTTTCATGGCCTCGAAGCCGCCTCGCGTGGAGGAACCACGTATCGCTGACTTGCCGAATAGGGCCGCCACCCGAGCGACGTACTCACCATCCCGGCTGGAGGATATCAGGCAGTGAATGTTTTCGTCTCTTCGCAATACCGGAAGCAGGATTTGCCGGTTGTGCCAGAAGGCGTAGATGAATCCTTGTCCCTGTCGTGAAAGTCGGTCGGGAAATGCGGACCCGTGCATCGATACGCGGGAAGTCAGGACAGTAAATTTTAGATATGCCCAGACGATCCTCGGCAAAACTGCCATCGCGACCTTGTCCCGCACTGATTTCAGCATGCGGTCATTCGAACAGTGATTAAGTTATAATGCCGCCACATCTTTTTTTGGCCGGGCTGTGGACAATGGAGTCTGGCGTCGTATTCAAGAGGTAGAACGAATGGGGGATTATCAGACGATAATCGCGGAAGTTGCAACGATTCTGTCCGAGAAAACCAAGATCAAACGGGAAAATCTGAAACCCGATCTTCACCTCGAAGAGAGTGGCCTTGATTCTTTTGCGCGGATTGAACTCGTGCTTGCCATGGAAGAACATTTCGGCATCGAGCTGTCCGACAGCGAGGCCGCGGACCTTTCAACGGTTGACGACGTGGTCCGCGTCATCATGAGCAAACAGGACAACGTCGCGGGCTGATATCGATTATCGCAGTACCCCCGCCATGGCTTCGAATCTACTCGATGTAATGTTGGATCATACACGCGGTAATCAATCGTCGCGGGGCATGCACTTCTGGAACACGTCTTCCCGCGACTACGACCACGTTCCCTACGCCGAACTCGTTATGAGATCCTACGCGTTTGGCAGTCGACTTCGTGATGCCGGCCACCGGCCCGGGACGGTTTGCATGATTGCCTGCCATTCGCCTTACGCGACGCTGGTCGCGTTCTATGGCGCGATTTCCGCCGGTTTGATCCCGATGATATTTCCGATGCCCAGGGCGCTGGGCAGCCACGAAGCACTTGTTGAAAGGATTCGTCACTGGGGGTTGCGCTTCGACAGACCGGCGATCGTGGTGCTGGAGGATAATATTCAGGAGAAGTTTCATCGTGAAGTTCCCGCCACCGTAGCGGTGATTCGACTTGGCGAATCACCGCTGGGTGACTGCGATATCCGGCCGAGTGCCGCATTGGATCGCATGCCCGGCCGGGACGACGTGGCCTTTTTCCAGACCACCAGTTCTTCGACGGGTGACCACAAGGCGGTGGCCATATCGCACGGCAATATCCTGGCCAACGTGCACGGTATCCGGACCGCAGTGGCCATGGACGAGAATGAGCGCATGGTTACGTGGCTGCCGCTGTTCCATGATATGGGTCTGGTTGGCACGGTTCTATTTTGTTTTTGCAACCGTTACTCGCTGTACATAATGACGCCCACCCAGTTCATAAAACGTCCCGTGCTGTGGCTGCGCGGGATGAGCGAGCACCGGTGCACGATTACCACGGCGCCTAATTTCGGCTACGACTATTGCTCGAGGATTTCCGAGAAGGACATGGCCGAACTCGACCTTTCAGGTGTTAAGCACTTTTTTATCGGCGCGGAGCCCATTCGTATGTCGACCATCGGCGCGTTCTGCCGTCGGTTTTCGAGCTCCGGCGTGCGCCGTGAAACGATCCGCCCAGCTTACGGTTTGGCGGAGTCCACGATCATCACCACGATCTCGCGCCCAGAAATCCGGGCTCGTTTCGTCTTCATCGATCCGGGGAGTATTGGCATGAACGAGGAGATCGAAGTCGTGGGAGAGTCTGGTTTCGAACAATCGGAGATCGAAGGGCCGGTGCCTGAAAATATGGTGGCAGCGTGTACGGCGGGAACCGCGATAGAAGGAATGAACGTGGATTTGGTCGACGAGGATGGAGCTCCCGTCGCGGGCGATGGACACGCGGGAGAGATCGTGATTCAGGGAAGTTCGGTCGCCCTGGGCTATGTTGATGGAAGACAACGGCTAATCGACGAATTCGACGATCGTCGTGTCAATACGGGGGACATGGGTGTTCTGATCGATGGCGAGCTCTTCGTCATAGAAAGGATCAAGAACATCATCATAAGAAGCGGTGAAAACTTTATGGTAAACGCTATGGAGCAGCGGCTTGCCGATCTTCTGGAGGTGTCACACGAGAATGTGGCGGTGTTCGAATCGGACATCCACGATCCCGCGGGCCCCATCATCGTGCTGATAGAAAAGCACAAGGGCCTGGGGCCCAGCGAAGTCGGGTCACTGCTGGCGAGGCTGCCCCGCGAGTCTTTCCCCGTGGACCTGATCCTGTTCAGCCGGGCCCGGGTGATACCGCGGACAACGAGTGGGAAAAAGCGTCACTATTTTTGTCGCAAGCTGTTCCACAGCGGCGAACTCGCTTTCCAGTCACGAATCGAAGTGACGCCCGACCTTATCGCCGCGGCGTTGGCAAAAATCGCGGAGATTCCGGACTGAGATCCAGAATCGGCGCGAGGCGCGCCTCCTACACGGGATGTAGAC